>Ga0208618_1000419_pt1 | contig 19665 bp, 21 predicted proteins | sample CryBogCBE18Jul08_FD_184585 | JGI IMG/M metagenome (GOLD analysis project Ga0208618, IMG submission 184585) | Freshwater microbial communities from Crystal Bog, Wisconsin, USA - CBE18Jul08 (SPAdes) | ecosystem: Environmental > Aquatic > Freshwater > Lake | place: Crystal Bog, Wisconsin, USA...
CTCATCACCTTAGTCCAAAAGCGCGCATACAACAAATGCAAAATTGCATGCTCAATACCCCCGATGTATTGGTCCATTGGCATCCAATAGTTCGCGCCTTGGTCAACCATTTTGTCTGCGTTTGTCGGGTCGCAATAACGCATGAAATACCAAGACGAATCCACAAAGGTATCCATCGTGTCTGTCTCACGCAAGGAGGGTTTGGCACAAACGGGGCACGCCACCTTCAAAAACGATTCGCACTTGTTTAAAGGGTTTCCAGATCCGTCTGGGACCAAATCTTGGGGCAATACAACTGGTAAGTCTTTCTCAGGTACTGGCACTGCACCGCAACTCTCGCAGTGTATGATGGGAATTGGAGTACCCCAGTAACGTTGACGACTGATTCCCCAGTCTCTAAGTCTCCAAGTTGTCTTTTTCTCGCCCATCCCAAGTGCTTGAAGATCTTTCGCCACCGCATCAACGCACTCACGAAACACCAAGCCGTCGTATTGTCCAGAATTCTTAGCGACTCCACTGCCTTTTTCAGCGTACCAATCATGCCACCTTGTTTTATCAAAATCTTTATCTTCAACTCCAACTACATCCTTGATAGGTAATTGATATTTGATAGCAAAGGCAAAATCACGCTCATCATGAGCAGGCACCCCCATCACTGCGCCGTCACCGTAACTCATGAGTACATAATTACCAACCCATATAGGAATACTCTCATGGGTCAAAGGGTGAGTCACAAATAAACCCGTATCAACCCCCTCTTTTTCTTTCACAGCCATCTCCGCTTCTGTCGTCCCACCTTGTTTGCAGTGGGCGATGAAGTTGGCAATCTCCGTATTTCTCTTTGCAGCAAACTCAGCCAAAGGGTGCTCTGGGGCTACGGCTACAAAGGTCACGCCCATGACCGTGTCGGCGCGGGTCGTAAAAACAAACATTTTTCCCTCGGTTAAGACATTACCTTGGTCATCTTTAATGTCATGGGCAAATGCAAAACGTACCCCCTCTGAGCGACCAATCCAATTTTCTTGCATCAGTCTGACCTTCTCAGGCCATCCAGGCAAGTTATGTTGAACTTGGTCCAACAACTCTGGCGCATAGTCACTTATTTTTAGATAGTATCCAGGTATTTCTCTTTTCTCAACAACAGCACCCGTTCTCCAACCTCGACCATCAATAACTTGTTCATTTGCCAAAACCGTTTTATCAATAGGATCCCAATTAACTGTTTGGGTTTTTCTGTAAGCAATCCCTTTTTCTAGCATTTTTAAAAATAGCCACTGATTCCACTTGTAATATGTGGGGTCACATGTTGCAATCTCTCTTGACCAATCAATCGCCAACCCCATGGCCTTCATCTGCTTTTTCATGTAAGCGATGTTCTCGTAAGTCCATTTCGCAGGGGGTACGTTATTTTTTAATGCCGCATTTTCAGCCGGCAAACCAAACGCGTCCCATCCCATCGGCATTAAAACGTTGTACCCGTTCATTCTAAGATGGCGAGTTAACATGTCGTTTATTGTGTAGTTTCTAACATGTCCCATGTGCAACTTGCCGCTTGGATAAGGCAGCATGGAGCAGGCATAGTATTTCTTTTTGGACGAGTCTTCAATCACTCGGTAAGCGTCTTTTCCACTCCAAACACTCTGTACTGCCATCTCTATTTCTGATGGATTGTATTTTTCTTGCATAACTTTTAATGAACGAAAAATTTTAAAAAATAATATTGCTATCGAAATAATTTTTGAGAGTTTGTATGGACTTTGTTTTTAAAAAAACATCAAAGTAAACCGACTCTACCCAATAAAGTGTTCTAGGACCGCAAGTCTAGGACATCAAACATATCAAACATTCCGTTACTTTTATCAGCCAAAAAGCGCGCAGCCTTCACACTGCCCTGTGCATAATTTGAACGACTTGAGGAGCGATGCGTAACTTCAATTCGCTCACCCTCACCGGCGAATAAAACGGTATGATCCCCAACAATATCCCCGGCTCGAACTGTAGCAAAGCCAATCGTGCCTGACTTTCTTGGGCCCGTATGGCCCTCTCTGGCGTAGACTGCACATTCACTTAAGATTTTATTTTGTGCATTTGCCACAACCTCACCCATTTTCAAAGCAGTGCCAGAAGGGGCATCTACTTTGTGGTGATGGTGTGCCTCAATGATTTCCACATCGTAGTCATTTGAAAGAGCTTTTGCGGCAACTTCCAAAAGCTTTAATGTCACGTTCACGCCAACACTCATATTTGGAGCCATCACAATTGCGATTTTTTTGGAACTCTCTTGGATTTGACGCTTTTGTTCAACACTAAAGCCAGTCGTACCAATTACCATCTTGATTCCCAAACGGCTGCACACATCCAAATATTCCATCGTTCCCTCAGGTCGGGTAAAGTCAATCAAAACCTGAGCATTTTGCAAAGCAAGGACGGGATCTGAGTGAACGCTCACCCCACTGGCTTTGCCTAAAAATCCGGTTGCATCATTGCCAATTAATGGACTTGAAGGCACATCTAAAGCGCCTACCAAAATCAAATCATTGGATTGCAAAATGATTTCAATCAACATGCGACCCATACGTCCACTTGCACCGGCGATTGCAACAGCTATTTTTTTTGAGGAATTCATAATTCAGGCTTTTAAAAGGTCAGCGAGAGTTTGGCTCAAGGGGGGGATAGTTCATAGTCGCCGCGTCACCCTCACCAAGACTTTGCGCAGGCGGGGTCACTTTGGTTTTAAAAGCACTCAATTCTTTCTCCGTAGCCTCCATTTTGGGAAGTCTTGAGGTGTTGATCTTTTGCGTATCAATGCGCGCAGCAAATTCAGCCTCACTCGGTAATTCATCCGCCTCTACTCGATCGAATTGATCGACCTTGAAGAAAACAGAAAGTTTTCTTTGTTGCGGCTCTGTTCCTTGGCGACGTATCGTAAATGCATAATCCCATCGATCAGCGTGAAATGGGCTTGTGATTAAAGGAGTCCCAAGAATTTCACGCACTTGATTTCGAGTCATTCCAGGGCGAAGCACCTGTAGCTGCTCTCTTGAGACAAAATTGCCCTGCACGACCTCAATGTGATAAGGAGATATACAGCCACTCAAACTAAGCAGTGCCCAAAACAAGACCACTAAAGAATGGAGTTTTAAACGGTGGAGTAAACCAATAAAATTAGGTATTAAGTTCATCCCCACATTGTAACTCTCCCCCTACAATTTTAGTAAACGCTCACGTAAGGAAGTTAAGCTAATGAGGCTCAACTTTTTGGGATTCCGGGTGAAGTTAAATCGCTCTTGGTATCCAAATATTCACTATTTGGCAATTTCATCTAATTTAAATGCCAATTCATGTCAAAATTAAGTGAGTCCCTGTAACTTTAAAAGACCCACCTAGGACACCATAAATGACACCGATAGAAGAGGATCTAAAGAGCACTGGCCTGAAGGCCACCCTGCCACGATTAAAAATCCTTGAGCTTTTTCAAAAATCCAACCTTCGACACCTTTCTGCTGAAGATATCTACAGAACCGTGCTTGAGGAGCGATCTGATATTGGACTAGCTACGGTTTATAGAGTGCTTCTCCAATTTGAACAAGCTGGACTGCTTAAGAGGAGTAATTTTGAGAGTGGCAAATCAGTCTATGAGCTCAACGAAGGGGAGCATCATGATCACTTGGTTTGTCTAGATTGTGGTCGAGTTGAAGAGTTCTTTGATGCAGAAATCGAGGAGCGTCAACATAAAATTGCCCAGTTAAAAGGCTTTGAAATCGCAGATCACTCCTTGAGCCTATATGCTCACTGCAAACAAAATCCATGCCCTCACAAAAGCCGCTAAAAAACCAAACAGCTCATAAAAGATCAAGTCTCTAAGTCGAAGTCTTGATTGTTGGATTTATTCATCTCATCTTTGTGTTTATTCACAAATTCTTGATAAGTGTTGATGCCCCTCAACTGCAAAATCGTGTTTCGAACTGCCGCCTCCACTAAAACAGCTATGTTGCGTCCTGCAATGACTTGAATCACCACTTTTCGAACAGCAATATTTAGCATCTCCTGCGTCAGAGGCTCATGGGGCAAACGGTCATAATCTCTCTCTAAAGTTTCTCGTCTAACCAAATGAACGATCAACTTTAGACGCATTTTTCTGCGAACAGCAGTCTCTCCAAAAATAGCCCTTATATCCAAGAGTCCAATGCCTCTGACCTCTAGCAGGTTTTGCAATAACTCAGGACACCGGCCTTCAATCGTTGATTGGTTGATTCGGTAAAAATCTACAACATCATCGGCAACCAGCCCATGCCCCCTAGAAATAAGCTCCAACCCAAGCTCACTTTTTCCCAAACCGGACTCGCCAGTGATCAAAACCCCTAAACCCAAAATATCCATAAACACGCCATGCGCCGTAGCCCTATCGGCAAAGTGTTTTGATAAATAGGCACTCAGCACATCTATCACGAAGGCGGAGGGCTCTGGGGTTGCAAACAAAGGGATATGCGCAGTTTGGCAAATCTCAATCAATTGCCTGGGTGCCACTTGTCCATCTGCAACGACCAAAGCAGGCGGTACTAAACTTAGTATCTGCTCAAAGCGAGCTCTTGACTCTTCCTCGCTTCCAGAGAGTAAGTATTCAATCTCTCGGTGTCCAATAAGCTGCAATCTGTAAGGATGTACATAATTGAGATACCCAACCAAATCAGCACCGGAGTGGGCATCTTGAATAACTTCTTTGTCAAAATGCCTATCTAACGCCTCTTGACCTGCAAGCCATTTCCAGCTTAACTTCTCTTCAAAGTCCTCAAATAATACTTGAGCACTGACTACGGTAGGTTTCACAGATTTATGAAATTAGGAATTAAATTAACAGTTTTTTAACACACCCAATAAGGCAATAGTTTAGAGCTAAAAATCATGCAATCTGGGCAGATTTCCAAGTCGTAATAGCCTCAAACAGCATCGATGCGTCCTGGCTCTTTTTGAGACGCTCCCTGACACTTGAGTCGGCAAGCATCTCAGCTATCTCAGAGAGAATTTCCAAATGTTTTTGTGTTGACGCCTCTGGCACCAATAGAAATATTAACAATGAAACTGGCTGCTCATCTGGAGCGTCAAAGCCAATAGGACTGGCCAGTTGAAAAACCGCAGCTAATGGATTCTTGAGCCCCTTAATGCGTCCATGCGGGATAGCCACCCCGTGGCCCAAGCCCGTAGAACCAAGTCTCTCCCTCGCAAACAAACTGTCTGCAATCAAGGCTCTGCTAAAACCATGTAAATTTTCAAACAACAACCCAGCCTCTTCGAAGGCCCTTTTTTTACTAGTCGCATCTACATTGACTTGCACCAAAGCAGAAGACAAAATGGAAGTTAATCTGTTCATATTCAGGCGTATTATGCACCTGAGTATCCATTTCTTTAGGGTTGTTGTTTAATTACAAAGTATGCTTTTGATTACTGAAGTATTCTTTTTGAGCTTAGGTGGTGGTGATTTTGGATTTTGTCTTTGTGCTTTACAACCTGACGGTCTAATTTATCGACTAAATCATCCACAGCAGCGTACAAATCTTCGTGGGAACTTTCAGCAAAAATGTCGCTGCCCTTCACCAAAATATTGCACTCGGCGCGCTGCCTTTTCTCCTTCTCTTTTTGGTTATCTATCGATAACAAAACCTTTACATCTACAACTTGATCAAAGTGTCGAATAACTCGGTCTAGCTTGCCTGTGACGTAAGTTCTTAATGATGGGGTTACCTCTAAATGATGTCCACTGATCGTTAAATTCATACTTGACTCCTTTGTTTACTTACGCCTTGTTTGCTTGAGGCACCTCGAAAGTTATCAAGGTACTCAACTGCATCATGCCCCTTGGCCATAGAAAATGCAAGTACTTATCTTAAGAATCCGATTGAATTAGTGAGGCATCTTCCCTAATTGACCAAGCCCAGAAATATTGTGTAAACTAGTGGAATCAAGCGGGAGGGAGGTAATCGAAAATCTTCTCCTAACCCCTCAGTTCTCAGCAGCGCACTCTGGGGTACTTTTAAAAATTTAAGTTTACATACTTAATTTCATCTACAGAAATAAGTAGCCCGAGTTGACCCATCGCCTTTAAAAACCCCTGGTCATACGAAAAAAACTTAGCTTTCATTAGCCAGATTCCAACAGCCTCTAGGGTTTACGTTAATTTGGAATATTTGGATGCCATAATGTCTTTATCTAAACAACGGAGAAACCTCCTTGGAACCCTACCCTAGTTGGTAGCTTTCGACTCTTTTTAGCATATTGCATACAAGTGCAAAGGCTTGAGGTTCGAAAGCCACTTATCTTTTACTCGAACCTCAACAGAGCGGTGCATCAGTCACCCTTAAAAGCCATGCTCAACATTTTCACATTGGCGAATGGTCGCCTATTTCAAGAAGAAATTGAATCCCTAGAAGAGCTATCAAAATTCCAACCTATATGGGTGGATTTAGACGAGCCTAGCATTGAAGAAAAAAGATGGGTTAAGCAGTACTATGGCCTTCTTATCCCAGACGATGCGATGGATGAAGATATCGAGGAGTCAGCTCGGTTTTATCAAGAAGACAACGGCGAACTGCACATTAGAAGTGACTTCTTGATTGCAGATGACGAGGAGCCAAGAACGGTTCGCGTAGCCTTCATATTAAATCAGCATAACGACAACCTTAAAAGTCAAGGCGTACTCTTCTCAATTCATGACGAAGATGTCCCTGTATTTCGTCTCCTGCGGCTTCGAGCCAGGCGAGATCCCAACTTAATTACCGACGCTAAAGATGTTCTCTTAAAACTCTTTGACGCAGATGCAGAGTATTCAGCCGACACTCTTGAAGGAATCTATGATGAACTGGAAAAAGCCAGCAAAATGGTTTTATCCGAGGACGTAACAGATGAGCTAGCAAGTGAGGTTCTTGGAAGAATCGCTCGGCAAGAGGATTTAAATGGACGCATCAGAAGAAATGTCATGGATACCCGGCGCGCTGTGAGTTTTATGATGCGAGCGCGTATGCTCAACTCAGAGCAACTTGAGGAGTCCCGACAAATTTTGCGTGATATCGAGTCTTTAGATAATCACACTGCATTTTTATTTGACAAAATAAACTTTCTGATGGATGCAACTGTTGGTTTTATTAATATCAATCAAAATAAAATCATCAAGATATTCTCAGTGGCTAGCGTTGCGCTACTCCCACCCACGCTGATCGCAAGTATTTACGGAATGAATTTCGAAATCATGCCTGAATTGCGCCTCTCATGGGGATACCCTTATGCAATTCTTTTGATGATTGCAAGTGCCATGGTCCCTATGTGGTACTTCAGGAAAAGAGGGTGGCTTAAGTAATCTAGCCGCTAAGATCACGCTGCTCAATTAAAAACTTTGCTGCGTTCAAGAAATTTCCAAATATTCTTTAATGATCAAAGCACTGTAGCGACTTGCAACGGATGTTAAAAATTGTGTGAAGTCAATTTCAGCTGACTCACTCGCCGCATCTGAGATAGTTCTCACTACACCAAATTTAATTCCAAAATCAAGGCACACTTGGGCAACTGCAGCCCCCTCCATTTCTACGGCTAATGCCTGGGGGTGCTCCTCACTTAGTTTGTTTCTGATATTTGAGTTAGCAATAAATTGATCTCCACTTAAAATCTCACCGCACTTGGTTTGAGCATTTTTCAGTTTAAATTTTTCGTAGATCGCCCCTTCTTCAGAAATAACCTTGAGTGCTTTTTCACAAGCTTTCAATAAATTTTTTGTTATTTCTTCATCAGCACTAAAGTAAGGACTCTTGTAACCAGGCACCACATACCTTGGAAATAGGGGAGATGCGTCCATGTCGTGTTGAACAAATTGAGTGCCAACGACAATGTCCCCGATATTTAATGTATCGCTAACCCCCCCTGCTACACCTGTAAAGACGATCTTAGACACACCAAAGTCTTTTATTAAACAAATGGTTGTGATGGCTGCCGCTACTTTGCCAATTCCTGATAAAACGATCACTACTTTTTTTCCGTGATAAGTAGCAAGCCAAAACTTTCTTCCCGCAACCTCAAGACTCTCAACTACGTTCATGCTCAAAAGAATTTGAGCTATCTCGTCCTCTAAAGCTGCAACGATTGCGGTACTGGCAAAATATCTAGCCATAGCGCTCAGCTCCAGATCAGCTAGGTGTGATTTTTCTTTTATATTGTTATCAGAATTCATGTGATGTTTTAAAAAAATAGGCTCCAAAAGGAGCCTATTTTTCATAAGTATTTTTTTATACGTTTGATTACTCTACAGCCTTAACCATATCTTCAACTACTTTTTTGGCGTCGCCAAAAACCATCATCGTTTTGTCCATGTAGAACAATTCGTTATCCAATCCCGCATAACCCGCCGCCATGGAACGCTTGTTAACTATGACTGTCTTTGCTTTATAAGCGTCCAATATAGGCATTCCGTATATGGGGCTTCCCTTAACCAAAGCGGCAGGATTCACAACATCATTAGCGCCCAAAATGATTGCAACATCAGCCTGTCCAAACTCCCCATTAATATCCTCCATCTCAAACACTTGATCATAAGGGACCTCTGCCTCAGCAAGTAACACATTCATGTGCCCTGGCATACGGCCTGCAACTGGATGTATCGCATATTTAACAGTAATACCGTGCTCCATCAACTTATCAGCAAGCTCCATAACTGCGTGTTGAGCCCTTGCAACTGCCAATCCGTAGCCTGGAACAATAATGACTGTCTCTGCGTTCATCAACATGAAGGCCGCGTCGTCTGCACTGCCGCTCTTTACATTTCGCTGCACTTGGCCACCCGCAGCCTGCGCAGAAGCGCTACCCCCAAAGCCACCCAAGATTACGTTAAAAAAGGAACGGTTCATCGCTCTACACATAATGTAGGACAAAATTGCTCCGCTTGAGCCAACCAAGGAGCCAGCAATAATCAACATACTGTTGTTTAAAGAAAATCCAATCCCCGCTGCTGCCCATCCCGAGTAGCTATTGAGCATTGATACAACCACAGGCATATCGGCTCCGCCGATTGGAATGATAATTAAAAAACCAAGAACAAATGCGATCGCCAACATCGCAAAGAAGGCGCCCCAACTTTGAGAAACAATGAATACACAGCCCAAAGCAATTGCACCCAAAGCTAAGGCAAGGTTGAGTAAATGCTGACCCGGGAAGACTACAGGTGAGCCTTGAAACCATCTAAATTTGTACTTGCCCGCCAATTTACCAAAGGCAATGACCGAGCCACTAAAGGTGATTGCTCCAATTGCAGCACCTAAAAATAGCTCTAACCTATTTCCTGTTGGGATAGGCAGATCGGAGGATGCAACGATCTGAAATGCAACAGGTTCTGCAACAGCTGCAACTGCAATGAAAACTGCTGCCAAACCAATCATACTGTGCATGAATGCAACCAACTCTGGCATTTTGGTCATCTCAACTCTTTGAGCCATAACAGCGCCAATGCCACCCCCTAATACCAAACCTAGTAAAACCCAAGAAAGTCCTAAGGCGGAATCTGAAAGCTTATAAATCAAGGCTCCCGTCGTCAGTACGGCAATAGCCATACCAATCATCCCAAATAAATTACCCCTCGTTGAAGTCGTAGGGTGACTAAGTCCTTTGAGCGCTTGTATAAAACAAATACTTGCGATTAAATAGAGCAGTGTGACTTGATCCATACTCATCATGCAACTCCTTTATCAGAACTTGCACCCTCAACCAACTTAGGCTTCTTTTCCTTTTTCTTAAACATCTCTAGCATACGCCGAGTCACTAAAAAACCACCAAAAACGTTCACAGCGGCAAGGGTTACAGCAAGCACTCCCATTGTTTTACCGAGTGGGGTCTCAGTCATAGCAGCGGCGAGCATGGCGCCCACGATCACGATAGCTGAAACCGCGTTCGTAACAGCCATCAAAGGGGTATGAAGTGCAGGCGTTACAGTCCAAACCACATGGTACCCAACATAAATGGCAAGTACAAAAATGATTAAATTTGTTAGTGTGTGTGAAACTATTTCCATCGCTTTATTTCCTCGTGATTTCGCCGTTTTGTGTAACCAAACAAGCAGCAACAATATCGTCCGTCATATCGATATGAAGCGCTCCATCTGCATTCAAAATTAATTTTAAAAAATCAAGTACGTTTCTAGCGTACAAAGAGGAGGCGTCTGCGGCCACCATAGACGGCAAATTCGTCTCACCCACAATTGTGACGCCATGCTCAACCACCGTTTGGTCTGCTACTGTTAAAGGACAGTTGCCGCCCGCCGCCGCCGCTAAATCAATCACCACAGAGCCTGGCTTCATGGACTGAATCATCTCAGGGGTGACCAAAACTGGGGCTGCACGCCCAGGTATTAAGGCCGTGGTGATGACTACATCAGCCAGTGCAACCCTTTTCGCTACCTCGGCCTTTTGTCTATCTAACCAACTTTGGGGCATTGGTCTTGCATAACCTCCCACCCCCTCAGCTGCATCTTTTTCCTCTTGAGTTTCATATGGAACATCAATAAACTTAGCACCTAAAGATTCAACCTGCTCTTTAACACTCGGTCTGACATCAGATGCCTCAATTACTGCCCCAAGCCTTTTCGCAGTTGCAATTGCTTGCAAACCCGCAACACCGACTCCCAAAATGACTACACGTGCAGCTTTAACGGTTCCAGCTGCTGTCATAAGCATTGGGAAAAAGCGCGGATATTTATCAGCGGCGATCATAACCGCCTTATAACCAGCAATGTTGGCCTGTGAGGACAAAACGTCCATACTCTGGGCCCTAGATGTTCTAGGAGCAGCCTCAAGCGCAAACCCAGTAACACCCGCCTGAGCAAGCAAATCTAGTCCATCTCGGTCAAATGGATTAAGCATTCCCACTAACACGCTGCCTTTTTTAAGAAGTCCTCGCTCAGTAGGCAACGGAGCCCGTACTTTTAAAACCAAATCACAATCAAATGCGGCTCGAGCATCAGAGATCTTTGCACCCACTGCCTCGTATGCAGCATCTGTAATAGATGCACCAACACCCGCCCCAGATTGAATTAGTATAGAGTGCCCTTTGGCGATTAATTTTTTAGCAGTCTCTGGTGTGATAGCGACTCGTCGCTCACCCAAAACTGTTTCGGCTGCAACCCCAATTAACATATAAAACTCCTACAGTCTTAAAAGATTCTTTTTATCAAAAATGATTGGTGATTAAAATATAACTACATGCATTGTCCACTAATTTTGGGACGTCATACTAAACTATTAAAATTCGGATCAATGCACCAGTTTCTTTTTACCCTTGTTTTTCACATTTCACTCAAAATCTTATCTACAAAATGATCAAACGTTGGAAACCCAGTGTCACTGTTGCTGCCATCATTGAGCAAAACGGTAAGTTTCTTTTGGTGGAGGAGCACACACCAGAAGGTTTGATGCTGAACAACCCAGCTGGGCACTTGGAATTAGGAGAGTCCCCCGAACAAGCTTGTCAGCGAGAGGCGCTAGAGGAAACAGCCTACTCATTTATCCCCAGAGAGCTTGTGGGTATTTACCTTTCACGGTTCAAACGTCATCAAAAACCCTCTGAAACCGAGCCCATCTCAAAAGTGCCTACAAGTATAGAAGATATCACTTACCTACGTTTTGCGTTTTGTGGGACATTGGGCACTTTTAACTCCAATTTAAAACTTGATGAAGGTATTGTAAGAACTGTGTGGCTTGACATACACGAAATCAGAAACTCACGCTCAATACACAGGAGCCCTTTATTACTGGCTTGCGCCGAAGATTATCTAAATGGGCAGCGCTTTCCATTGAACACATTACACACCGACAAAAGCGTCTTTGCACCAGAAGTAAGATATTAAAAGTACCGCTTATTTATCTTGGTTATAAAGTTCAACCATCAAGGATGGATCGTTTGAATGCATGACCTCTTGAGCCCAGTTTCGAAGGAGTTGAGTATCGGCTCGTAAAATCTCTTGCTTTACCGATAATATTTGAGTAGGGTGCATAGAAAAACTCCTTAGCCCAAGCCCTAACAATAGACGGGTAAGCGTTGGGTCACCCGCCATTTCTCCGCAAATTGAAACTGCTTTACCCGCCTCGTTACATGCAGAAATAGTATCTGCCACCAAACGCAGCACCGCAGGGTGAAGGGGATCATATAAATGCGCAACCTGCTCATCCGCTCTATCTATTGCTAAAGTATATTGAATCAAGTCATTTGTACCAATTGATAAAAAATCAAAGTACTCCAAAAACATCTTGGCACTAATTGCGGCTGCGGGTATTTCAATCATCGCCCCCACCTTAACAGGCCCATACACTTCGCCCATAGCATCGAGTTGATGGCGAGCAGTCTCAATTAATGATAACGTCTGCACAATCTCCTTTTTGTGTGCAAGCATCGGAATAAGTAAGTTTACTTGGCCCTTGGCAGCCGCTCTCAAAATCGCTCGTAACTGCGTCAAAAACATACTTGGATCCGCCAAGCTCCAGCGTATTGCGCGCAAACCCAAGGCGGGATTTAAATGCGCCTCGTCCTTCATCGTTCTGTCAAGCGACTTATCAGCTCCTACATCCACGGTTCGAATCGTTACAGGCAGACCATTCATACCCTGCACTGCAGCGCAGTAGGCTTTGTACTGCTCCTCCTCATCAGGCAGTTGACCATCTCGGCCCATAAAAAGAAATTCGCTTCTAAATAATCCAATACCTACAGCACCTACAGACATTGCAGATTTTGTGTCCTCAGGCATTTCAATATTTGCCAAAAGTTCAACACGTTCATCATCTAAAGTAGCAGCAGGGCGATGTCTCAGCCTTGTTAATCTTTCTCTTGAAACCTGAGCTTGTCGCTGTTTAAAACTGTATTCATCTAAAATAATTGGGGAGGGGTCAACTATTACCACCCCAGCATCTCCGTCTATGATGATCCAATCGTCTTGTCTAATCAATTGGCTAGCAGTTCTAGACCCTACAACCGCAGGAATATCCAAGCTTTTTGCAACAATTGCAGTGTGAGAGGTTTTTCCGCCAACATCTGTGATAAAGCCAGTAAATACGCTTTGTTTAAATTGCAATAAATCAGCTGGCGATAAATCATGCGCAACCAAAATTAACGGGACTTCCATTTGATCTTCACTAATTAGCTCTTGTTGTTGCCCCACTTCCTTGGAAACACTTTTAATTTTATGATCTAAAACAGTTGGGTCACCCTTAAGGTGTCTGAGAATACGCTCCACGACTTGTTCCAAGTCGCCTTTGCGCTCTCGTAGATAGGGATCGTCCATCTCGTCAAATTGACGAGCAACGACCTCAAGTTGAGAAGTTAATGCCCATTCGGCGTTGTAAAGGCGCTCTCGCACCCAAGTATTTATTCCACTTGCAAGCATTTCGTCTTGCAAGAGCATCATATGAACATCCAATAAAGCGGCTAGCTCAGGGGGCGCCTCCTTAGGCAATGATTGATGCAGTATATGAATTTCATCAATAACGCATTGGCGGGCGTGTACCACGCGCTGGATTTCACTCTCAATTTGATTGGTGTTTATGAAATAGTGAGCAACGTCTACTCGACTCGAGGCAACAAGAACTGCCCGCCCCATAGCAATGCCACGAGCAACTGCGAGACCATGAATTGAAAAAGTCATAAAGAAATAACCATTCTTGTTATTTACTCACTTTCACCAAATTTTTCGTTGATTAGTTTTAATAGTTCTTGCATGGCAAGATCCTCGTGTTCACCCTCAGTCTCCAACTCGACCTCTGTTCCAAGACCTGCTGCCAACATCATAACGCCCATGATACTTTTAGCATTGACTCGGCGCTCCCCCTTTGATATCCAAACTTGACAAACAAAAGAGCCTGCCAACTTAGTCAGCTTAGCCGAGGCTCTGGCGTGAAGTCCTAATTTATTGCTGATAGTTACTTTGTTTTTTATCATATATTTTCTTAACTTGATTTTGTGGAGCAGTGACTGCAACTTGCATTACACCTTGAGCACCACCTGCCAAAGCACGTTGCATCAAGGCCTCTAAAGATTCGTTTCGGTAGTTTATTGCCCTTAATAGCATTGGCAAATTAACGCCCGCTATAAGTTTTGCTGGCGTACCTTCGACAAACTTCTTGGCAACATTTGAAGGAGTAGCTCCAAAAATATCTGTCAAAACTAGAGTAGGCCTGTTTGCCAAATCATCTCTTAAATATTCCAGTTTTTCCAAGGTTATGTCCGGATCTTCTTCAGCGCTAACATCCATTGCTATTAGATCCTCTGCGCAATCCGGATATACATGCAATGCACAAGCTCTTAAGGCATGGGCCAAAGGCGCATGCGCCACCATAATAATGCGTATATTCATTGCTTAAGTATATAAAAGTTTTGAGAAGCACTTACTTTGCATGCGACTCTTTAAATTCTGGCTTTGAATTATCTCCCTTTGGTAGCAGAAAATACACATACGATACTGCACAACAACAAAGATCAATGATAAAAGCCAATCGATAGCTCCCATCTATACTTAAACCAATGCTAGAACCCCAATCTATCAATAAACCCAATCCCCACTGAACAACGAAAATCCCTAAAAAAATCACTAGGTTAAACGAGCAAAGCGCTTTGCCTGCAAGCTCCCTATCAAAAGAAAGCCCAACAGTTGGCTGAATCATGGCAATCACAGAGCTGGTTAAACAAAACAAAATCAAAATACCAACCCCTTGACCTTGAGTAGATTGTGAAAGCCAAAGTAGGCATATCAAACTAAAAGGGTAAATCAGCTTCATGAGCCTTGTCACATTAAATCCTCTGTGCTCTAGAAATGGCATGGCCCAGCCCCAAGCACCAAAACAAAACAGCATCGCAAGATTGATAAAAAACAAACCACTAGCTGCCTCCATGGGCGTATATTTTTCAATTTGCACCAACCATGGCCCCGCCCACAAGGTTTGTATCGCAAGCAAACTTCCGTATCCAAAAAAACCAACTGGTACAACTTTTCTAAAATATGGATTCTTGACGACTAGTAAATAAGAGGCCCAAAAGTCTAATTTTTTTGCCCCGCCCTCTGGCGTCTCTTGTTGCACCTCCCACGACGGAACATACATGTTAATCATGACCAGCGAAAACACTAAAATAACACTCAAACATAAAAACACAAATCGCCAGCCTAGATACGGGAGTACCCACTGAACGGGAAGAGTAGACATCAACATGCCAAGCGATCCAGTCATCAGTAACCAAGAATTTGCTCTCATTTGAGTGGCGGGCGCGAGCCATCTGCGCCCACCCGTAAGGGGCGCCATCAAACAGGCGCTAACACCTACTCCGGTCAAAATCCGAGCCGCCCATAACTCGTAGAAGTTTCTTGCTAATGCAAAACCAACACAGCCGAAAAAAGCAAACATCATTAAAAACATTGATACTTTTTTAGGTCCAAACCGGTCTAACCATCCTCCCATCGGTATTTGCACCAAAGCAAATCCTAGAGAAAATCCACCCGCGAGTAATCCTAATTCATGTGCTTGTAAATTCAATTCCACAGACAGGGCAGGGGAGAGAGTTGCCGTCACAGCACGAACCAAAGTGGATACAAAGTACGCAATCCCGAAGGCAGAGAACACCAAAACAGCTTTTTTTGTATCCAGTAAATGATTATTCATTTGTATTTATCTTGATGGATGAGAAATAAGTATTTACGGTCTCTTTATCTTCTTTTGAGTGTGTAGGCCTGTAATACGCAACTTGGTATAAGTTGTTTGCATATCCAAACCAAATTATCTCTGCATCCATCCCCCGCTGACCGCTCACTTTTAAATATTGCGCCTTCGGACTTAATACTGCCTTGATGTTGGGCCATTCAACAAATTTCGGCTCATCTTGAAAGCCAAGTGCTTGCAAGCTGGCACCTTTAAAAAGTTGAATCCAGGTTTCATTTACTCCTTCGCCACTTGCCTTTGCTCCAGCAACGGGATTGTTTTGAGGAACACTTAAGTATGAAACTGTAAACTGTTGACTATCTTTCTCACACCCAATCATTGTTACCTCTACGCTTCCATCCTTTAAGTTCTCGCTCAGTGGAACTTGTCTGATCGCCTCATTTGGTTTGCAGGGAAGCCAAACCTGTAATCCCGTATCTTTAATATTTATTTCCCGCCAATTCATACCCTGCGAACAACCCAATACCGTCAAGGACAATGGTGAAACGATGATTAAAAAAATAAACTTGCATATACGTTTGTTTAACATGATTTTTGTTGGTTTCTGCTTTACTAACAATCCCCTAACTTCCATACATTTTAAGGTTGTATTTTTTTGCTAAATATCCTTTAAACTTGACTCTTCAATTTTCTAATCCTCTAAGCGTAGCTAGTTATGAACTCTCTTGATGGTATTCGTGTTTTAGACTTATCCCGCGTATTAGCCGGCCCCTGGTGCACACAAACCCTAGCCGATTTAGGCGCAGACGTAATCAAAGTAGAACGGCCCGAATGCGGAGATGATACCCGGGGTTGGGGTCCTCCTTTTTTAAAAGACAATGAAAACGAGTTGACTAAAGAGGCCGCCTACTATCTTGGCACAAATAGGAATAAAAGATCCATTACCTGCGATATCGCAAACCCTGAGGGTCAAGCATTATTAAAGCAACTTGTCCTGGAGTGTGATGTTTTTATTGAAAATTTTAAAGTAGGGGATATGAAACGTTATGGACTAGATTATGAGGCATTAAAAATCATTCATCCAAAACTTGTTTATTGCAGCATCACTGGTTTTGGACAAACAGGGCCTTACAAGGACAGGGCTGGTTATGATTACGCTGTTCAAGGTATTGGCGGACTCATGAGTATTACTGGAGAACGAGACAACCTAGGCGGAGGACCCCAAAAGGTCGGTGTCGCCGTTGCCGATCTTTTTACTGGCATGTATGCATCTGTTGCCATCTTGGCCGCTTTACGTCATGTAAGCACATCGGGGGAGGGTCAGCATATTGATATGGCACTCCTTGATACCCAAGTAGCTATGCTAGCTAATTTAGGTGCTAATTACTTAGTTGATGGTCAATTCAGCGGAAACATTCCGGGTCGCATGGGAAATGCACATCAAAATATTGTTCCCTACCAAGTCTTTGAGGTTGCAAATACCCCTTCAGGCGAGCGTGACTTCATCATATTAGCCGTAGGTAATGATCGTCAGTTTGCTAAATTCTGCGAAGTTGCAAATCGTGATTGGCACAAAGATCCCAAATATATCTTGAACCAAGACCGTGTTAAAAACAGAGCTTCCTTGGTACCAGAGCTCGAAGCTTGCCTTAAAACAAGATCCAAACAATCTTGGCTCACTGCCCTAGAGTCAGCAAAAGTGCCTTGTGGAGCTATTAACAATTTTGCTGAAGTTTTCTCTGATCCCCAAGTGCGCCACCGCAATATGGTCCAATCTTGGGATCACCCGCTTAAGAAAGGAATTGAACTTGTCTCAAATCCTATAAAGCTTTCTAAAACACCGGTACAAAAAAGAAATCCGCCACCAATGCTTGGTGAGCATACCCATCAGGTATTGAAAGAGTTACTTCACTTGAGCGATAAAGAAATTGAGTCGCTCAAAGAGTCCAAAGTTTTGTAAACCAATGCGGTGTAAGTCAAAATCCCAGTATTATTTTGACTTGAAATTGCTGTGACAGTTCTTACACGTTTCATTAGTCGCGTTGACAGCAACTTTTAAATCTTCTAATTTGCCAGTTTTAGCAGACGTTGCTAATTTAGTTGCCTCAGTTATAAATTTTTCTTGGGCATCCCTGAATTTTCCTGACTCTGTCCAAATTTCAGGCTTGGCTTTCGTCTCGCCTTTATCCGTTCCCTCCCCAAACGCTGCCCAGGGCAACTTTGCGAGCACCTCGACCACAATTGCAGCATCCATTGCACTTTTGGCATCATAAGATGTCTTACCTTGTGCCATTGCTTTAAGTTGGTTGTATTGAACATCCATAACGTAAAGCGCATTTTTTCTGTACTTGATTGCGTCTTCAGCTTTGGTAAATTGCTGTGCTTTTACATTGAATGATGCTATTAACAGCATCCAAAATACGACATTAATAGTTTTAAAGTACCCCATACACATCCCCTATAAAATGATTATGCTTAAGGGGTTAAATAATACACCCTTAAATGTTTTTATCATTACACCCATATTACTTTTTGCTGATTCATAGGTTGATATGACAAACTTAACAAAGAATGTAATGGTCTGGGATCTTCCTACACGTTTATTTCATTGGTTTTTGGCTCTTCTCATTGCATCTCAATACGTCACAGGTATTGCTGGAGATGATTGGCTGGAGCTTCACGCTTATCTTGGTTACTCAACTCTTAGTTTGGTTATTTTCCGGTTGTTTTGGGGATTTTTTGGCGGTCGTTGGTCTAGATTTAATGAGTTTTTTTCATCGCAACCTAATCTGTCAGAACGAAATGATTTAAGCTCCGAGGTTAATCTTGATCATGTGCACATTGGCCACACCAAACTGGGCTCCCTATCTATCTTTGCGATGCTTGCATCTATTTTGTTGCAAATCATATCGGGCCTGATGAGCAATGACGACATCTCATATGCTGGCCCCTATACCAAACATGTAAGTAATTCTGTCGTAGATTGGATGACTTGGTACCACGGTGAGGTTGGGTTCTACTTTATTACTTTCTTGATCAGTTTACATGTCTGCGCAATTTTCTACTACCAACTAAAGGGTACTGACTTAATTTTTCCAATGCTCCACGGGTTCAAAAAATTAAAGGCCTCCTTCTCAGGAGGCCCAACACAAGATAACTGGAAACTCCGCCTTTTAGCACTTATATTATTGAGTGTAAGTACTTTATTGGTTGCTTTAGTTATAGGACTTGCTTAGTTCCAATCCCAATTAAACTCAATGTTTAATTTGTGACAACATTGTGGAGGCGTCACTTACCTCAAATTTTCCAAGTTCTTCAACATTCAACGTTTCTACTTTACCGTCTTTCACGAGCATTGAATATCTATTGCTTCTCAGTCCCATCCCTCGTGCAGTCAAATCAAGTGTTAAGCCCGTTGCTTTAGTAAAGTCGGCGCTCCCGTCCGCGAGGAGCCTAACCTTGCCAACACTCTTTTGCTCTCTAGCCCAAGCGCCCATAACAAAAGCGTCGTTAACGCTGATACACCAAATTTCATCGACACCAGCAGATTTAAATTCAGAGAATTTTTCAACATAGCCGGGCACATGTTTAGCTGAACAGGTTGGCGTGAAGGCACCGGGCAATGCAAAAATCACGATCGTTTTACCAGCGACTGTTTTGGCAACATCCACAGCATTAGGGCCAATACTGCACCCACCTTCTTCGACATCAGAATACTCCATCAATGTTGTGTGTGGAATAGTATCTCCAACTTTAATCATCGCTTTCTCCTTGTATTTTAAAATTTTAATTTGGACTCATTAGTTTGAATGCCAAATTGATAACGGCTCATAACGCATGTGCATTATGAGCCGTTTTTCGTATTTACGCCAATCAAGACGCAAAGGTCTTAAACCAATACTGCTTTTTCAACTAAACGAGTAGCTACCCAGTTTTTGGTTTTAGAAATTGGACGACTTTCTGTGATTTCAATCACGTCACCCATATGAAACTCACTCTTCTC
>Ga0208618_1000421_pt1 | contig 19632 bp, 13 predicted proteins | sample CryBogCBE18Jul08_FD_184585 | JGI IMG/M metagenome (GOLD analysis project Ga0208618, IMG submission 184585) | Freshwater microbial communities from Crystal Bog, Wisconsin, USA - CBE18Jul08 (SPAdes) | ecosystem: Environmental > Aquatic > Freshwater > Lake | place: Crystal Bog, Wisconsin, USA...
ACGCATCTTTGAAGGCACCATATTGCCTTGAGCCTATACGGCTCGGCTCAACACTGCAAATTCGCCTCGCCGCACCCTTGTGGCTTGAACCCTTGAGTTTGAGTTTGAGTTTTAAACCCAAAATTTAGCTCGTTGAGCACTTAGAAATACAGATTTAAAGGGAAAACCCTAGTGCTTAATGTCCAACATTAATTGAATCTCAATTTAATGTCATACATAATATAAGTTGCAATTTGAGCAGCTTTTGCGATGTTTGATCCGACACTTGTCGACGCATGAGTTGAATCCAAAGATGCTCTTTTTAATTTAAAACACACATCATCAACGGAGACCTAATCCATGAAAAAAAGCTCTTCCACTCAGTTCTTATTGAGTGCCATCTCCATTGCGGCGTTAACGCTCGCCTCACAAGCACAGGCCCAACAAACGGGCAGCTTGGGAAAAGTTGAAATCACTGGCTCACTGATCAAGCACATGGATACCGAAACCGCCATTCCAGTGACCACCATCAAAGCTGAAGAATTTGCTGCACGCGGCATCACCACCGTTGCTGACGTCATGATGACCCTCCCCCAGTCTCTCTCTCTCGCGCCTTCCAACGCGGGTGCAGGTACCAACATCAACTTGCGTGGCATTGGTGTGAACAGGACCCTCGTCTTGGTCAATGGCAGAAGACTTGCCAACGAAGCCACTGCAGACGGATTTGTCAACTTGGACGTCATTCCATTCAGCGCCATTGAACGCGTTGAGGTCTTGAATGACGGCGCATCATCACTTTATGGTTCAGATGCGATCGGTGGCGTGGTCAACTTCATCACCAAAAAATCCTACAACGGATCTGCCGTAACCGCTCAAATGGGCAAACCCCAAAGATCTGGTGGTGGAGATGAGCAAAGAATCAGTTTCATCACAGGTAAAGGCGACCTCCAACAAGACGGTTTCAATTGGTTTGCGACTGTAGACATGCACCAAAGAAGCCGCTTGGCAGAGTCTGATCGTGGCTTTTTGAGCAGCAACGCAGCGCTCACTGCCCTTGGAAGGTCCCCCACCTCTGGGGCAGGTTCTTATGCATACCCTGCCAACGTGGTAAGCACAGCATCGTCCAAAACGCCTGGCAATCCTTACTACGCAAGCGGATGTCAAGCTCCCTACACAGTCCAAGCGGCAAGCAACACATGCTTATTGAACGCTGATAACTACAACACAGCTCTCTATGGCAATCAACAGTTGAGCTTCTACACCAAGGGCACCATTCAGCACGATGCCGATCACACCACAACCTTTGAGTACATTCGTGGACAAGAGTACATCGACTCGGTCAGAAATCCTGCAACCTCAGCCCCTATTTCTTATGGTGGTACAACGGGCTTCACATCTGTGGCAGCACCGATCATCACCTCCGCCAGCAGCCCCTTCTATCCTGGTGGTTCAGCAGGCGTGCCTGCCATCCCAGGATTGTCTGGTCCTTTGACCGTTCAATACTCCTTGCCCACCATGGCTGCCACAAAAGACTTACAAGTCAACCACCGCTTTGTCGTGAACGATCAAGGCGTGTTAGGTGATTGGGACTACAAAGCGGGCGCAAATTACGGCATCAGTAACCGCAACATCACAGCGGCTCAAGGCATCTACAATGCACAAGCTTTGAATGCGGGCATCTCCAACGGCACCATCAATCCGTTTGGTGCTCAAACGACCGCTGGCCAAAACTACCTCAACAGCATTGACATGAGCGGCACGACTTTGAGAGCGGCCTCATCAACTTTCCTAGGCGTCGATGGCACACTCAGTCGTGAAATTGGTCAACTCGAAGGTGGCGCGATGTCCCTGGCGATTGGAGGAGACATCCACCAAGACACGAACAAAGACCAAAAAATGTTGGCAGGCCTCTATGCTGCACCAGTTTCTGCTGCTCCAACTTGGGCCAACAGCCAACGAATCGTGAGCGCTTTGTTTGCCGAGGTTGACATGCCTGTCACCAAGAAATTGACGCTCAATGCCGCAATTCGCGATGATCGCTACAGCGATGTTGGCAACACCATCAACCCCAAGGCAAGCTTCCGCTTCCAACCCAGCAAAGAAGTCATGTTCAGAGGCTCTGCCAGTACTGGCTTTAGAGCACCCACCCTCTCAGACATGTATGGCTATACCGTTGCAGGTGCCAATACGACGACTTCAGCTGCAATGGATGACCCACTCCTTTGCCCAAGTGCAACACCCAACATCTCCGGTACGGGTAAGGCAGTGGCAGGACAAATTTCATCGATTGTTTGTAACGTCAAGCAACCCTTGCGCACAGGTGCAACCTCTAACTTGTCTCCTGAGAAATCACAAACCTTCACCATTGGTACTGTGATTCAGCCCAACAAGGACACCATCTTCTCAGTGGATTACTGGCACATCAACATGACCGACATGATCGCTAGCCTTCCCCAGGCTGCCTTCATGAGCAACCCAGCTGCTTATTCCAGCATCTTTGTGCGCAATCCTGATGGAAGTTTGGCTTACATCAATGACACCCTCACCAACTTGGGCGGCCAAAAGGTGTCTGGTATCGATTTGAGCGGAAACTACCAATTCCCAACTTCAAGTGCAGGTATCTTCAAAGTCGGATTGGACGGCACATACCTCACACAGTTTGACAACCAAATTGTCAACGGCGGACCCTGGGTCTCAAACATTGGTCAGTTCGGTTTGGCTGGCAACGGAACGGTGAGCTCATTGCCCATCGTGAGCTTCCGCTGGAGACATAACCTTCGCTTGCAATGGGTCAAGGGAGACTGGAGCACTCAAGTTACCGAGAGCTTCAATTCAAGCTACATGGATCAAAACACGACTCCTGTTCCTGCAGCCAACAATCACGTGATTCCTGCATATTCTGTCGTGAATTTGTCTGTTTCTTACAGTGGCATCAAGAACATGACCATTGTGGGTGGAATCAACAATTTGTTTGACGTGATGCCTCCTGCAACGAACAACAGCTCATACACCTATGGATACTTGAGCAGTGCTGCAAGCCCATTGGGTCGTTCATTCATCACTTCAGTCGCTTACAAGTTCTGATTGAGTGAAGTTTAAGGAACCAATACCTAATGGTATTGGTTCCTTTTTTTATTTGCACGCTCGCTTTTCTACTTCTCACCCAACAACCTAAGTTCACTGAATTCAAATCCATGATCAAGCGAAGAAACGTCATCCAACTTTTGTCCATCCCTTCAGCTGCTTTTGAATCCGCATTTGCAAACGCAAAATCATTTGATCCTTGGCATGCAGCTCAAAGCATTGCCAATTCATTCAATCGAGCGCTGAAATTTCGGAACAAAGATTACATGGCGACAGACTTTGGGGCCAAAGTGTGCGAAGTTTCTCCGAAATCCATTTGGGTTGCATTTGAGTCAAAAGTCACTCAAGACTCCCCTATCAAAGATGCCTTCGATTCTTGCTCAGCCATCAATGCAGCCATCCGCCAATGCCACAATGATGGCGGTGGACGTGTCGTCATTCCAAGCGGTCACTGGCTTTGCAATGGCCCTATTGTTTTACTCTCAAACGTTCACTTGCATCTTCAAAAAAACACCTTCTTGTACTTCGGCAACAACCCAAAAGACTACGCCAAAAACGGACAATATGACTGTGGTGAGAACGGTAAACTCACCCTGTCCAGATGGGAGGGAAATGACTTACTGAACTACTCACCATTGATTTACGCATATGGACAGAAAAACATTGCCTTGACAGGTGCGGATTGGTCCAGTGTTTTGGATGGCCAAGGTGGAGTGGATTTTGAAAACGACACCGATTGTTGGTGGTCTTGGAAAGGCAGGAGCCGCTCCGCTTTCAGCGACACAGATGTGCATGTGACGAACCAAGGGAAATCGGAATCGCACGTGAATCCCAATAACCCAGAACGACTGAGTTTGGCGGTCCCTACCCTCACAACACAACAAGAAAAATACCTACAAGGCGAAGGTGATCGCTTCAGAAGAGATCCAGAATTCCTCAGAAGCTTGGCTGAAGCGGGTGTGCCCGCCACTTCAAGGGTGTTTGGTGTTGGCCACTACTTGAGACCCCACACAATACAGTTCATCAACTGCACGGATGTGTTGATGAAAGGCTATCAAGTTAGAAATTCTCCCTTTTGGCAGCAAAATCCAGTTCACTGCAAAAACCTCCACATTGACTCCGTTTTTGCAAACGGAACAGGCCCCAACAACGATGGATTGAATCCAGAATCATGCGAAAACGTTTTGATTGAGAACTGTCAATTCAACACAGGAGACGATTGCATTGCAATTGAATCTGGAAAAGGACTTGATACCCAATTCGGCCCGTCCAAGAACATCGTCATCAGGAAATGCAACATGCAAAGTGGCCATGGAGGCATCACCTTTGGCAGCGTCATGTCCGGAGGTATAGAAAACGTGTTTGTCCATGATGTGTTGATGGAGAACAAACATTGGAAAACCGATCCACTCAACATTGCGATTCGCTTCAAAGCCAATATGAGCAGAGGCGGTTTCATTCGAAATATTTATATTAAAAATATCCACATTCCAAATGGCATTCGAACAACACCAGCCATGTACAAAGGGTTGCCCAACGGTCCAATACCTGAACAAACTGTGCCAACCAATGCTGGAGCCGTGATCACAATCGACTGTGGTTACGATCCTTTTGCAGACAACGTCCGAACTCGACCCCCAACCGTATCAAATGTTGAAATTTCAAACGTTCAAGTGGGCAACATCGAACTCAACGACAAATTGGTCTCGAGCTATCAATCCTTGGTCATCTTGGGTCCCATCGCATCAGATTACAACGGAAACGCACAGTCAACTCCAAAAGTTATGCCCGTCTCCAATGTCTTGATCAAGGACTGCGATTTGGGCACGCCAGTTAACACAAACTCACCCATTTACACCTTCAACAGCCAAAGCATTCGGCTCCAAAGGGTGAAAATCGGGAGTCAAATCCATAACGAAACTCTTGGCACACCTCTATGAAAAAACAGACCCTTTTGAAGATTTGCGGGCTCGCACTTTTTTGCAGCCTCTTTGGTGCGAAAGCTCAAGATTTACAACCCATTCGCATCATTTTGGTTGGTGACTCAACATTGGCTCCAAAGAATGGCTACGGTGACGAGTTCTGTAAACACTTCAAGCCTGCAGTCACCTGCATCAATTTAGGCAAAAATGGACGTAGTTCAAGCAGCTACAGGGCCGAAGGCTCTTGGGATAAGGTGATTGAGTTGCTCAAGCATTCGGAGTCATTTCAAGACACTTATGTGTTGATTGAGTTTGGTCACAACGATCAACCTGGCAAACCTGGACGCTCTACAGATTTGAAAACTGAATTTCCAGCCAATTTGACACGCTACGTGTCTGAAACAAGGGTATTGAAAGCCACGCCCATCTTATCAACCCCACTCAGCAGAAGAAGCTTCAATAATGGACAATTGGTTCGAGACCTGGATGATTGGGCTTTGGCCACCAAGGAGGTTGCCCAAACCACTCAAACACCACTCATTGACTTGCTCACCGTTTCCGCCGACGCTGTGCAGCAAATGGGATCCAAAGAGGCCGACACCATGGCGGTCGAGCCACCCGGAGGAGAAAAGAGTCAATTCGATCACACCCATGTGGGTTTGAAAGGGGCCAAATTTTTTGCCAATCTCGTGGTGCCTCTCTATAAAAGCACCCTTCCCAATTTGAAACCGTATCTATTGGATTGAGGTGCCCATTGATGAATTCAAGATTTGTCCTGGTTCTTGGGATGGTGAGCCTGTCGCTAGGTTTTCTTGCAAAAGCGCAAGACACTCGATCGGTTATCGAGCCTCAAATGAAACCTGCTTGCAGCATACTGATTTCCAATAAGACTCAAAATGAGCTGGAATTGGCCAATGATCAAACTTTGATTCAAGAGGCGATAGACAAATGCCCTCAAGGTCAATCGGTTCATTTGGCACCCAGCAACCAAAACAATTCATTTGTCTCTGGCCCCCTTCGCCTCAAATCTGGTGTCACGTTGGTGGTTGATAGAGGTGCAACGCTTTTTGCGAGTTCAGATGCTCAGCTCTATGACACGGGTGAAAAAACCTGCGGCACCACCAATGCCAAAGGTCGTGGCTGCAAACCATTCATCACCTTAGAAAATACACACGGCAGTGCCATCATGGGCAAAGGCACCATCGATGGACAAGGCCATCGAATGGTCAAGGGCTTGAATGAAACGTGGTGGGAAATTGCAAGGAGAGCACAAAGGGAAAACTCTCAACAAAACGTTCCAAGACTCATTGAGGCCAGAAATTCCACCGATTTGACTATTTATCAAATCACACTGAAGAATTCTCCCAACTTTCACGTGACCCTAAAGGAGGTTGACGGATTCACCGCTTGGGGCATCAAAATTGATTCCCCCATGAACGCCAGAAACACAGATGGCATTGACCCCATTTCATCAAAGAACATCACGATCACCAAGAGTTTCATTCGAACAGGAGATGACAGCATAGCCATCAAAGCCGGAGACACTGGAAGCAGTGAAAACATCTCGATCGTGGACAATCATTTCTACAACGGGCACGGTATGTCCATTGGGAGTGAAACCCTCTCTGGCGTGAAAAACGTCTACGTCAATGGATTGAGCCTTGAGGGCGGCACTTCAGGAATTCGCATCAAAAGCGATATCTCAAGAGGAGGCACGGTTGAGCACATCCGCTACAGCAATGTGTGCATGAGAGATGTTCGCTTGCCCATCGAAATCACAGCTTTGTACAACCCAAAGGCAACGGGACATTTTGAACCCAAATACCTTGACATTGAGATGAACGGGGTCTCAAGCCTCACCCCTGGAAAAGTATTGCTAGAGGGACTCCCCAACGGCACTCCTTTTCAAGTGAAATACCAAAATGTGAAATTGGTAGGACCTGCAAACATCTTCATATCAAACACGCTGGAGCCCGAAGGCATCGAATTCAATTCGAACCGAGCTGATTTGCGAGCGCAATGCCAATCATCCTTGATCCCATTTCCCGCCTTTGAGGCCACAAGTTCAAGACCCGAACTCACCGACCAAGAGGCACGGGCTTACCAAATGAGCGAGGTTTTCAAGTATGCAGGACCTGCAGGTCAAGAAAGCGTTGACCCATGGAGTCCAAGCTTCGCGTCCCCAACCCACGCCGATTACGTGGTGGATCAACAGCTTTTGGTCAATGATAGAAAGCACTTCAAGACCATTCAAAGTGCGATTGAGCAGGTGGTGAAAGATCTAAATGCTACCCCAACGCAAGAGAGAATTTTCATTGAAGTTCACCCTGGCGTGTACAACGAAGTGGTCTATGTGCCAAGACTTAAAAACCCCATTTCCATCTTCGGTAACGGTCCCTCACCTGAGAAAACGGTCATCAGCTATAACCTGGATGCCGCATTGTCTGGCGAAGAATACGCCAAGTTGTTGGAGCATGAATTCTCAAACTCTGATTCGAGCATTAGAGAGATGTTTGAACAAGTCAAGGCCAGAGAGAACATCACAACCTTTGGAACCGCCACACTTTGGACTCAAAACACCGGCTTTCAAGTCTCCAATCTGACCATCGAAAACGGCTACACCAGAGGTAACCCAGACTGCACAAGCGATTGCAAAGGTTACAACCCCAATGCCATGCACCAGGCCGTTGCCCTCATGGTAGATGGAGCCGATCAGTCATTGTTTCAAAACGTACGCCTACTTGCCTTGCAAGACACACTTTATTTGAAAAACAGATCAGGACATCAAACCTCTCGCAGCTATTTTGAAAACGCATTCATACAAGGTGACGTGGATTACATTTTTGGAGATGCGACTGCTTATTTTTTCAAATCCGAGATCAAGTCCCTTGGATCCAGAAAAGACTCATACGTTGCAGCACCAAGTACCAATGTTCATTCTCGCTATGGATTCGTTTTTGATCGTTGCAACTTCACAAACGACAACAGCAAGAATGCTCAACTTGGCCAATACCGTTTGGCAAGACAATGGTTTCACAACCAAAAATGTACCCCCTATGGCGCAATGGCCATCAAAGACTATGCTTGCACGCTGGGCTCGAGTGATCGATACTTGGAGCCCAAAGGTGAAATCAGCATCGATACACTGCAAAATGTAGGCAAAATGGTGGTGATGAATTCCAAACTGGGTTCACACCTGAGTAAAACCAATCCTTGGTCAGATTGGAATCCCATGGGCAAATTGTCACATCGCCCAGTTCAGTATTCAAGTGATGATTACCTCAAAAATTTACAAGACATTGGAGCTTCAAAGGAAATGATCCTCATTGAGTCCTCACGATCGATTGAACCCAAATCTTTTTTGTCAGAGTATCAAAACACACTGAATTAGTCCATTGTTACTTTGATCAAACCAAAACCATCACAATCCAATGAAACGTCGCGAACTACTTCAACTCTTACAAACCCTGCCACTTTCGACGACTTTGATTTCGCAGTCTTTGAATGCAAAAGTTCAAAATGATGTTGCCGATCCATGGGCTCGAGCCAAAGAAATCACTCTCCGTCTTCAAAAACCACTTGAATTCAAGAACACCACCTACAACATCGTGAACTTTGGTGCATCCCCTTGCAATTTAAGGGAGGTCGAAGCTCAGATCTCACACAACGACTTGGGCAAACTGATGACCCCTACTGACGACGCACCAGATTGTCGAGAAGCCATCACAAGCGCAATTGATCGCTGCAACCAAACGGGTGGCGGGAAAGTCATTGTTCCAGGTGGAAACTGGTACTGTGCTGGACCCATCATTTTGAAATCAAATGTCCATCTCCATTTGGAAACGGGTGCCCACATTTACTTCAGCACCTCACCCCAAGACTATGCAAAATTTGGTGAGTTCGACTGTGGTGCCAACGGAAAGCTCTCACTCACGAGATGGCAAGGCAACGACTGCCTCAATTTCACATCCATGATTTATGCGCGTGGTCAACACAATTTCGCTTTGACTGGTGCGGATTGGACGAGTGTGCTTGATGGGCAAGGCGGTGTACCCTTTAAAAACGCTGGCAAAGAATGCTGGTGGTCCTGGAAATCGGGATCAACTCATTCAAGCAAAGACAACACCATGGATGCATCGGTGGTGAATCCTTCCAACGAATTCACATTCATTGATTTGGCCAAAAACATAGATGGTAAATTGAGACAAGCCATTGCAGGAAATGACCGCAAATGGCTGGCTGACGAATACTTCCTGCCTTCATTGTCAGAAGCAAATGTCGATAAATTCAAACGGGTTTTTGGACTGGGTCACTACTTGCGTCCCTCGATGATCAACTTGGTCAATTGTTCAAGGGTGCATTTATCAGGTTATCAAGTGACCAACACACCGTTTTGGCAGCATCACCCCATTGACTGCAAGGAACTGTACATACACGACGTGTACTGCAACAGCCTAGGACCCAACAGTGATGGCTTTGACCCAGAATCTTGCGATCATGTGTTGGTTGAGAGGTGCACCTTTGACACAGGAGACGACTGCATTGCCATCAAAGCAGGGAAAAATTTAGACACCAAACTGGGACCCTCACAAAACATTGTGATTCAAGACTGTGTCATGCAAAGTGGACATGGTGGAGTCACCTTGGGCAGTGAGATGGCTGCTGGCATCAAAAACATTTATGTTCAAGATATCGTGATGGAGAACAAAAACTGGAGGATCAATCCTTTGAACACCGCCATTCGCTTGAAAACGAACATGAACAGGGGCGGGTATTTGAAGGATTTTTACGTTCGACGAGTCTCTATTCCAAACGGCGTCAAAACAGTTCCCTCCTTTTACAAGAGCTTTCCCGACTCTCCCATCAGCTCCAAAACAGTTCCAACCGAAGCAGGTGCAATCATCACCTTTGATTGCGATTACTCGTCTACCAAAGATAACATCCGTTCTCGCCCCCCAGTGGTGAGTAACATTCAAATCTCGGATGTCACTGCAGGTAATGTGATGACACCCAAAGGCGAATTTTCTTGTTACCAGCCCATTGTCATCTTGGGTCCAGTTAAGGCAAGTTACAACGGCACAGATGTAAAAAAAGAAATCTTTTCAGTTTCCAATGTCACCATCAAAAATTGTGATTTCGGAAAACCAGCAAGCGGTGATGAAAAATTCTTTATGCACAATGTGGAAAACTTGAATTTGGTGAACGTCACCATCAATGGTAAAAAAATCAACAAAACCATTCAGAAATTCATTTGATTCATTCAAATTGGTGAAGCCTGAGTTTTATTTTTTATCAGGCTCTGGAATTTTGTATAACTAAATTTCACCATAAAGGATTGATTCTGAGTCACCAAATCGATTCGCAAATTCAATCACTTGAGGGTCATCAAGCGCAGTCAAATGTCCTTTATCGATGATCACATGATCTCCAGCCTTTAGCGTTGCATCATAAATAACCAAATCTTGATGAACTGGAGGCTCTTCCCAATTGGGCATGACACGTCGAATAAAGTCACTGGGTTTGGCCAAATCGATTCCAAAATGCAATGCACCAGGAGCGTTTGAGCCTGCAGGATAAATAGAATATTTCGGCGCTTGAGGGTTGAAGCCGCACCCTCCCCCTTCGATGATTTTCCCACCCATGAGCATCTCTCGCAAAACTTTTGCGTCTTGGGACTCTCCGCTCACCCGAGTGACATGGTTGTCTATGAGCTCGACTGCAATTTTTTCTTGAAACGGTTTTTCAAAACCGATGGCCCACTGTGGAAACAAAATACCATTGATTTGAATATTCTTATTGGCTTCATTTTTCATCGCCGTGCTATCCCAAAAGTTGGGGCCATGGGTTGGCAAAAAGTGCACATAGCACCCATCTTCATCGGCACACATCTTGCCCCTCCAGCGGTTACCTGAGAACATGGATTCCCTCATCGTGGCAGTGTAGGGAATCTCCAAATGTGAGCCTCTCTCGTCTGTGAAAATAAATTTAAAAGATTGTTGATCGGGTATTTTTCTAACCGTTGCTCGCAAAATTTCACCCACCAGTTCAACTGGGAAACGCGCTTGTGGAGTCATCAACAGATCTAAATCTCTAAAGTATGTGATCTTGACCCACCTTTGCCCTCTTTTTCTCATTGCCACATTAAAGGGATCCTCAATGGAACAAAACCAGGTTGAGACCACGAAGTTTGCTTTTTCTATCAACGGCTTGACCTCATCGGGTACACCAGGCAAGGTTGTACTTGTTGCCATGTACTGTGTAACCGTCGCCCCTCTCGCATTGGCCAATCCCGTCACCGCATCCACAACTCGAGTATCCAAAAGCGGATCGGTTAAAAAAAGAACTTTATCACCAGGACGAATGGCAAAAACTTTTGTGAAGTTTTCCAATGCTTTGAAATAGTTTTTGACTTCCGTGATCTCTTTTCGCAATGGTCTGGGTGTACCATTGAAAAGAGATGGATGGGCAAGGTATTGTTCGTACAAATTCATATGGACTCCTAATGTTGTCTTGACTCAATCAACCTTGGCACCTGACTCTTTGACCAAGCGCACCCACATGGGCATTTCTTTGGCAATGTGCTTGGCCAATTCCTCTGGGGTACTTGGCGAGGGAAACGCTCCTTTAGCATTCAGGCTCTCAACCACTTGGGGGTCAAGGAGTGCTTGCTTAAAAACCTTATTGAGCTTATCGATCACAACCATTGGCGTTCCGGCAGGCGCATAAAGGCCGTCAGTTGCTGCCATGTCAAAGCCACTGACACCTGACTCATCCAAAGTGGGAACATCCGGAACCATGCTGACACGGTTGATGGTGGTCACCGCCAAGCCTTTGAGCTTTCCTGCTTTGACTTGAGCGAATACATTGGCCATCAAATCGATGGTCATCTGCACTTCACCTCCAACCACACCCATGAGAGCGGGGCCTCCACCTTTGTATGGAACGTGCACAATATCCAAACCCGTCATGCTCTTGAACTGCATCCCAGCCATGTGCGAGGTCGTCCCATTGCCCGCTGAAGCAAAGCTCACCTTACCAGGATTGCTCTTGACAAATGTCACCAACTCCTTGACGCTATTGACTCCAATGCTTGGATTGACAACCAGCATTGCGGGTATGGTGGTCAAACGAGTAACTGGCGCAAAATCCTTGAATGGGTCAAAACCAGTCTTTGAATACAAGGCTTGATTGGTTCCATGAGTTCCATTTGTTCCATAAAGCAAGGTGTAACCATCGGCTGAAGCATGCGCCACCATCTCAGCACCTACATTGCCCCCTGCTCCAGGCTTGTTGTCAATGAAGATCGGTTGCCCAAGGATTTGTGCTGCTTTGGGCACCACCGTTCGTGCCAGATTATCTGCACCCCCTCCAGGAGGAAACGGCACGACCAAGCGAACGGGTTTATCTGGGTAATTTGACGTGGAAAGCTGAGCTCTCGCTTGACCTAAAAACATCGCGAAAAGCACGAGACCAAGGAGTTTGAAAAACCTAAACAGCAAAGAATCGCTTTTCATTGAATAAGACTCCAATTGAACATACAAGAAAAAGATACGTCATCACCCATAGCACCATGAAAGCAATGCTCAGTTGGCTTGAATTCCTGTCGCTTTGATCGCATCCCTGGTTCTAATCGACTCAGCACGAAGCACTTTGATCGATTCCTCTGGCGAATACCCACGGACCTCTACACCCAAATCTTTAAGAGTTTTGGATACTGCAGGCGTTTTCAAAATGGATTGAATTTCAGCATGTAATTTGTTCAAAATTTCTGCTGGTGTCCCCGCCGGTGCGTACAGACCAAACATGGGGCCCGAGACGATGTTGGCCAATCCCGACTCAACGAAAGTTGGTACATCGGGAATGGCGGCAATACGGCGATCAGAGGCAACTGCAATGGCCACCAACTCCTTGCTTTTGATTCTTGGAATGGCATTGATGGAGTCTGCAAACATCATGTCAACTCGCCCAGTCTCCAAATCGGTGAGCATGGGAGGAAAGCCCTTGTAGGGTATGTGCAGCAACTGTGTACCAGCGACCTGATCGATCATTGCACCTGTGATGTGCCCAGTGGTACCCTGTCCTTGAGAGGCAAAACTGAGTTTATTGGGCGCAGAACGCGCCACAGCCAAAAATTCTGGCACCGTTCGGAATGAAACACCAGGCCAGGCAATGAGTACATTGGGGGCCTCAGTCACCACAGAAATTGGAGCAAATGCATTCAGTCCATCATAGGGTAATTGCTTATTCAAGTAAGGAGCGGCAGTCAGGGGAGCTTGTACGCTAAATAGCAATGTATAACCATCTGGAGCAGCCTTTGACACGAAATCAGCCCCAATGACGCCCCCAGCTCCCGCCTTCACATCCACAAAAAAAGACTGATTCAATCGGTTGGTCAAATTATCGGATACGATCCTTGCCATTTGATCCAAGGCCCCTCCACCGAGGAAGGGCAGAATCACTCTCACTGGCTTATTGGGATAGTTACTTTGGGCAAATGAGGGTAACAAAAAACCAAGTGCCAAGATCCAGAATAAAAAAATAGACTGGGTAAATTTACGGCAAAAAGAAATCATTCTGGGTTCATGGGTTAGGTTGAAGCAATCCTTGGGTTGACAAATGGGGCTTGCTCCCTATGTCATTCCAGTTTTTGAATCATTATTCATCATGAAGCACATAAATCAATGTGACTTACCCTAGATTTGGAAATGCTTCCTAGACAGTACATTATTGTGTATCTTGCCACTCAGGTATAAAGGTTTTTTACAAATGAATTCCCTAGAACTTGGCTCCAATTTATCTGCAGCCAATCGATTGTTGCGACTGGCTTCGCAACTCGAGATCAAGTACATTTTCACCAATTTGGGGAGCGATCATCCCGCGTTCATCGAGGCATTTGCAGAACTTTATGAGTCTGGACAATCTATGCCTCAGGTCATCATTTGCCCTCATGAGATGACCGCTTTGAGTGCTGCTCATGGTTATGCCATGATCACAAACAAGGCGCAAATGGTTTTGGTTCATGTCGATGTTGGCACTCAGAACCTGGGATGTAGTGTGCACAACGCAGCAAGAGCCAGGATACCCGCCATCATTGTGGCCGGCTTGTCCCCAACCTCGGTGAGCGGTGACCAAGTGGGTTCACGCACCGAATTCATTCACTACACACAAGACACCTCAAGACAACATGAAATCGTCTCCCAATACATGAAGTGGTGTTATGAGGCGCGGTCTCCCGAAATGATGGAGGAGGTTTTACTGCGTGGGCACCAAATTGCATCCTCCCTGCCCCAAGGCCCCGTTTACATCACTGGCACACGTGAATTGTGGGAAGGACGTGCAAAACTCAATCCAAAACATTTGAATGCTTGGACTGCAGCCCAATTACCTAGCATCGGAGTTGAAGATTTATCACTTCTGGCGCAAGCTTTGGCCCGAGCACAACGACCTTTGATCATCACGTCATATCTGGGGCGAAATACTGAGTCGGTAAACGCACTCATTCAAATTGTGGAACATATAGGCATAGCGGTTTGCGAGGTCAACCCGCACTACATGAATTTTCCCGGAGACCATCCATGTCACATTGGGTATCGAAGAAACTCATTGGTCAATGAAGCGGATGTAATTGTTCTCATTGATGTCGATGTACCCTGGATTGTCTCTAGAGTTGAACCGAACCTTGATTGTCAAATTTTTCACTTGGACAGCGATCCATTGAAACGTGATTTTGGCTTTTGGCATTTTCCAAGCCACCGCACTTGGGCTTGTGACAGCCTCACAACACTTATAAGTTTGTCTCCAGTCGTTCAAGCTGAGGTCGTTGATTCAAAGGTTCTCAAATCACGCATGGAGTGGATTGCAAACTCAAAAGACAAGTTAAAACTGCCAGACATGCCACACCCCATCGACGGGGCCATCAATATTCAGCTATTGAGCGAAGCAATCAAGGAGTTGATCAATGACAGGACTGTCATTGTATTTGAGGAACCAACTGCCACTGAGCGACTTCAATACACACTAAAAATGAATCGTCCAGGGAGTTATTTGGCCAACGGAGGATCAGGACTCGGGTGGAGCATCAATGCGGCCATTGGCGTGAAGTTGGCTGACCCTCAAGCGGAGGTGATCACTGTGGTTGGTGACGGGAGCTATATTTTTGGTGTCCCAAGTAGCTGCTACTGGGTGGGTGAGACCTACAAAACCCCACAACTCACCATTGTCTTCAACAACAAAGGGTGGAATGCGCCCAAGGTTTCAACGCTCTTGGTACATCCCGAGGGAGTTGCAATAACCACAGACCATTTTTGGATCACGGTGAGCGCCAATACCAAATTTGCCGACCTGGCCAAAGCGGCAGGAAACGCCTTGGCCATCAGGGTTGAAAAATATGAAGACTTGAGAGCCAGCCTTGCCCTGGCCATGCAGGCCGTGCGAGCAGGACAAAGCGCCGTGGTAGACGTTGTGACTCTTCCCATCTCGCAACAAGTCTTGGGTATCGAATGAAATTCAACCGATTAAAGAAAGCCAAAATGAAAATCAATCATGTCTTGCTCCTTGCTTGCTCTTTCATGGTCCTTCAAGGCAATTTGTCCTGGGCCGAAGATGCGCCCTACCCCAACCGTGCGGTTCGCATCATTGCACCACAAGCGCCAGGGGGCGGTGTAGACTTGGTGGGCCGAGTCATCGCAGACCAACTTCACGCCATCTTGGGTCAAACTTTTTTGATTGACAACGAAGCAGGTGCAGGTGGTGCTATCGCCGCTCAAATGACAAACAAGGCAAAGCCAGATGGTTACACGCTCATGATTGGCTATGTTGCGACTCACGGAACAACCCCAGCGGTCAAGAAAAACATCTACGATCCGGTCAAAGATTTCACAGCGATTGCCATGATTGGTGGAACGCCAAATGTTTTGGTTGTCAATAAAAACATGCCCGTGAACAACTTAAAAGAGTTCATTGAATACGCAAAAGCCAATCCAAGCAAAGTTGACTATGGGACATCTGGAGTTGGCACACTCAATCATTTGATCATGGAGCAATTCAAGTCAGTGACTGGCATCAAAAGCTTGGCCATTCCTTATCGCAGTATTGGACAAGCATTCACTGATTCGATGGGAGGCCAAATACAAGTGATCTTTCCTGGTCTATCCGCTGCTTCGCCCCACATCAAAAGTGGGCTCTTCAAACCCTTGGCGGTCACCAGTGACAAAAGGAATCCTGCACAACCGGGCATCCCCACGTTCAAAGAGTTGGGTTACCCCACCATCAGCAGTCTCACCTGGTATGGCATTGTGGGCCCACCAAAACTACCCGAAGCCATCAAAATTCAGCTCAACCAAGCCATCAACAAGATTTTGGATAATCCTGAGATCAAAAAGAAATTCGCCGATGAAGCGCTCAATGTAATGCCCATGAGCTCTCAAGAGTTCGAGAACTACATTGGAGATGAATTTGCTCGTTGGAGCGAAGTCGCCAGAATCAGTCACATCACTGCAAATTGAAAACAACATGTCCAATACTTTGCCCTTGATTTCAGTATCCGAAGAACTTGCCAACGCACTGGTTGCCAAGCCACTCGATCTCACAAAAGAGGTCCGTGTGATGTGCGAATCTTTGCTCATCGATACCGTCGGGTTGTGCGTTGCAGCTCGCTCCACTGACTATGTCTTGGCCACTCACCGTGCCAGTTTTGAAGAAGGGCCATGCACCGTCATTGGACACAAACGGGGGGCAAATGTCCAAGCTGCAGCGCTCATCAATGGAACAGCCATCCACGGAGAGGATTACGACGATACGTTTGAAGGTGGTCCAATTCATGCTGGAGCGGTTGTGGTGCCAGCACTTTTGGCAACCACTGAGAAGCATCATCTGAGCGGCCACGATCTGTTGCTGGGCATGGCGGTGGGTAGTGAAATCATGTGCAGAATGTGTGCAGTCGCGCCGAAATTGGTGCATAAAGCTGGCTTTCATCCCACAGCAGTCTTTGGCACCATCGCAGCTGCAGCAGGTGTTGCCAGCGCATTGAAACTGAGCCCCACTCAGTGGGTCAACGCACTGGGTATAGCAGGAAGCATGGCTTCTGGCATCATTGAGTATTTGGCCGAAGGAACTTGGACCAAAAGGATGCACCCTGGGTGGTCTGCTCAAGCTGGATACAGAGCTGCACGCATGGCTCAAGAGGGGTTTACTGGACCCAGAACCCTATTTGAAGGTGAACATGGTTTCTTTCACGCCTTTGCGAACTCCGACGATTGCAACTTTCAAGGAATGATGAGCGATGTGGGCTCAGAGTGGATATCATCGCAAATGGCTTTTAAGCCGTATGCCTGTGGCACGATGGCACACCCTTACATTGACTGCGCCAGAGCTTTGGTGAAAGATGGACTGAAGGTAGAAGACATCGATCACATCGTTTGCAACACGGCTGAGGGTATCGTGCACCGCTTGTGGGAGCCTTTGAGTGCTAAACAAAATCCAGTCAATGGCTATTCAGCCAAATTCAGCATTCCCTTTGCCATTGCATTGGGGATGATGCGTGATGACGCGGGACTCAACGACTACGAAGAGGCCGTCATTCACGATGCTTCTATTCGTGCATTGGCCAATAAAGTAAGTTACTTGATCGACCCTCAAAACCCCTACCCCAAACAATTCACGGGCCATGTCAAAGTAGTGCTTAAAAACGGGGAAACCAAAGTGGCTGAGCAAGGCTTTTTTAGAGGCGGCAGAGATGCACCAATGTCCAGTGCCGATTTGGAAAAGAAATTTCTTGCAAACTGCAAGTACGGTCAATGGAGTGACTCACAGTCGCACTTGGCACTGTCTTTGATCAAGGGCATCTTCAAAGCCCCTGAAGTCAATTTGAATGCATTGGGAGTTTGATCCATGAGAGATCCCGTTCATCAACCAGTCGCCATCGTCACGGGTTCTGCAAAGAACATTGGCCGCTCAATCGCAATCACCCTTGCGCGATCAGGAGTTCGAGTGATTGTGCATGCCAAGACCTCAGCACAAGCCTGCCAAGATACGGTCAAAGCCATCCAAGATCTTGGTGGGCAAGCGCATGCCGTGCTCTCAGACATCAGCACACCTGAGGGCGCTCAACTTCTGATTGATCAATGCATCACGCATTTCGGTCAACTCGACATGTTGATCAATAATGCAGCCATTCGAAAACACACACCCTTTGAGTCCTTGCTTTACGCAGAGTGGAGAGAGGTCACCGCAACCATCTTGGACAGTGCATATCTTTGCTCACATGCTGCTGCACCTCACTTGAAAAAATCGAGCTGTGCGAGCATCGTGAATTTTGGTGGAATGTCAGCCCACACAGGCAGCAAAGAACGAGCACATGTATTGGCCGCCAAAATGGGCCTCATTGGGCTCACCCGCGGTTTGGCCAGTGATTTGGGAGAGCACGCGATCACCGTGAATTGTATTGTGCCCGGATTGATTGATACCGAACGAGGCGAGAGTGCAGGAAAGGGGCTACCCGAACATCACCAAAAAAACAAAACTTTGGTGGGTCGCAAAGGACATCCACAAGAGATCGCAGACTATGTTTTGTTCTTGTGCAGTGACAAAGCCAGATACGTCACCGGTCAAAGCATTCACATCAATGGCGGCGCCTATCTGAGCTAAAAGAAGTGTGCCCTAAGGGACCCTTGTCTCACCTTACCAAGGCATTGCAGGTAATACTGGCTTCAAGCCAGTTTGAGCCACCACATCAGCCACTTCTTTGCTCGCCAAAAATTCAACCAAGCTTCTCACCTTTTGAAGTTGCTGAGTTTGCGCTCCAATGCCGGCTGAGAAAAAGAAAGATCGCTGGACTTCGGGGGGAAGCTCTCCGATGATTTTGATGCCCTCAAAGGGCATGAGTTCGCTCACCTGTTGAAACCCCAGATCGGTCTCGTTGCGAAGCAATATGGTGCCGACTCGCTCGCTGAAAATTTTCTTGGCCTTGATGGACATTTCTTTTTCAATGCCCAACTTTTGAAACAACTCCTCGGACAAATACGTTCCACTTGCACTGGCAGAGTAAGCAATTCGTGGTGCACTCAAAAGGGCTTTTTTCAAAGCATCCACCGTGCTGATGTCAACATCTGGATCTGTTTTGCGAACTGCAGCGCCAATGTTGGAAACCACCAAATCTACCCTTGAGCCCTCCAAGATCAAGCCTTGAGTGACAAAGTTATCCAAAGCAGAAGAAGCCAGTATATAGAGGTCAAACTGCTCACCTTGACTCAATCGAGTAGGTATTGAATCGTGAGCTGCACCGATGGAGGAGCCAAAAAACAAATCCACTTGAGAGTTGAACTTCTTCTCATAAAGAGGTACCAATAGCTTTAATGCCTGAGCAAAAGCACCAGACGTGATCACCCGCAAGTTATTCTCGGAAGACTGATTCATTTGAATTACCAAATTCAATCAACAGTGATTTTGGCTGTTGAGACAACCTTTTTCCAGCGGATCACCTCTGACTGCACCAAAGCTTTGAGTTGCTCAGGCGTACTGGTCTCGACCTCAGCCCCTTGGTCTTCGATTTTCTTTTCATTTTTCTTGTCTTTGAGAACGGCATTGAGCTCTTTGTTGAGTCGGTCAACGATGGGCTTGGGGGTTTTGGCCGGTGCAAACAGTCCATACC
>Ga0208618_1000429_pt1 | contig 19458 bp, 27 predicted proteins | sample CryBogCBE18Jul08_FD_184585 | JGI IMG/M metagenome (GOLD analysis project Ga0208618, IMG submission 184585) | Freshwater microbial communities from Crystal Bog, Wisconsin, USA - CBE18Jul08 (SPAdes) | ecosystem: Environmental > Aquatic > Freshwater > Lake | place: Crystal Bog, Wisconsin, USA...
TTTACTCAAAGCTATCGCTATATCCAAGCGGTGTTTTTTGAGAAAAAATGGTTTTTAACTAGCCAAAACGATAGTCTTGCCTATATAACCTCTGTACCAGTTGGCGGTAAAGTCACTTTGTACGGAACTGCTGGTCAAAATCTGTACCAGTTATACGCCAATTCTACCGCTACGATTACCAGCCGTATCCAAACCGCATTGATGCCAATGGGTGATCCCATTAGGACTAAACAAGCGTTAAAATTTGCTATTGAAGCTACTAACAGTAATGTAGTCGCATTGTCCGCTACCGTTGATAGTGAAATTGGTTCTAGCCCTGCATATTCGTTATCTAGCGCAATTATTTGGCAAAACAATTCGTTTGTCACAATTCCTTGGACAAATAATGCTGGTGCAACAATTAGTTGGGATTCTGTAGGATATGAATTATATAAATCTGACGCTTCTCAATATGGAAAATATTTAGGGTTAACGGTAACATCTAATAGTGCGGGATTTGTCTATAACGGCTTTGAATTTGAACATGAACTGAGAGTGAGATTCTAATGACAGTACCCTATACTTTTGCAACGGCTACCACAGCCCTGCCCCTATCCCAGCTAGATACCAACTTTGCTACGCCTATTACTTTGGGCAATACTGCTGTTTATTTAGGCAATACCACTAGCACTATTTACAATTTAGCCCTTGGAAACGTATCTATTCTTAGCGGATCAGTTACTTTAACCAATGTAACAACTACAAACGCTACCGTAACTAACTTTACTAGCTCAAATGTAGTTATTACTGGTGGCACTATTAGCAATGTAGCGTTAACTTTAGATGCTATAAACGGCACTCCAATTGGAAACGTAACGCCAAGTACAGGTGTATTTACCAATTTAACAGCTACTAGCTCTAACGTAGGAACGGTTATTGCGGGTGTTTGGAATGGCACAGCAATTGCTAATGCTTATTTAGCAAACAGTTCAATCACTATTGGCGGTACAAGCATTGCATTAGGTGCATCCACTTCAACAATAGCCAATGATTTATCTATATCAAGTCTTACTGTTGGTAAAGGTAGTGGCGCTGTAGCTACTAATACTGCAATCGGTTATGCTTCTTTGTCTAACAACACAACAGGCGCCGGACATACAGCCGTTGGATATAGCGCTCTTCTTAATAACACAACTGGCACATCTAATTCGGCTTTTGGTTATAGCGCATTGAGCGCAAATACCACGGGTGCTGGAAATATAGCATTGGGTCAGCAAGCTCTTGCTTCAAACACTACTGCAAGCAACAACGTAGCATTAGGCTATCAAGCTGCATTTGGAAATACAACAGGTAGTAATAATACTGCTATCGGAACACTTGCATTAACAACAAACGTAACAGGTATAAACAACGTTGCAATAGGTACTGGGGCGTTACAAAGTAATACTGGTTCTAGCAACACTGCCGTTGGCTTTCAAGCTGCCCTTAATACCACAGCTACTACAGGTATTACAGCTATAGGCTATCAAGCTGCTGTAGGTAATACAACAGGAGGGTATAATAGTTCTATAGGTTACGGCAGTATGGGCTTAAATACCACAGGCAGCTTTAATACAGTGCTTGGGTCATTAGATACAACGGGTTATCCAACACTTTATTCCAACACTACAGGAACCTTTAACGTTGCTGTTGGTAATGGAGCACTTTCCCATAACACTACCGCATCATCCAACACAGCTGTAGGTTATCAAGCTGCGTACAGTAATACAACTGGTACTCCTTTAACTGCCGTTGGTGCTCAAGCTCTTTACAGCAACACAACAGGCGCATATAACACTGCTGTTGGTTTGTCTGCTATGTATGCAAACACCACAGGTACTTACAATTCTGCTTTTGGGTATGCTTCTTTATTAGCAAATACAACTGGAAATGCTAATGATGCTTATGGTTTTTATGCTTTGCAAGGAAATACAACCGGTAGTAATAATGTTGGGTTTGGTTTTGAAACACTTTTTACAAATCAAACTGGCACAGGCAATGTGGCATTAGGAAGGGTAGCAGGGTATAGTACAACATCCAATGGAAATACTTTTATTGGTGATGCTGCTGGTTACACTTCAAATTCAAACAATGCTATTTATGGAAATACTTGTGTAGGAAGTCAAGCTGGATATTATTTAACAACAGGTTACGGCAATCAATTTTTTGGCGGTGGATATAATCCTGCTGGATACAATGTAACGACAGGAAACCTTAATGTCATTATTGGTGGTTTTACAGGTAATTCTGGCGGTTTAGATATTCGCACTTCTAACAATTACATTGTTTTGGCTGATGGTGCGGGGAATATTGGTGTTTATTTTGATAACGCTCAACAAGCAGTATTTTCTGCTACTACAAGAACTAAAGGTTATACAGTAGCAACACTTCCTGCTGGAACGGTAGGTATGGTAGCTTATGTAACAAACGCATTAGCACCTACCTTTGGCGCTACCGTTGTCGGTGGTGGCGCAGTAACAATTCCCGTCTTTTATAACGGATCTAACTGGATCGTAGCTTAAGGAATAATAATGTCAAATACTTACACAACCACAATTAACTCAATGTACACAGTGCCTAATCCTACTGGGTATGTGGTCAATGTTTTGTTCACTGTATCTGGTACAGATGGTATTCACACCGCATCAATTGGTGGAAACATTAACTTTAATCCACAAGAAGCAGAAGCCAATTTCACGCCTTATAACCAACTAACTGAGGCTATTGTTCTTGGCTGGATCAATTCTGCGACTGACAATCTTGCCAATTATTACGCAAACATTGATGGACAAATTTCTTCACTGGTGAATCCGCCCGTTTCACCATCTAACACACCGCTGCCTTGGGCAACAGCATAAGGGGATTTACATGGCAATTGCATTAGACCTAGAAGTAAACGAAGTAAACTTTTTGTTACAAACTTTAGGCGAGCTTCCTACCAAGACTGGGGCTTGGGTAGTTTTGTCTAAAATTAAAACTCAAGCCGATCCACAAGTTCTAGCCGAACCACAACCAGAACAACCGCAAGGCTAATAATGGACTTTCAATTACTCTTTAACATCGCTTCTTCAATTGTTGGAACTATTGCTGGATGGCTTTTTAAAGTTCTTTGGGATGCCATTCGTGATCTCAAAGACGATGTTAAAGAGATTGAACGTGGTTATGTCATGAAAGATGATTACCGCATTGATATTGCGGAGATCAAAGGCACTCTTGCCCGTATCTTGGACAAGATTGACATGAAAGCTGACAAGTCGTGAACATGGACACTCTCTCTATTGTGAAGTTTGGGGATAAAGAATCCCTGGGAGAGTTTTTGTTTGAAAATGGCACGCAGCACTTATTATTTTGGGAAACATTGACCGATGCAGGTCAAACTTACTCAAAATTCCCTATTACAGATGCCAATATTGACAATCTAGATGACTGGTTATTGGCTCATCAAGTAGAACATCAAGCGCTTGCAAGCTACCTTAATTTAAGCAATCCTTTTAATATGCTTGATGTGGATTTTAATAAAGAAGAACAATTTTACGATTGGATAGGAACGCATTTAACTATTCATCAACAAATAGCCTCTGCCCTAGGGTTAACATAATGGCAAATATTCCTGTTTCCCCGCCCCAAAAAAAATCGGCAAATCAAGCCGTAATGGAGGCTAAAGAAAATTTAAAAAAATTGTTAAAAACTAACAATATTGATCCTAATTTATTGATTCAATTGGGGAACATGGCGGAACAATCTGTACAAAATAAACAGTTGTATCCAATGGTGGTGCAAGAGGCAATTAAAGCGAAGTTAATTGACCAAAAACAAGTTCAAAAAACTATTGATTACAAACTAATTGGAACTTTAATTGGTGCTGGAAAATTAGCAAAAATGATAAAAGAAAATAAATAATCATGGCAATTGCTTATGTACAAGGTGGACAACCATTTGATGAAAATGGTAATCCTGTAGATACTTTTGGAAGTGGATTTACAGACCCATCAACAGGAAATGTATATTCTGCAAGTGGAGAACTTATTTCTACTGGAACTCCTAATTCTAACCAATGGTATACGGATACAAGTGGTAATTTAACACAGCAAGCTCAAAATACAACTTATAGCGGAATGGGGTATGCAACTACCACCCCAAACAAATACACAACTCAGACTGTTGATACTTCAACACCTGGATTTTCTGACCCATATACACAAGCTATGGGCTTACCAGCAAATAAAGTTGATGATTTTTACAATTTAAAAACTACTGACCCAAATTCGTATTACACTCAAGCGGCAAATGCTTTAGTAAATAATATTATTGGTAGTTATACCACTAATAAATTTAGCTCTACTCAAGACCAGCAACAAGCATTAGAGGCTATTAAAGCTGTAAACCCTCAAGCGTATTACAACGCAAAATTTGCGCTATTGAGTCAAGAAGCTGGTTGGCAATATGGTCAAAATACATTTGATAGAGCAGCGCCAATAAACGCTGAAATTCAGTCAATGATTCCAGATGCTATTAAAGCTGGACTTACTCCTAATCAAATAAATACTGTTACAAACACAAACTTTGCCAATTCAAGTTCTGCTAACCAACAAAAAATAGCTAATGAAGCTGCTGCTGAAAATGGTGGATTTGGAGAAATATTAACCATAATTTCTGCTGTAGTTGTTTCTGTTGTTGCTCCTGAATTAGCTCCTGCTATTGGGGCTTCATTAGGACTAACTGGTGCTGCTGCAACCGCTGCTGGTACTGCTGCAATTGGAGCTGGATCTGCCGCTATAATTACCGCTGCCAATGGTGGAACACCAACTCAAATTGCTGATGCAGCTTTAATTGGAGGGGCTACTGGTGCTGTAGGAGGTGCTGCTGCTCCTGTAGCTAGTGAAATATCTAGCGTTGTAGGATCTGATGCGGCAAGTATTATTTCTAATGCTGCTGCTGGTGCAGCAAAATCAGCCATAAGCGGTAATAATCCTTTAGTTGGAGCTGCTACAGGCGCTGTTGGTACTGGTGTTGCAGAAACAGGCGTTCCTTCATCCATTGCTGGTGCTGGCGCAGGTGCATTGTCTGGTGCATTGACTAATAAAGATCCGCTTCAATCCGCAATTGCTTCTGGCTTAATAAATTTAGCTTCCACTAGTGGAGCAAGTCCTGATACAACCACAAATCCCGCTACTGGAGAGGTTTATACAGGTAGCGATCAAAACGCAACAATTAGCCCTAATTCTAATGCAGTTACCCCAACAACCGCTGTTGTAATGGCAGTTGATCCTGTAAAGCAAATTGCTGCGGTAATGGATTTATCAGGAAATGTTTTACAAGTGACGGCAACACCAGATATACAGCCAGGATCAACTGTATCTGTTGACCCTAGTACAAATGTAGCCACAATGACGCAACCCGCAGATGTAATACAGCCTGCTGCCGCACCAATTGCAGGAGTAACTACACAATTTTTGCCTGAAGGAAGCCAAGTTTTAACTGATGCTGGAGGAGAAACTACAACGCCTTTTGTTCCTGCCGAAGTTGCACCAGAACAACAACCTGTTGAACCTGCCCCTATAGAATCTAATGTTGAAGAAACTCCTGCTCCTGTAGATCAAAATATTTTAGATCTTATTGCAAAGGATCAATCAACTCCTGCACCTGTGGAGCAACCAGCGCCAGTTACTGCACCTGTAGAGCAACCAGCGCCTGTGGAGCAACCAGCGCCTGTGGAGCAACCAGCGCCTGTGGAGCAACCAGCATCAATATCTTCAGAAATAACACCTGTTCCAGAACCACAGCCTGTCGAATCTACCGTAATACCTCCAGATCAATCTATAGAAACGCCAACAGATACAACGGAATCTACCTATACACCATCACCAAAAACCTTCACAATAGGCGGAATTACACCTAGCATTGGCAATGTTTTTTCTACTAGAGATCCTTTGGCATCGGCATTATTAGGTAGTCAAGGTCCAGCCGTTAATCCAGCAGAAGCCACTGGAGAGCCAAATATGCTAAGTGACGGAAAACGAAAAAATGTATGGAATTTAGAATCTTTAAGAGGAGCATTAGGAATATAAAATGGCAAACATCAATCAAGCTCTAGGTACAGATTTAGCAGCTATTGCTAAATTATTGCGTTCAAAAGGTCGCAATAAAGACACAATTCTTGCTCACATTAGCCCTAAAGAGGCTGCTCTTTTAAAACGTCATGGAGGAAGTGGTAACATTAACCCAAATACGGGTTTACCCGAATTTGATGATGGAGAAGGTTTTGATGCTTATGCTGGCGGAACTCCCGAACAAATTGCAACTCAAAATGCAGCAAATCAAACACCAGAAACTTCAGTTTCTCCTGTTTATGATGTTTCTGGTCCACAAAATCAATTTACTTCTTATACTGGTGGTAGCGAAGCGCAACCTGGTGTTGCAGCCGTTGCTCCAAAGCAAGTAGGTCAAACATTTACTCCTGGTGGTAATTTGCCATCCCCTGTTCCTGGAGTTGTTAGTCCAGATCAAGCCACTGGCGGTGTAGCACCCCCTTCAAAACCTGAGGATCAAGGATTTTTAAGTCGATTAACAAAAGGAATTACTGATCCATCTACCTTGGCTAAATTAGGTTTGGCTGGCGGATTAGGATTGTTTGGTGCATCACAAGTCAGAAAAGCTGGAAATCAAACTCAAGCCGCTACACAACAACAACAAAATATTGCACAGCCTTATCAACAACAAGGTCAACAATTAGTAGCTCAAGCTCAAGCAGGACAATTAAGCGCTACAAGCCAACAAGCATTAGATGCTGCAAAAGCCCAATTAGCTCAATCTCAATCAAACAGAGGTGGAGTTGGAGCACAACAATCAGCCAATCAAATAGCCAATATTTATCAAACTTTGTTGGACAATCAATATAAATACGGTTTGCAAGTTATGCAAATTGGTGACAATATTAGTCTTGGTGCTATTCAGTCAGGTTTGCAATTAGATCAACAACTTGGTGTTGCAACTAATAATTTTTATAGTCAATTAGCCAGCATTGTTGGTGGCACTGGAACTGGCGTTCCTTATACTCAACCTAGGGCTTAAAAATGGCTGAAACAAACACTCCAGAATTAGCTAATGCTGTAGGAACAGAGCTAAAGCAATTTCCCTTTTTAAAGCAAGAACAAGCAGCTAAAGAAAAGGCTGTTGAATCAAAAATTAAAGCGGAATCTGCTAAAGAAGGCGAAGTTCTTAAAGAAAAAGGACAAGCATTAGAAAAAATTGCGTCTGAAGATAAGGCTAAGTACGATGAAACCATGAGCTTGATGCAACCTGCTCCTGAGTTTAAGCCTACGCAAGACAACATGATGGATATTGGTGGTCTGTTTAGTCTAGTAGCCACTATGGGAATAGCTTTAGGTGGTAGCGGAAAACTGTCATCTTTAAATGCTTTAAACGCTATGGGCGGTATGCTTAAGGGTTATCAAGCAGGTCGTAAAGACTTGTTTACTAAAGAACAAGCTATTTTTGACAAAGAAACTGCTCGTATTAAAGAAGTAAATGATCGTTTAATTAAAAACTTAGAGCAATATCAAAAGTTAAGAGTAACTGACAAGGAAGCTGCTTTAATAAAAGCACAAGAGATTGCCACTGAAAATCCTGGTGTTTTAGCATCTTTAATTCAATCAGGTCGTGATGATGTTGCTGCTGAAATTGCCAAGCGCAACAGCGAAATGATTATTAAAATGCGTGAATTGGCTGCTAAACATAATGTTACAGCCAATGTGCTTCCAAAAGACAAAGACGCAATTAACAAGTACACAACACGTTATCAAATGATTAAAAACGTGGAGGATATTCAATCTTTACTAGAAGATCCTAAATACCGTCAGTTAATCAATGTGTCAACTGGGTATATGCCAGACGTTCTTAACAACTTAAGAGAGAATTTTCCTGAGCTTTCTCAAAAATTGGCTCGTATTCAAGCAATGGAATTTGAAGTTGGTGGTAAATCCCTTACTTCAAGTGAACAAAAGATTCTTGGTCCAATTTACAACTGGCGTGGCTTAACCGCTAAAGCATTGGATGAACGTCTTAAAGGAGTAAATGACACCCTTAAAGATAACCTTGCTATTAGCGAAGAAGTGTACCCAGGCTTTAAACAATTAAGACCAAGGCTTGATTCAATTTATGAAAAAACAGGTCGTGTTGCCGATGTTCCTCAAGGTGATAGCGAAATTGATATTGATTCTGAACGCAGCAGAGCTAAAGCAGCAATTGCAAAAGGCGCACCAGAAGATAAAATTAAAACAATGTTTAAGGAAAAAACTGGTAAGGATCTCTAATGGATGATTACGAATCACTAATTCCTCAAAAAAGTAGCGGTGGATCAGATCCATACGCTGCGCTTATTCCAACTCAAAAAGTAACGGAAAACGAAGGTAAAGCAGCGTTTACATCACCTGCCATGCTTCCTAAAAGGGAAAAGGGCTTTGCTTCAGGGGTAATTAGTGGATTGACTGGTGAAAAAGGTCCGTCTGTTATGCAGCAAACACCTGCTGCTATGCAATTTGAAAAAGGCAAGCAAGTAGGAGAACCTTTAGGAATTGCTGCTGACATTGGAATGACTGCTTTTCCTATGTATAAAGCAGGTAAATCAGCAATACAAGGTGGTCAAGCACTTGCTCAAAATTTACGCCTTGGAAAGACTGCTAAAGAATTAGCTGAAGATTTGCGTTTAACTGGCGAAAGAAAGGCTGGTCAAATTGCCAAGACTACTGGCGAGGAGATGACCGCTGCTGAACAACGTGCTGCTATTGCTGGCAAAGCGGAGCAAAAAGCGCAAACTGGTGGTGAATACGCTTTAAAACCATTGCCAGGCGTAGGTGTTGAACAAGAAGCTGGTAGATTTAAACCAGTAGCTCAAACATTCCAAGACATTGGAAACAGAGTTAAAGAATCTGCCAACAAAGTAATGGAAACGCTTAAGTCCAGACGTTCTGCTAACGCTGAAACAAACAAACAAGCTGCTTTTGGTGACGCTTTTCAAAAAGAGTCAAAAGGTATTCAGCCCATCCATAAATTAGATGCTTCTGGCAATGCTGTGTTAGATGCTAAGGGTAAACCAGTAGATTCTGATTCTTATAAAGCAGCCGAAAAAGAAATTAAAACAATGATTAGAAACCCAGCAACGGGTTTGACAGACGTGCCTAATCAGCAATCTAGAGATGTTTTAAGCAAGTTTTTAAGTGACATTAACCCACGTCAAGTTGATCCTACTACTGGTATTGTTACTGGCAGACCTGCTAGTTTTGAAGGTTTAGAAAACGTCAGACGCAGATTGTCTGATAGGGCTTTTGGTTTTCCTGAAACTGGATTTGATGCCATCAATCAACAACAAGCTGGTAGATTAGCTGAATTGGTAGGAAACATTCAAAAAGAGTTTTCTCCAGGATTTGATAAGTTTTTAAAGCAATACGCTAAAGATTCTGAGCCGTTACGTGTTTTCCAAAGCAAAGTTGGTAAAGCTCTGACAGACGTTCAATTGCCAGGTAAGAACGAAAACTTTGCCAGCGTGTCCGCACAAGATATTCCTGGCAGAGTATTTAAGTCAAGAGAAAATTTTGACGCTTTAATTTCTGCTTTTGGCAATGATCGTAAATTGGCTGAAGCTGAAGCAAAACGCTATTTTGCAAGCCAGTTAGAGGGTAAGTCATCCGCTAAAGAAGTGGAAACTTTTATTCGTCAAAACCGTTCAATGCTTAAAGAAACCAATTCTTTGCCAATGGCTGAGAAATACGCTATTGATCTAAGGAAGTACGAACAACGTGCTGGAGCAGCAGGAAAAACAGCCAAATCTGAACAAGCAATTGCTCAAGAAAAGAAAAAACTTACTGAGGATTATCAAACTTTTGAATCTGATCTTGCTGTTGCTGCTAATGACCCAGCCAAGATTACCGCTGCAAGTAATAACCTGGCTAAAAAAATGCTTCAACACGGTCAAATTGACCAAGCGCAATATCGTGATTTACAACGTCAAATTGAGCAAGTGAGATTGACTGTTAGAGATGCCAACGAAATGAAAGACAAAATTAAGTTATTTGTTTACAGGGCGTTGGGTTATGGAGCTGCTGCAACTGTTGGCAGCGGTTTGGCAACTAAGGCGTTTAGTCAATAAATGAGTAAAAAAACAAAAGGATTAAACCCCGATCTTGAAGATGCTGTAGCTAAGCTATTACGTGAAGTAATGGCTGACGAAGGCGCTTCTCTTACTGATAAATGCAAGGTTATTGACCGTATGGTAAATATTGAAAAACTGAAGCAGAAGATTAGTGATGATGAGTGGGGTAGCGGATTTATTGCAGTAGATGATGAGGAAGGTTAAACTATGTCTTTGTTTAACTTTAAGGGGATATTAAATGGAAGCTGTAGCACTTGTTCGCCTAGCGTTAGAAATCATCTCAGACCGCTTATTGGTGATTTTGTCACTCGGTCTGTCGTTTGGTCTGGCGTGTTGGGCAATGTACGACCCACGTTGGGAAAGGCTTGTAACAATGGCTTTTTTCAGCATTTTCAGTTATCTTGTCATTAACACTAAGGACAGACTGAAAGCGAAAACTGAACTTAACACTGAATAGGAACTGATATGCCAGATAGCATGATTGTAGTACCCCAAGCAGCTCAAACAGACCCCGTAGGTAAATACAGGGTATCTACTCCCCAGTCCCTCATTGATACTGACTTTGAGTATGGTCAACAATCTACTAAATGGGAGCAATTGGCGCTTGAAAACAATCGTCAATCTTGTTATTACTTTACCAACAATCCATTAAATATTTCTAATATTTCGGGTAACGGCACAACAACGATTGTCATTTCTTCCACTTCAAATATTGGTGCTAACCAGCCAATTTTCTTGGAAGAAACGCTTGATCCTAATGCTAACGGATGGTGGTGGACACAATCATCTAATGCTACAGCAATCATTGCCACAACTACTTCAAACACTGCTTCTGGAACTTTATATAATCAAACTGCTACATACGGATACCAAGGTTATTTTTATACCAATAGCGGTATTGCTGTAGCTCCTACAAGCACTATTGCCATTATTCTTACTGGTAGTTTAATTGTAGTAAATACCACATACGCACACGGTTTGTCTGCTGGTTCTTTAGTTTATATTACCAACACTACAGGTGTGGCAGGTTTGAATGGACCTTGGGTAGTATCAACCATATCATCAGCAAATCAATTTCAAATCGTATCTACATTAACAGGCACAGCAACTACTGGAACAGCTTTAGGTACAGTGTATGCTCGCCCATCAGGATACGTTGAAACCCGTGCATATAACGGTTCTGTAAACTTTACTGCTGGATCTGCTGTACCTAATCAGCAAATGGTTCGTCAAACAAGACGTTACTTCCGTTATCAATCTGGTAAAGGTATTCAGTTTTCAACTGGTTCTGTATTAAAACCTAAATTATTGACTAGCAACGTAACAGCTAGTGGCTCAGTTATTACTGTAGTAACTCGTACTCCACATAACCTGACCACCAATGCAACCATTCAGGTATCTGGCGCAACATCAAATACTTACAATGGTATTTTTAAGATTCAAAGCGTTCCTAATGCTAATACATTGACTTATAACACTGTTAATAACGTCACTCCTGCAAGCAACGTAGCTATCACTGCAACTGGTTTTCCTCCTACTGTTAGCCCATATTCTTGGTATGGATCAACTAACAAAATTGGTTTCTTTGATAGTCAAAATGGTATGTTCTTCCAATATGACGGTCAAACCTTGTATGCCGTTTACCGTAACAGCGTTAACCAATTAGGTGGTGTTGTTGCTTGTACCCAAAGTAACGCTACCGTTACAGGTACTGGTACAGCATTTACTAATCAAATAAATGTTGGTGATTACATAGTTATTCGTGGTCAATCTTATCGTGTAACCAATATTTTTAGTGATACTAGTTTAAATATTATTCCTGAATATCGTGGTGCTAACGTCACCAATTCGATTGTTTCTAAAACCATTGATCTAAAAATTCCTAGTTCACAATGGTTAGATCCTTGTGACGGTACAGGTCCTTCAGGTTACAACATAGATTTGACCAAAAACCAAATGTGGTTTATTGATTATTCTTGGTACGGTGCTGGTGTTATTCGTTGGGGTTTAAGAACTACTAACGGCACAATTAACTACGTTTACGCATTGCAAAACAATAACATACAGCCTACTGCCTATTTGCGTTCTGGTAACTTACCAAGTCGTTATGAATCTAATGGTCAAGGTCCAATTACCACCTTGTATTCAAGTATTACTAACGTAGCTAACGTGATTCCTATTGTCAGCGCCTCAGGATTTAATCCTTTAGGCGGTACAGTTAAGATTACTGGATCTGCTGTAAATGCTGCTATTGAGTATGCAAACTACACAGGTATTATTGCTAATTCAGCTTCAGGATTAGGATACGATCAGCTAACAGGCGTGACAAGAGGCGTTACAGGTGGCGCTGCTGCAACAGCATTTACCGCTGCAACTCCAGCAACTAATGCTACACCTCCAGTATCAGTAGAGTATTCCCCACCTGACTCGGTATCAGTCATTTCACACTGGGGTTCATCTGTTGTGATGGATGGTGGATTTTCTAATGACGTATCGTTAATCTTTAACTACGGTACTACTGCTAACGTAACAGTTGCAAATGGTGGTGTAGTTCCTATTCTTGCTATTCGTGTAGCCCCTAGCGTAGATAACGGCACAGTTGGCACACTAGGAAACAAAGAAATTATCAATCGTTTGCAGTTGCAATTGCGTGAATTGGGTGTTGTTACTACTGGTACATTCTTAATTCAGTTAATTTTGAATGGTCAATCAACCAGCTTTAGCGGTTCTTTTGCTTCACCAACTCAAAATAACACTTACACATCATCTATCTGTCAGGTGGCATCTAATTCAAATGCTTCTGCAACCATTACTGGTGGTGAGTCAATTGGAGCTGCGTTTACAAACAGTTCTGGTCAAACTACTCTTGATCTAACAGCCGTAGCTGGTATCGGTAATTCTATTTTAGGTGGTGGATTAAACAATACTGTTCCAAACGCAACAACCAATGGTCAGTTTCCAGACGGTCCAGATATTTTGTATGTCGTAGCAAACAACGTCAGTGGTTCTAACGCAACCATTCTTGCTCGTTTAAGTTGGCAAGAATCACAAGCATAAGGAAGATTATGAAAGAAGAAAACGGAAAACGGAACAAAATGTTTGAACCTAAAGAGTCGCAGCCTGTAAGACCAGAAATGGTTAGCGACACTTATGGTCGGCACAAGCACTATCGTTTGGGAACGATGCCAGCGGGGGGTTTCCAAGCTGTATGGCGTTTTGAAGATAATCAAGACAGCAAAAACAGTTCTAGTTCATTCCCAGGTGGAAAGAAGGTGTACTAATGAAAGGTCATCTAAAACAAGGTCTTAACTTAAAAGCCATCGGTCAGACCATGAACCCAAAGCTCAAGCAAGGCGCACCAGAATCTTTGCCTGTAGCTGCTGGTGTTAAAACTGCTCGTGATTCTCATAAAACAGAACCACATAAGGAAAAGAAATGAGTTTTACAGACAAAATTGTTGATTTTTTAAATTATGTTGGTAAAGGTATTGGTAGTGAAACTCATACCGTTGCTTGTCAATTTGCTGCTTTTTTAGATAGATTTGAACCTCAAGCACAAGCAGAACAAATTATTCCAAAGCCTATTCCTGAGCCTGTAGTAACTGCTCCTGAACCAGAACCTGAGCCAACTCCTGAAGAAACGCCTGAGCCTACCCCAGAAGTTCCTTTAGAAACTACTATTGAAACTCCTGTAGAGGGTCAATAATTGGATAGAAAGCCCGTAGCTGCGCTAGTTATAAGCGCTGCTGCGCTTGTTGGCATTGCTGTACATGAAGGATACAAAAGCAACGCTTACCAAGATGTAGGCGGTGTTTATACCGTAGGATACGGTCAAGCAGACGGTGTTAAAAAGGGTGACGTTACCGATCCAGTAAGGGCTTTAGTAAAGCTAGAGCAAAGTCTGGATGAACACGCCAAGGGGATGGTGCAGTGTATTAGAGTGCCTATATCTCAAGGAGAATACGATGCTTATTTGGATTTTACCTATAATGTTGGGGTGTCTGCTTTCTGCCATTCAACCCTTAATAAAAAACTTAATTCAAGTGACTATGACGGGGCTTGCAAAGAGCTTTTAAAGTGGGATACGGCTGGGGGTAAGGTTGTACCAGGGCTTTTAAAACGCAGACAAGAGGAATATGACCAGTGCAAATCAAACTAATTGCTTATGCTTGTGCTGTAGTTCTGACCTTCCTAGCTGGCTGGAATGTCAATGGATGGAGATACGAAAAAAAGATCGCTCAGGAAAAAATTGCTCAGGAGAAAATCATTCAACAGAAAGAGAAGGAAAACCAAGATGCTGCCGACAAAATCAGAAAGGACAAAGATGCTCAAATCAACGCTATTAACGATCAGCTTGCTAATGCTCTTGTGCAGTTGCGCTCCCGCCCCAGTCGTAGTCAATACAGCACCAACATTGGACAAGATGGAACTGGGAGATCCCTTTCTGCCGAGGATGCAGAGTTTCTTATCAGGGAAGCTACCAGAGCAGACAAAATAAGAACTGCCCTGGATGCCTGTTACAAACAATACGATTCAATTACTCAGTAGCTATTAACTGACCTTCAAAGGCATACGATCCTACGTGTGCCAGCTTTACCCAAGGCGCAGCAAATACTTTACCGCCAATCAAGCGCCATTCACGGCAAAAGTGATAGTCCTCAGACAACAAACGATTGGTTTCAGGCTCAATTGAAGTAGCAAAATACTCTGCTATTTGATCTCCCTGTACCATTGTTTTGTTTAGGTCAACAACGTCATTGGAATAACAAGGTACGTGAGGTCTTAAAGTATCAAACACTTCACGCTTAATCATCATAAATCCAGTGCCACCATTGAAAATTTCTACTGGTTCATTGATAGGCACTGTTACTTCACCAGCATAGTTAACTAAATTGACTACAAAGCTACCTGTATGAAATTTAAGTTGATCTTCTGGTACGCCTTGATCCATAGCACGTCTTACGCTATTCCAATTGATCTCTTTCTTAGGGTAAATACCGCAAATCACATCTTTATCAGCCTGTAGCATGGTTACAACATCTCTTGGATCAAACAAAATGTCTGAATCAATAAACATTAAATGAGTGCAATTGGTTTTTAAAAATGTTTGCGCTAATGAGTTTCTAGCACGTGTAATTAAGCTCTCATTAAACATAAAGCTAAATGACAATTGAACACCATTGTCTGCACATACTTTAGTTAATTGCAAAATAGATTGTGTGTAAAAGCCAGCGCACATACCGCCATACATCGGTGTGGCTACAAATATATTGGGTGGTACACGTTTTTCTGGTTCTTTAAATTGTTTTACATCTAGCTTTTTCTTTTTGGTAGCCATTGTTTTTCCTTAAATAAAGTTATCGGTACTAGCGTTTACATAATCGTTAATCAATATGTTCTTTCCATCGTTAGAACACTCGTGCATACAAGTAGTTTTGGCATTGAACTTCTCAAAGTATTGCTTGGTTTCCTGACTAAACCATAAGTCGGTAAAGCGTTTGCCGTTAATAGATCCTATACAACCAGTGCTATCGTAGGCTTTGTTATGACACGCATACACGTTGAGGTCTGCACCGATGACTGGCACTGTTTGCATGATGTAACATCTCTTATAGCTTCGTACACTAGAATGACTGCTCCCAGGAGTAATGTTATAGGTAGAGTTAACAGTAAAGCGGTCATCACAAATCGTTTGAATTTTTGCCAATTGTTCATTGACTTCATCTGCAATCTCCTTGTGGTAATCGTAAAAGTCAGGCACGTACATTGGGCTAAAGCGCACATTCTCAACCCCTGCCTCTTTTAATAGCTGACTAAACCCCCATAAATTTTTGTAATTGTTGCGATGCACAATATAATTAACACCTAAATCACAATTTTTATCTTTGATCGCAGCAAAATGATTGATGTTCCGTATGACAGAATCAAAACTCTTTTCAGGCACGTTCCTAAAGCGCTTCATTTCTGCTCCGCTTGTGTAATCCACGCTGACCCTTACCCACTTAGCTTTTGCCAGCACTTCGGCACGTTCCTTTGCCAGATTTTGACCGTTTGTAATAATAGATAGATCAAGACCTAGCTCTAATGTCCTACGCATAATAGGCACAATGTCTGGGTGCATCAGTGGCTCTCCACCACCTGAATAAGTGACTGCCTTAGTGCCTATCCTATACAAGTCATCTAAAATTTCCATCATTTTTTCAGTAGGGATGACATCATCTTCTTTCATATCTTCGTGCATACCGCTAATGATGTGTTCTTCATCGCCTCCGTCTTTCACCCTAAAACCAGTGCTATACACGCAAAAGAAGCATCCGTGATTACAAATGTTAATCGGCTTGATGCGAACATATAGCGGTGCTAAAACCTCCCCCGCCCCAAAAGAATTCAGCTTTTCTGGAAAGTGAAATATCTTAAAGTTGCTGTATTTGTTGCTTTTCACACTAAATCCTTATATTCAACCAACATGACGGGATCAGAAATCTTAACGGAAAGGTCATATAAAGAGGTAATATCACCCTCATCTTTAAGCCTCCAGACAGGAAAACTGACCATTTTTTGCACTTCTTGTGAAAAATCTTGAGTATGAGTAATTCCCGTATATAGCGGTTTATCAATATTGCCCACAATGCACCTAATAATGACTTTTGGAAAAAACTCACTTTTACTGATTTTTTTAATTTTGTCTAAATGATTGACCATTGCATCCATTGCGTTCATTAAAAAGTCCATGCGCTCAATAAACACAACTGGTAAATATCCTTGTAATGCCAAACCAATTGCAAAGCCCATCATTAGGTTTTCCGCTACTGGCATCTCTATTATTTGATGATCTTTGACGTTTTTAAGCGTTCCTAGCGCACGACCTTTTTTAAGACCGTATCCCACAAAACGCACATTGTCATAACCAGCTAATTTAGTGTTGGCATCAATTAAGGCTTGTTTATAGCTCATTTCTCTTGTGCCTTTCTTAGTATTGCTCTAGCAATTGCAATAAACCAGTTATCTGCATCTTTATCATCAAACTCTTTCCAAATTTCAAGTATTTCCTCATCTGTTAGTGTCTTTGCTGGATGGGTGTAGAGTGGAATCATGTCATTAACACAATAATTAGGCATTGTTTTAAACATACTTTTTGCAAAAAATTCTCTGCAATCACCATCTTCATCAACATTCATCCACGCTACTGGTTCATTATTCATTTCACATCCTTAAAAACAATATGCTTTTTAGTGCCGTTACCAGCATGAGGATAAGTAGCCTTGTATTCATTACGAATGACGCAAGACGGCATTTCAAACCTAAATTTATTAGGATTGCGTTCTTCTAATGTGGTGTCCACTGATCTGTTGTTATCTTCAATAATGAACATACAGGGCAAATCTTGACCTTCCACAAACATCACAGCCTCGTAAAAGTGACCTTGCTCCTCAGCTCCATCACCTAAAAAACAATAAACCCAGTTTTTGCTGCCTTTTTCTTTTAATGCGTAAGCTACACCTGCTGCAATAGCGCAAGTGCCAGCCAAAATACTCGATGTAAAGAAATTACGACCACTGTCGAACACAAACATAGAATCCCCACGCAAAATGCGTTCCATAAGCTCAGATTCGGGTACTCCAGCCAATAAAGCGTGATGATGATTCCGATGAGTGCTGAAAATCCAATCTCCATCCTTCATATCCTTAAAAAGATCAATTAGAAAATCCTCGTTACCACCTGATAGGTGAATAAGGTAAGGAAGATCCCCTTCTTCCCAATGATGTGCAACCTTTTTTTCAAACTCAATAAGTTGCTCTTTAGTGCAATATTCCATCAATAACGCCCAATAGTTAACCAAAAGCAATAACCAAACAAAGCAACAAATGCTAAAGCACCCATAAAAGCACCAAAACCACTGTAATCGCTTTTATACGGTCTTTGTATGGCAGTTGCATAGTCTGCATCTCTAAACGCCTCAGAAGCGTTGCTGTAAGTCTTGCCTAAACCGTAATTGTATTTACTCATCTTTATCCCCATAAAGTTAATGCCAGCTTGCCCAAGCAGTCGGCTGGCTCAACCCCTAACTACCTGACTAATTCACGTCAGATTCCCCTTGAGCTGGTGATTGCACTACCTTATCTAACATTACTACGCAGCCACCGCCTTTTTTGGTAACACCCCTTGTAATTGACACTCGTTGTACTTGGCAATCATCGTCAAATACTCCAGCATCTTGCAAGGCATCCAAAATAGGTTTGATGCAGTTGTCAATATCCATAAGTTTTTTGGATCTTGGATGTAAGGCAATTTCAACCCACATAGGGGCATCCCCAAACTTGGGAACACGCCACTCCACCACATAATCGGCAACATACGTTTTAAAATCCCTTCCCCGTTGACTAATGAACCTACGATGACCACTCGCAATCCAATAATTATTGATTGAGGGCGGATAAGGTAGGTTCATGTAAATCATTAGCAGTTAATAGGTCTAAAAGGTCCGTCAACATTGATGTCCCAACAACAAACACCACCAGAATAGTCACGCTCACATTTAGTGGCTGCGTAAGACATGGAAAATGCCATAACTAGCATAATAGCAATAATTGTTTTCATCAGAATGGAACCTCTCCGTCATCAATACGTTTAACTTCTTTTGGATATGTACCGCCATTGTCAGGCTTCCAGTTATCCTCCGACAAGCTGATTAAGCTACCTTTAGGGGTTTGCTTAGTCCAGCCAGCAATCTTGAGAGTTTGCCCTGCCTTGTAATCCTCGGAAAGCAATAAAGTGCCTTTCCAATCAGGTGAACGCTCATGTTTCTTTTCGTTTTGAAATAAAACGCCTTTACCCATTTGGGCGATATGACCATTAGCCATTGTGGATTTCCTTTCTAAGTGATTGGAGTTTTGATAAGAACTTCGCTGTTGTATTGCCATCAAATGTTTTTGTATAGGCTTCATTGACATCTCTAAATGCTTTTATCTTGGCAAACTTTTCCTCAGCCGTAAATTTTGGTGATTCATGAATTTTTGCGTGTATCTCTGCAAATCCTTCAATCCAATCATCTTGGCAAATGTAACGTGCGTATGGTTCATCTTGATTAGGCACGTACATAGGCAGCGCCATATCAGGAATATCATCGGGAATAGCGGAAAGATCCACTACATTAGGGATAACTGACCCCATCTCTTTTAATACTTGAGGCTTGGAGGTCGGGCTTTCAAAGTTTTCAACTTCATCGGGGCTGTAGAACCCTGTAACAGATCCAGGGAAAACTGATCTAATCCCCTCTGAAATACAACGGCTTCG
>Ga0208618_1000430_pt1 | contig 19432 bp, 16 predicted proteins | sample CryBogCBE18Jul08_FD_184585 | JGI IMG/M metagenome (GOLD analysis project Ga0208618, IMG submission 184585) | Freshwater microbial communities from Crystal Bog, Wisconsin, USA - CBE18Jul08 (SPAdes) | ecosystem: Environmental > Aquatic > Freshwater > Lake | place: Crystal Bog, Wisconsin, USA...
GGTAGGACTGCTTGTGTTAGTCGGTTTCGCGCTTCCTTTGCTGAGCCGCCAGCAGAGTCTCCCTCAACAATGAATAATTCAGAGCCTTGAGCTGAGTTATTTGTGCAATCAACAAGCTTTCCTGGCAAGCGCAGCTTACGCGTTGCTGATTTGCGGGCGACATCCTTCTCAGCGCGCCGACGCAACCTCTCCTCTGCTCGTTCAATGGCAAAGTCTAATAATTTATTTGCCTGTGAAGGGGCGCTCGCTAGCCATAAATCAAATGCGTCGCGCACCGCTGTTTCGACAATACGCGAGGCATCATTGCTCATGAGCCGGCTTTTATTTTGTCCCTGAAATTCAGGCTCCCGGATGAAAACAGATATCATCGCCGCGGCCTGCCCCATCATGTCGTCGGCGTTTATATCTTTGGCGCGCTTTGCCTGACCAATGCGTTCTGCATAATCGCGCAAAGCTTTTGTTAGCGCTAACCGAAAACCAGCTTCGTGAGCGCCGCCATCTGGCGTCGGTATTGTATTGCAATAGGAGTAAATGTAGCCATCTTCATCTGCGAGCCAGGCGATTGCCCACTCCAGGGAACCATGCCCCGCCTCTCTAGTAATCTTACCAACAAATGGTTGATCCGTGATGGCTTCTTTTCCATCTATTTCACGAGACAAATAATCCTTTAGACCGCCAGGAAAACGCAGCACAGCGTTGTGAGGGATGTCGCTCCCCGCTTCTATTAATGATGGATCACAACGCCAACGGATTTCGACACCACCAAAAAGATAGGCTTTGGACCGCGACATCCGAAAAAGGCGCGCTGGTTTCCAATGCGCGTGCTCACCAAAAATCTGACTATCGGGCTTAAATCGGACTTTTGTGCCCCGACGATTAGCAATACGTCCGAGCGACTTGAGTGGAGCAAGCGGCAAACCACGAGAAAACTGCTGGGAATAAAGACCCCCACCCGTGGCAACCTCAACTTCGAGCTTTTCGGCTAATGCATTGACGACAGAAACGCCAACACCGTGCAGTCCGCCAGAAGTTTGATAGGCGCCAGAATCAAACTTTCCTCCAGCGTGTAATGTGGTCATCACAACTTCAAGCGCCGATTTTTTTGGAAACTTAGGATGTGGATCAATTGGTATGCCGCGACCATTGTCCGTTACGCTCAACCAGCCGTCTGGCTCTACTGTAACTTCAATAAATGTCGCGTGACCAGCGACAGCTTCGTCCATGGCGTTATCAAGCACCTCGGCAAAAAGGTGGTGCATGGCGGCCTCATCAGTGCCACCGATATACATGCCTGGGCGCCGCCTGACAGGCTCAAGTCCCTCAAGGACCTCAATAGAGGCTGCTGAATACTCTACGGTGCTGTTTTTCGCTGCACGACGGGCAGATACTGCCGGCTTAGGCGCTGCTGCGCCAAAAAGATCAGATTTATTTGTCATGGCAATATATTAGGGATTCTCTATAAATTATGCGAGAGGAAACTCAAGCGACGATGTCGTGGCGTCACAGTCTTGGAAGCAACACGATCTCTTAGTCCTTTATCGCAACCGGTTGAGAGACGCCATACGCCATTCTGAAAAGTTACGCGAACATGCTGCACCACTGCTTAACTATGAAATAAACTCAAGACATAGGCTTTGATGCCTATGATTGATCAGCGTTGAGCTATGGCGGCCAATCTAAGCCTCAAAGAAATAGGATAAATTCTGACAAAATATCAATTTATCAGAAATATTAAAATTCGATCAAAGATTAGCATATGCTTCGGCCGCCCAGTCACAGCGCATGAGCATGTGCTTGCGCAACTTCCAGTCGCGCCAGACCACCGCGCACAGCTGATTGAACTTTTTCAAATGCTCTGACCTCGATCTGTCGAACGCGCTCACGCGAAACACCGAATTCTTCTGACAAGTCCTCTAGCGTAACAGGTTCGTCTGAGAGACGGCGCGCCTCAAATATTCTTCGTTCGCGCGGATTTAATACTTCCAAAGCGCTCTGCAAAGCTTTGAAGCGATTGTTTTTTTCTTCTTGAGCCAGAAGGAGCTGTTCTTGGTCGTCACTTTCATCAACGAGCCAATCTTGCCACTCACCTTCACCTTCTTCACGCAGCGGCGTGTTGAGGGAAGAGTCGCCATTCATGCGACGGTTCATATCAATGACATCTTGCTTGGAAACACCAAGCCTGTGAGCAATCTTTTCTACATTCTCCGGCTTAAGGTCTCCTTCCTCGAAGGCCGAGATACGATTTTTCGCCTTGCGTAGATTAAAAAAAAGTTTCTTTTGACTAGCGGTTGTCCCCATTTTCACAAGCGACCATGAGCGCAAGATATATTCTTGAATGGAGGCGCGTATCCACCACATTGCGTAGGTTGCAAGACGAAAGCCCTTATCTGGCTCAAATCGTTTGACAGCCTGCATCAAGCCAACATTGCCCTCAGAAATAATTTCTCCAATTGGCAAACCATAGCCTCTATAACCCATGGCTATTTTCGCGACGAGCCTCAGATGGGAAGTAATCAATTCCTGCGCAGCCTGAGTATCTTCATGTTCACGCCATCTCTTTGCAAGCATATACTCCTGCTGAGGCTCCAGCATTGGGAAACGACGAATTTCGGCAAGATATTGGGCGAGACCACCCTCAGCAACTACAGGCAAAGATTTTGCCATTTTACGATTCCTTCCGGCGGACGCCTGAAAACGGCAAGACCGCGATGCTCTGCTCCAAGATAAGTCAGCTGCATTAATACGCCACTATAGGCAAAAAACCATGATAAATGGAACAGGCTTGTCTGACGTCAGGTTTAACGTTGAATTAAGTTTCTGTAATAGTTTTAACCACTTCAAATAACTTCCCAAGCAATGTCTTATCGACTCATTCCCCCCAAAACGCCACGAAGAATGCGCTTAGCAATCTGAGTTCCAGCTGAACGCGCCGCTGACTGAACAGCTGAACGCATGGCAAGCTCAGCGGGCGACAGACGCTTTTTATCAGTTTTGCCAAAAAATATATTTATGAAACCGCCGATTGAGCCAAGCAATCCGCCGCCAGCGTCTCCGGGGGCAACCGTCTCTGCTGCAATTGTGTTCAAGCGCTCAAAGGCAGACTCTCGGTCAATCATATTATCATATTTTCCAATAAGTTTACTTGTCGACAAGATAAGCTCTCGCTCTTGAGGATCTATCGGGCCAACACGCGCAGAAGGAGCAGAAACCAAGACACGCTCAACAACCTCCGGCGCGCCTTTGTCGCCAAGCATTGAAACCAGGGCCTCACCAACACTCAATTGCATGATGGCTTCTGTCGTATCGAAATCCTCGTTGTTGCGAAAAGTTTCTGCGGCGGCGCGAACGGCTTTCTGATCACGCGGCGTATAAGCTCTCAGTAGATGCTGTACGCGGTTTCCGAGCTGACCGAGGACTGAATCCGGCACATCAATTGGATTTTGGGTAACAAAATAAATCCCCACTCCCTTAGAACGAATGAGCCGCACAACCTGCTCAATAGCATTTAGTAAAATTTTTGGCGCGCCATCGAAAAGAAGATGCGCTTCATCAAAGAAGAAAACGAGTTTTGGCCGATCAAGATCTCCTACCTCTGGAAGAATCTCAAAGAGTTCTGACAGCATCCACAATAAAAAAGTCGCATAAAGACGCGGAGATCGTATTAATTTATCACAAGCTAAAATATTTATAATTCCACGATTATCACGATCTTTTTGGATGAAATCTAATATTTCAAGAGAAGGCTCACCAAAAAAATGTTCCGCGCCCTGCGTTTCGAGAATAAGAAGCTGCCGTTGGATGGCGCCAACGGAAGCTGTCGCAACAGATCCGTATTTTTTCCGCACATCAGCAGCGTTTTCTGCAACATAGGAGACAACCGCACGAAGATCTTTCAAGTCAATTAATAATAAACCCTGATCGTCCGCCACCTTGAAAACAATATTAAGAACACCTTCTTGGATGTCATTAAGCCCCAAAAGACGCGCTAACAACAAGGGACCCAGCTGCGATATTGTGGCACGTACGGGATGACCCTGCTTTCCAAAAACATCCCAAAAAACAACAGGAAACCGATCCGGATTATATTCAAGGCCAAGATCTTTTGCGCGTGCAACAAAGACCGGCTTGCTATCTCCAGCCTGAGAAAGCCCTGCGAGATCTCCTTTAACATCTGCAAGAAAAACTGAAACGCCAGCGTTTGAAAACCCTTCTGCGAGCACCTGAAGGGTCACTGTTTTGCCACTGCCGGTCGCTCCAGAAATTAACCCGTGACGATTGCCAAAAGCTAAACTAAGGTAGCGATAGGGCTGATCTGTTAATTTTGGATTCCCCCCTATAAGAATTTTATTATCGCAAATCTTCGGATCTGGCTTCATTGCAGCTAAACTCCTGCATTAGAATCAAAATAAATGCGCATAAAATTACACTTAAAAACGCCTATACAGAATTGACGCTGCTTTCGACTGGATCACTTCCAATAATTTCAATTGGCTGATGAACCCATACAGTCCAGGTTGCCAAGAAGCTTATAAACTAGCAAGTAAAATGATAAATAATTTTTGTTCTCCAGCCCAGGTGACGCTCGCTCTCGCATGCTTTATTTATGTGACGCTACTGCTAAAGAGTTTATATATAATATAGCACGTCCATTTAGATAAAAACAGGAAATCGATGCATGGCAAAATCGCCTGCCCCAAAAGTCGCTAAATCAATTAAGAAAGCGAATAATTCTACCAAGAGAGCCACAACTGTCTCTAAATCTTTGCTTGTTGGCGCGAGCTTGTTTTTCATCGTCATATTTGCCGGTTTTGTTGCATTTACAAACAATCAAGCCTCAACTCAGGCGCCGATTGGCGGCCCCTTTCAATTGACGACACACACAGGATCTCAATTGACTGACAAAGAGTTGTTAGGAAAACCCTTTCTTGTCTTTTTCGGCTATACCCATTGCCCAGATGTTTGCCACACAACATTATTTGAGATGTCAGAAATCTTACGCGCTCTTGGCGCAAATGCAAAAATAAACGCATTATTCGTGACAGTTGATCCCGCACGAGATACGCCGCATATTTTGCAAGATTATCTTTCTAATTTTGACCCTCGAATAATTGGCTTGACTGGAAGCCCTGAACAACTTGACCCAATGCTGAAAGAATATCGAATATACGCCAAACGTGCGCCAGGCGCGGACAGCGACTACGCCGTAGACCATACCACAGCCGTTTATTTAATGGATAAAAATGGACATTTTGTGAGCCCTTTCAATGTATCAAGAAGGCCATACGACGCCGCGCGTGAGATAGAAAAATTTCTTTGATCTCTTTCTATCTTTAAAAACTTGTTAGAAAAACAATCTATCCTGGCGATGAACATATTTATTAGATAAAATATCCTTATGCTGATGTTCAACACAGATAACTCAAGAGCTGCTGTAGAGCGCACGATAAGTCTCAAATATCACGACAAAATTATACTTGTCTCATTACGCCGGGCGCCCACAGCTAAACGCTTTATATTACGCGTACGCTTAGCCATGAGAGACGCGGTGCTAACAATGCCAAAACGCGCCTCTCTTAGGGATGCTCAAGATTTTGCAGAAAGGAATGCCGCTTGGCTTTACTCGCGTCTGCAAGGTTTACCCGAAATAATACCATTTGCTCATGGATCCGTTATCCCCCTGCGTGGCGAGGATCATATAATCGAGCGCAAAAACAATAATCGTGGTGTTGTATGGATTGAAGGAGCAGAAAATGACCAGAGTTTAAAAAAACTCTGCGTCGTGGGGCATGACGCCCACATACACCGGCGTATTGCGGACTATCTGAAGAAACAAGCTCGCAATGATCTCGAGGATGCTGTTTCAAAACACGCGCGGGCTCTCTCCTTAGCGCCACGTAAAATTAGCCTGCGCGATCCAATCAGTCGCTGGGGATCTTGCTCGGCATCAGGGACGTTGAATTTCTCATGGCGCCTTATTTTTTCTCCGCCTTTTGTTTTAGATTATCTTGCCGCTCACGAGGTCGCACACCTTATGCATCTCGACCATTCGCCGCAATTTTGGGCGTTAACCCGCCAGCTATGTTCTACTGTTGACCAATCCGAAAACTGGCTGACCAAGCACGGGGCTCAACTGCATAAGTTTGGCGTTAAATCATAACAAACCTAAGCCATCTTTAGCGTAATGGAAAAATGTTGAAAATGGCTTATCGCCAACCACTTTGACGCTTAAAAATAAATTAATACGCCTCTTGTTCCTGCTTGAACCCAATCTTTAATGCTTGCTTGCAGGACATGAGCGTCTTAACGTTGTTTAAATTAATGGCGCGCAAGCTGCGCCACTTGAAAAATCCTATAATTACTGTGATGTGTGCAGACTTATCGTCACTTAAATATTTTGCGACCTGACACGATGAAAAAAATCATAGTCCTTGCGATCGCATTCGTGCTGGCAAGCTGTAGCGCCGACCGCGTGAATAAAGAGCCCTTCACCGCAACAAAAACAAAGACCTACCCATCTCTTGTGATGGCGCCGCCTGCCTGTAAGCTTCCCGAAAATAAGAATGAAGGCTACTGCTCAAGTTATAATTATCTTGAGTTGTTAACAAAGCAGCCAACCTTCTAAGCTGACAATGCCTTAGCCTCCTGTCTTGCCCACACGACGCAAAGCGCGACAAAAACTCTGGAATATTATTTCTAAATCGTCATGTTCCGCAGCCAAATTATGGCTAAATCATGCCGCTCTTTCAGATTTGTTGACAACAAAATGGATCTCTGATGCCCGCCCCACCAGGGATTTGTATTTTAGATAAAACGACTCACGCTAATGTTTACAAATATTGCAGGGCCTTTCCAGCTCAGCTGCATGACGAATGTCTGCTGGAGCTAAAATTTCAAAGCACCCTTAGCTGAGATTGAGCTTAGTCAAACGCAATGTTTTGAGAGCACCTAAAACAAACAATAAAGAAATTCAATAAAATCAATCAATTTAAATCAAATTTTATACTTTTTGAGATCTTCTAAGTAACACCCAAAGCCAAGATCAAAGCTCTGAAATTCATCAGCCTCATTGTCAACATTAGAGTTCTCTTTCAACCAGGCAGAGCCTTCTCGCTCACTCATACTCAAAGTCACATCAAATCTTAGCCATTCCACCGCCATAAAAGCCAGCCAAGGCAATAGTGAGAGATGACACTCCCTTTATGACAACATCCAAAAAATCGCCAAAATTATTGAAAGAAATCAGATCTGACAAAGGCGAGAATTGGTCTTTGTTCGCCATGATTTCTACGCAAAGAGCGGTCATCTTCCTGCCTGTGAATTTCTTATTTGAAACAATAAGCTCCGTCGTCTCTCTCAAGATCCGACAGGGGCATAATGGGCCTGTCTTGCAAGAGCGGAGGGCTAATGAATATTTGCGCCCTCACTTGCGCGGAAACATTAGTAAATTTTTTACGCTCTTTAATCTTTTTCACTCATCCTTCGACAATACATGTGGCGCCACATTGAGCCTCATGATTTATTTCAAGAATAAATTTTCATCTATGTGCAATAACATGCCTAGCTTTGGAGCCCCCGGCCTCAAGATGTCCTCGGCGGCTTCAACAAAAAATAAATATCTCTCAGCGTGCTCCGACGGCAGGACTTGACCATGTCATCGGGTCGTATTTTCTCCTTTTACGCTCACATGCGAAGCTCAGTAACCAGTAAGTCACTGATCATAGCGGCATGCGTTAGCTTTTTCAGCATTCTCTCTTCACATCAATTATACGCAGCCGGCACTGCCGATGACGAGCATATGGTCGTCGAAGCAAAAGAACTCATCAACAACCAGGATGCTGACACTGTTACCGCCAGCGGCAATGTTCAAATATTTTATAAAGGTCGCGCGCTGGAAGCTGATCGCGTTATTTATAATCGCAAAACCCAGCAGATTTTTGCTGAGGGAAATGCAAAGCTTACTGAGCGAGATGGGAGCGTTGTGCGCGCTGAACGCTTCGAATTAACAGATGACTTTAAGGTAGGCTTCATCAACAGCCTACAATATGACGCGCTTAATGATACGCAAATGAGCGCGCCCCACGCAGAGATGGTTGGCGATACCCGCGTTTATGATAAGGGCACATACACCGCCTGCGCTGCCTGTAAAGACGATCCGAGCAAACCCAGGCTCTGGCAGGTCCGGGCAAAGCGGATCATTCATAACGCCAAAGAAAAAACTGTTTATTATGAAGATGCAAGCATGGAGCTTCTTGGCGTTCCAATTGCTTACTTCCCTTACCTCACGCAGCCTGACCCGACAGTTAAAAGGCGGACAGGCTTTTTAATGCCGTCTGTGATGTATGGATCCTATCTGGGGACGGGCTATAAAGTTCCATTCTTTTGGGAAATCTCTCCAGATACCGATCTCACGCTTACGCCATCCTATTACAGCAATGGCATCCCCTATCTGACCGGCGTTTTTCGTAAGCAATTTGAAAACGGCAATGTCATGCTGCGCGCCGACGGAGCCTATCTTGATCAAAAAGCTCGAGATCTATTCTCACCGGCCCCATATGGCGCACGTAATCGCGCATTTCGGGGCGTGATACAAAGCGTTGGCGAGTTCAATCTCAATGATCGCTGGAAAACCGGCTGGAACGGCGCTTACTTCACTGACCGCTATTTCATGCAAGATTTTGGCATGTATAGCACGCTGAACAACATGTTCTTCTTCAGAGAAAGCCAATCCAAAGCCTATCTGACTGGCCAAGGTCCGCGTAGTTATTTCGATATGCAAGCCATGTATTTCCAGGGCTTGCTGCCTGGCGATATCCAAGCCCAGCTGCCAACCACCCATCCGATGGTTGATTACAATCGAAGCTTTGATATTGATCCTGCCAAAACTGGCGGCATTGGGGGACAACTCGAAGTAGACAGTAATTTTAATAGCGTCTCCGAGACACTTGCAAATTATCAATCTATTCAACCAACAACATTAGATAGCGGCGGCGGGCCTACTGGCGGAAAAGCGTATAATCTTTACAATGTGTGCCAGACATATTCGCCTAACGCGAACCCTAATCTAAGCCAATGTCTCCTGCGCGGCGTTGGCGGCAATTATAATCGTGGCGCGGTCAGCGCCAATTGGAAGAGAAAATTCATCGACCCAACAGGCGGTGTTTGGCAACCATTCGCTTTCACACGTATGATGGGAAGCTATCTGGATTATAATACGACAACGACGGATAATATTTATAATGCTCAGAATCTGCCGATATCAAACTATAATCAAAACTACTTCATTCCTGGACAAAACAACACATTTCGCGGGCAAGTGACGCCTGGCGCAGGTGTTGAATATCGCTATCCTCTTTTGGCGCATAGCCCATTAGGCGATGTTGTTGTCGAACCCATCGCGCAACTGATCGCTCGTCCCAACCAGACGTCTATACCCTCGCTCGTGAATCTTGATGCGCAAAGCCTCGTCTTTGACGATACAAATCTCTTCGATTGGAACAAATTTTCTGGTTATGACCGTTTCGAAACTGGCACACGCATCAACTATGGCGGCCAAGGAACAATGAACTTCGCCAATGGCGGCTTTATCAATGCAATGGTCGGGCAGTCTCAGCAAGTTGCTGGTAATAATGCTTATGCTATGGCGGATGCTGCAAATGTTGGTCTCGCATCTGGCCTCAATACCCGGACATCAGATGTTGTTGGCCGCCTCACTGTCGCACCGGCATCCTTCTTTAGTCTGACGAGCAAAGGCCGCTTCGATAAAGATACATTTGACGTTCGCCGCATCGATCTCCTCGCGTCATTGAATCTCAATCCTGTTACGCTAGGCATTCAATATGCAAACTATTACCAACAACCACAGATTGGTTTTAATTATCTGCGACGCGGCATATCGACGAGTGCAAGATGGGATGTCACAAAAAACTATTTTCTTAATGGCAGCGTGACGCTTGATATGTCCCGCGGCGGCCCATATGAGCAATATTACAATAATCCTTTGGGTGTTTACTATAACAATTTCTTATCTGCAGCAGCGTTAAACCAACCTTTACCCACTCTTTCTTTCAGCACAGTAACGCCGAAATCGTCCTTCTATTCATCTGCCATCTGGGGTGTTGGCGGCGGATATGCAGACGAATGCCTGACGGCGACATTAAATTATTCTACCGTCTACCAGCCATGGTATACGGGTAAAAACTATAATCAGACCGTCTATCTTTCCGTTAATTTTAGAACTCTCGGCGAAATGAAGTTCCAAAATAATATTGGAAAGCTGATGAATGACGGATTCTCAAGCGCGATGTCTTCGCACTAAAAATTAGCGATAAATATGAGCTTTACAATTAACTTCTGGCTGAATTAATAACTCAATCAATTCGCCTGAAAGAACAAAATCACCATAGTCGAGACGCAGCGCGCGCGAGACGCCATTCTCATAAAGCTCAAGCGAAAGAACATAAATTGGCTGACCATCACGCTTGATACTATCAAAATAAGAAATCGTTACTGGCCAGCGGTTCATCGTTTTGAAAGCTTGGATCTGAACTGACTTTTCAGTCGAGGGCGTAGTGATCACCTTGCCAATCACTGAAAGCGTGTGCGTTGCCTTATCTCCTTGTCCATTCCCATCATAGACCATAGCCTCGAGCAAAGTTTCTCCACGCATGGCCCACTGAAGAATGCGTCTTAAATGCTCGGTTGGAAAAATAACGCTCCGATCAAGAATAATCTCTGGTTGTTTTGAATTTTTTAAATGAATCAAAAAATTATTATCTCTTTTCTCTACAAAACCATCTAATTTTTCAATTGATTGATAATCAATTTTTGTTTCTGACTTAAATCTATATCCTCGACCATAAGATTCCTCAAAGAAGGCTGTGCGTGTATCTGAAAGCTTTGCCGCCCCTTCAAATGGCAAAATCTCTGTTACTTGACGGAAGTTCTGCACATAGCCTTCACATTCGGAACCTGAGAATTCAAAGAAAATACGTCCATGAGCTTGCAGTGGCGCCTTTAACCCAGCGCCAGCTGAGAGGCTAAGTCTGTAAACTGCCCTGTGAGGCGCTAGCGTAGGGATGTCGCATTTAGCTTCTAAGCAGCAAATAAAGCTCAAAGAGATGACGCTTAAACGAAGTAAAAATTGATGCGCCATAGATTGTCTTTCAACTTTTAAGATGGAATGTTATTGCATCATAATGCTAGAAAATAAATCAAACAGACTTAATTTTCAAATGACGCTGTTCAATTAAAATAAATACATTAATATCTTTAAAGTCTAATACATTACGATTTATTGCATCCACGACAAAACATAATTAGATTGATGACAAAGGAATATTTTATTAGTCTTTTGTCTGGAGAGCCCAATGAATACGACCAAAATGCTTCATCCGCTTGAGAGGCTTGAGGCGCTCGGCATATCCTTACCAACTCCCTCAGCTCCTGTGGCAAATTATGTCCCATTTTCACGTTCTGGAAATCTACTGTTTATCTCAGGCCAGCTACCTATTGGACCAGAGGGCATCGACATAGGCTTTAGAGGCAAACTTGGCCTTAATGTCACACTCGAGAATGGCCAGGCTGCTGCACGCCTCGCGACCTTAAATCTGCTTTCTCAAGCAGCTGTCGCAGTTAATGATTTATCAAAAATTCGCGCCATCCGCATTTCTGGCTTTGTAAATTGCACGCCAGACTATGCGCAGATTCCACAAGTCATGAACGGCGCTTCTGATTTCCTCATCGCAGCGCTTGAGGAAAACGGTAAACACGCCCGCATCGCTGTGGGCGTTGCGCAATTACCTTTAAATGCCGCTGTAGAAGTTGAAGGTATTTTTGAGATTCTTGCGTGAGCAGCCTCAAACCAGCTTGGCTCTGTCGAAGGCCAATCGCGCATCGCGGGCTACATTGCGCAGCCAAAGGATTGATAGAAAATTCTATTGCAGCAGCTCATGCCGCTATCGTTTCAGATTACGCGATAGAATGTGATGTGCAACAAAGCAAAGACGATCAATATGTTGTTTTTCACGATGATCGCTTCGAGCGTTTGACAGAACAAACCGGACGCCTCTGCGACCTTAATCTAGATGATATCTGTCAAATTTCGCTAGGAAAAACTTCTGAGAAAATTCCAAGCCTTCAAAGATTTCTATCCGCTATTAATAGCCAAACACCCTTATTTGTAGAATTAAAAAGTAGATTTGATGGCAACATCAAACCAGCTAAGGATCTTGCAGCAATCTTGAAAGAATATCCTGGCCCAGTTGCAATCGAAAGCTTTGATCCAATTCTTATTGGCTATTTAAGACGCAACCAACATGCGTTTAATATATCACATATTCTGTTAGGCATTGTTGCTCAAGGGCATTATGATAAAACTGAATGGCCACATATATCCGAAGAATTAAAAGACTCTATGACGCATTTTTTGCACTATCGAGATACGTTGCCAGATTTCATTTCTTGGCGTGCAGATGATTTTCCACACGCTATTCCATATTTATTAAGAGAGATCACGCAATGCCCGATCACGACATGGACAGTTCGCTCATATGAAGAGCAATTAAAGGTAAAGCCTTGGGCTAATCAAATCGTATTTGAAGACTTTCTTCCAGACTAGGGCTTTGTATCCAGGCGCCCGGACATTAAGAAGGCTTTTTATTGGCAAGGGAAAACTGATCAATACCACGAATATTTTTTAGCTCTACTCTAATATTTCTTTCATCTGCGGCCTTAATAAAATCAGCAAGGGTCTCTAATATATCATGATCGATGAAAGTGGCGCGCGTGCCGTCAATTAAAAGAAACGTTCCATCACCAATCTTTTCTAGAAAGTTTCTTAATGGCGCCTTGTTCAGAAAAGAAACGTCCTTCTGAAATCTCAAAAGAATATTGCTCCCATCTTGCGTCAACGTAAAGGCAGAGTGATAATTTGCTCTGAGAACGAAGAAAAGACCGACAGCCATGCCGATCGCCATGCCTTTAAGAAGATCAGTCAGAAGGATTGCTGCAATCGTAACAGCAAAGGGCGCAAATTGGTTAAAGCCTCTGGAGTATTGTTCCATAAATATTTTTGGTTTAGCGAGCTTGTAGCCTGTCAGCAATAACACTGCAGCAAGACATGCAAGCGGTATTTTATTCAGTAACGCCGAGCAAAACATCACGCTGATCATCAGCAATAATCCATGCACAACCGCCGCTAACTTTGTATGCGCACCAGCGTCAATATTAGCAGAGCTACGAACAATAACCGCTGTAATCGGCAAACCTCCAATAAGTCCGCTCGTGAAATTTCCTAAGCCCTGAGCGATGAGCTCTTGATTGGTTGGCGCTGTGCGCTTTAGGGGATCAAGTTTATCGACAGCTTCCAGACTCAGTAATGTTTCAAGGCTACCCACCAACGCTAAAGTTGCGGCCGTTACATAGATATGCGGATCAAAAATGTGAGAAAAATCTGGAAAATGGATTTGCCGCGCAAAATCAAGGGGACCAGAGAGCTCTGGCAAGGTCACGAGATGCTGTTCTGCAATACCAAGAGCTGGATAATATATTTGCGTTAAATAATTATACGATATGCCGAATAAAACCGCGACAAGAGCGCCGGGGACGAGGGAAAGAAAACGATTTTTCTTAACCCTCGACGTTTCCCAAAATAGCATAATCAACATGGAGCAAGACGCAACAATAGCCGCACCAAAAGAGATTGAATTAAGGGATGAAAAAAGGAATGAAAGCGTAGTGTGACTGTCATCTTCTAAAAACGAGAGATCACTGTCGGCGTCTGCATCAAAGCCTACCGCATGCGGCAGTTGCTTCATAATGAGAATGAGACCTATCGCCGCCAGCATGCCCTTAATAACAGCAGCAGGAAAATAAGCGCCAATAACGCCAGCGCGCAAAAAACCCATGGCAATCTGTATTAACCCAGAAATCATTACGGCATATAGGAGCCCATCGAAACCAAATTTTTCCACGGCGACGGCGACAATGACCGTCAAACCGGCAGCTGGACCTGAAACACTTAATTGTGAGCCGCTGACAACGGCAACAACAAGCCCACCGACAATACCTGCTATAACACCGGCAAAAGGAGGAGCGCCGGAGGCTAAGGCAATCCCAAGACAAAGCGGCAAGGCAACAAGAAAGACGACAAGTCCTGCGGGAATGTCCTCATTTATATGCTGAAAATAATATTTAAAATTTCTTTCTGACACCTTACGCTACTCCCTCATCCCAAGCCAAAGACGCCAATAAGCCTAACTGGAAAGATTTTGCATTTGCTGATAAACGATGTCGACATCGCTATTGACAGGCAAAGTAATAAGTTGCTGTAAAATTCCATCATCGAGGGCATAAACCCATCCATGCAGCATTGGAGTCTGCTGGTTTTTCCAAGCTGATTGAATGATTGATAGTTGGGCAAGACGCCACACCTGAGTAATGACATTCAACTCAACTAACCGATTGGCCCTTGCTAAGAGATCCTCATGTTTGTCTATTTCTTGTCTGTGGGCATGATAGGTGTCTTTTAATTGCATGAGCCAGTTGTTAACCAGTGGCAACTCCGCATTTTGAGGACTCAGCGCCGCCTTAACACCACCGCAATTATAGTGACCACACACAATGATATGCTTAACTTTAATGACATGCACGGCATATTGTATGACGCTTAGACTATTGAAGTCAGTCGCTATGATCTGGTTGGCAATGTTTCTTTGAACAAAGATCTCACCTGGCTGCGCATTGACAATAATGTCTGCAGGGACACGACTGTCTGAACATCCTATCCATAAAAAATCAGGCTTTTGATCTGCGGCCAGCCGCTCAAAATAATCTGGCTCTCGATGTTTGATCTCCTCAGCCCAGGCTTTATTTTCTAGCAATAGTTTTTCGTGAGACTTCATACTTATCCCGCCCTACTTCTAATGATTATTTAGATATGCCCAATGCGACAATAGTATAACGATACGCGAATAGAAGCGTTAGATTTCAAAGACTTTTCATAGCGTATCCATTGTATAATTATGGATTTCTTTCCAGACTGCCGGCAAAGTCCCTATTATATCATCAGCGATCAGGCCAGGACCAAAAATTTCTGCTGCACGGGCATGGAGCCAAACTGCGCAAGAGGCTGCAAGGAAAGAGTCCATACGTTGAGCAAGCAGCGCCGCAATAATCCCTGTGAGAACATCGCCTGACCCTGCCGTCGCCAACCAAGGCGTCGCCCAAGGCATAATGGAAGCGCGCCCGTCCGGCGCTGCAACAACAGTATCTGGTCCTTTATAAACAAGGGTAGCGCCGCTCACCCTGGCGGCTGCGCGCGCTTGTTCAAGCTTGGATTTCTCTGCGCCGATACCGGCGCCGTCAGCGCCAAAAATACGCATGAATTCACCTGCGTGCGGCGTCAAAACAACGGGTCCAGGCGCATGCTTCGTCGCGCGCCAGAGTCTGTCGGGAAATTCTTCAAAACTTGACAGCGCGTCTGCATCCAGAACGGCGGCGCGAAGCGCCTCTGTTGGCGCTAAAACAGCCTCCACTTTCTTACAACTGTCTTCTCCAACGCCAAGGCCAGGGCCGATCGCAATGGCATTCTTACGCTTGTCCAATAATAATCTACTAAGTTCGGAGGCGTCTGAAGCAGGACGCACCATGACAGAAGTCAGCGCCGATGCATTCACCGCAAGAGCATCCAGTGGACTAGCTAAGGTCACAAGACCTGCGCCTGCTCTCAGGGCTGCAAGCGCAGAAAGTCTTGCCGCTCCAGAAAACGAAATTCCGCCTGAAATGGCGACAACATGACCGCGAGAATATTTATGCCCTTCAGTTTGCGGCTCTGGCAATGCATGACGCCAAAGCTTTGGCACATTCACGAAGGCGTCAATGGATAGAGAGGCGAGCGCGGAAGGACGTATAGCGATATGCGCACATGTTAGCTTGCCGCATTGCAAACGACCAGGCAACAATAAATGTCCGGTCTTGACGCGAAAGAAAGTTATGGTCGCATCTGCCTCAACGGCAGCGCCACGAATGCTTCCTGTTGTGCCATCAACGCCACTCGGAATATCAACGCTTACAATATTTTGTTTTGTGTCGCGCCGCCATTTGTTTAATCGGTTGACAAGCGCAATCGTTTTTTCATCAAGATCACGTGAGAGACCGGCGCCAAAAAGGGCGTCCAACACCAGATCCGCGCTGTGGAAGTCTTCGTCCCAGACAGAGCCAATGTCCCCCGGCCAACTGGCGGCGGCTTGAGCCGCGTCACCTTTTAGAGAACTTGCAGGGATGGTAGAGGCGACCCGTACCTTATAGCGCTGCTCTCTTAAGCGGCGCGCCGCAGCGTAACCATCCCCGCCATTATTGCCAGGTCCACACAAGACCAACACGCGTCTGCCGCTTGTTTTTTGGAGGATCTGGCTTGTCACGCGCGCGATTTCAGCTGCGGCTTGTTCCATCAAATTAATGCCCGCAATACCGCTTTCTATGGTCAAGCGATCAGCGCAAGCCATTTGCTCATTGGTCAGTAGTTCGTAAGGAAAAAAGTCGCCGGACATAGAGGGGATCGTGCCGCAAGATAACGCATCGCGCAATGGCTCTGCCTGATTTATACCCATTACGCAGGATTATTTGGCGCCTCATTCCTATAAGAAGCGCTTTCAAATATATGTGTGAACATGATCAGCGCGATTCTCCTTGCCCACGAAACACCTCTAAGCGCGCGGACAAAGTTGATTGTGCCGCGGTGCCTGACCTCGCTGATTGACGCTTGCGTGCAGGGCGTCATTACTGACGCTATTCTTGTGGGCCCAGGCGGACACTTACTCGATAGAATTGCTGACGATGCAGGCTGCAGCTTTATCGAATCGCATGACCCAACTCAAGGTGTGCGAGAAGCGTTAAAATTATCCCGCAATGATCATGTATTATTGCTATCAACCAACTATGCCGTTGATCAGAGCTTTTCTGAAGAAGCACGCGATATATTTGCCAACAACTACCGCCAGCAGGCCTTCATATTACGATCCGCCCCAAACACCCTTATCACACGCCTGCTTCCCCGCTCAGCGGCTCCCGCTGGCATCGTCGCGCCGAAAGAAATTCTCAGATCAACGCACTATGTCATGGACATAGCTCATTTGAGCCGCAAATTGTCTTCTTCCGATTTTTTAACGCGCGCGCGTCGTCTCAACTAGGGATCATCTTGCAAAAGTGTAACAGGCGTCAATGACGCCATTTTGCATCCCCTTTAACAACCATTCGGTTCGTTGAGCAGAAGATCCATGTGTGAAGCTATCGGGAACGGCAAAGCCGCGTTGAGCTTTCTGCAAACGATCATCACCAATCGCCTGAGCCGAAGCAACAGCTTTTTCTATATCGCCTTCTTCAAGAAAATGCTGCTGCCGATTGCCATTGTGAGCCCAAACGCCAGCTAGGCAATCGGCCATTAATTCAACGCGCACGGATAGTTTATTTGCTTCTGAGCGGCTGCGCGCACGCGCTTGAGCCTGCTGGACCTTTGGCAAAATACCAAGAAGGTTCTCAATGTGATGTCCCATCTCATGCGAGATGACATAGGCATAGGCAAAGTCTCCGCCTCCGCCGAAGCGTTGATTCATTTCTCTAAAGAAGGCCGTATCTAAATAAATCCTCTGATCGAGTGGGCAGTAAAAAGGCCCCATTGCTTGTTGAGCAGCGCCACATCGAGATGTCGTTGAGCCCTCATAAAGGACAAGCTTGGGAGGCTCAAAACGAATACCTTTTTGCTGAGGTAGAATTTGTGACCAGACCTGTTCATTTGAGCCCATGACTTTTGAAACGAAGGTTCCCATCTGATCATTTGGCTGAGAAGTTGGCCTGCTTACTTGGGGTTCAGACGCCACGCGTCCGCCACTGCGCATGTCATTCACCATTTGCGCGCCGCCAATCAAAACGGCAGGATTAATTCCCAAAGCCCATCCAACAACGCCTAATAGTAAAACCGTGCCAATACCGAGCCCGCCACCCCCAAGGCGCGTCGCGCCGCGCGCTCCCGAAGCCTCACCACGGCGATCTTCAATATTTCTTGAATTTTCCAGGTCTTCCCACTTCATTGCCACCGACTCCGCAAGACCCATCACAAGGTCATGAGTAAAATGTATCCTGATAAAACCATGTTTAATGCTTCCAATCTAAGCAGCGCTCGGCTTCTCAGGCAAATTAAGTCTGATATGCAACTCACGTAGTTGACGCAGCGTCACATCTGATGGCGCGCCCATTAAGAGATCTTCTGCGCGCTGGTTCATGGGGAACAGAGTCACTTCCCGTAAATTATCTTCTTCAGCAAGAAGCATCACGATGCGGTCAACGCCAGGGGCTATGCCGCCATGTGGTGGCGCGCCATAATGAAAAGCCCGATACATCCCACCAAATTTTTCAATCAGAACCTCTTCCCCATAGCCAGCAATCTCAAAGGCCTTCTTCATAATATCAGGTCTGTGATTTCGGATCGCCCCTGATGATAGCTCCACGCCATTACAGACGATATCATATTGGTAGGCGAGAATGTCGAGAGGACGGCCTGACTCTAAAGCCTCCATCCCGCCTTGTGGCATGGAGAAGGGGTTATGAGAGAAGTCGACCTTCTTCTCATCTTCATTCCACTCATACATTGGAAAATCGACAATCCAACAAAATTCAAAAACATTTGTTCTAGAAAGGCCAAGTTCTGTTCCAATTCGAATACGCGCCGCACCTGCCAGCTTTGCTGCGGCAGTTTCTTCCCCGGCTGAAAAGAACACAGCGTCGCCTTTAGCAACGCCGGCCTTAAGAGCAATTTTAGACAGAACCTCACTTGGGATGAATTTTGCAATTGGTCCTTTGCCGACAAGCGCACCTGCCTCTTCTTCGAACAAAACATAACCAAGCCCTGGCGCTCCCTCGCTACGCGCCCAGTCATTCAACTTATCAAAGAAACTGCGCGACTGAACCGCTGCGCCTGGCGCAGGAATGGCGCGCACAGTCTTGCCCTTAAAGGCCTTAAAGCTGACGTCCTCGCGGGCGAATTCATCGCTAACATCACAAATTATAAGCGGGTTCCTGAGGTCAGGTTTATCTGAACCATATTTCAACATTGCTTCTCGGTATGGAATCCGCGGGAACTTCTGCGTAACAGACTTGCCGTTTGAAAATTCCTCAAATAGCCCACGAAGCACTGGCTCTATCGACTGAAAGACGTCGTCTTGCGTAACAAAGCTCATCTCGACATCGAGCTGATAAAATTCGCCTGGAGAGCGGTCGGCGCGCGCATCCTCATCTCGGAAACATGGGGCAATCTGAAAATATCGATCGAAGCCGGCGACCATTAGCAATTGTTTGAACTGCTGAGGAGCCTGCGGAAGCGCGTAAAATTTTCCTGGGTGTAGACGGGAAGGAACTAGGAAATCGCGGGCGCCTTCTGGGC
>Ga0208618_1000434_pt1 | contig 19337 bp, 25 predicted proteins | sample CryBogCBE18Jul08_FD_184585 | JGI IMG/M metagenome (GOLD analysis project Ga0208618, IMG submission 184585) | Freshwater microbial communities from Crystal Bog, Wisconsin, USA - CBE18Jul08 (SPAdes) | ecosystem: Environmental > Aquatic > Freshwater > Lake | place: Crystal Bog, Wisconsin, USA...
ATATGAACGAACAGTTCAATATTGTTAATATTCGGTTTTTACACATTTGGCAAATACTAAATCAATTAAAAGGTCAATTAAGATACGTCATTAACACCGATGTGGCTGATGTTATCTTTCAAAGTGATCCATCCGATTGGTTAGAAAAAAACATTGGTGATAAGAAACTTGTTGTAGCTTGTGAATCACTCAAGTACAAAGATGAAGCTTGGGGTATTCATAATATGTACAAGTCCTTTGGTCCTGTGGCTGCTGACCATATGAAAGAAAGACCAATCTATAATGCAGGTACAACTGCTGGTGTTTGTGAGGATTACTTGGACTTCTGTTACAATGTGAGTCTGTTGTGTGATGGTGCACCAATGTTTGTTGAGGGTGGAGGTGGTCCTGACCAAGCTGCCGTTAATTTGTTGTTGTCACTTAAAACATATAATGACGTTACTATGTTCGTCAATCACGATACACCATGGGCTTGTCAATGTGGTACAACAGCAGACCCAAATAAAATTAATGGCTTCAGACCAAACTTACTAAGTAAAGAACCTGTATTTGAAGACGGATGTGTGTACAATACATTTGGCCAAAAATATGTAATGGTACATCAATACAATCGAGTACCTGAATGGAAGAAACAATTAGAGGAGAAATATAGTGTCACACCCAGCACAAAATAGTTATATTAAATATGTAAAAGATAAATTTCCTGATTCTTTCCATAAAAAACAGGTTTTGGAAATTGGCAGCCTTAACATCAATGGTACAGTTAGAGACTTCTTTAGTGAATGTCATTATGTTGGACTAGATGTTGCTGAAGGTAAAGATGTTGATGTTGTTTGTGAAGGCCAAAACTTTGATGCACCAAGTGAGAGTTTTGATGTGTCAATTTCATGTGAATGTTTTGAACACAATCCAGAATGGGTGGCCACTTTCCGTAATATGTACAGAATAACCAGAACAGGTGGTTTAGTTATTATGACATGTGCAACAACTGGTCGACCAGAACATGGAACAACTAAGACAACACCACAAGATTCACCTTTGACAGTTGGACTTGGTTGGAATTATTACATGAATCTTACAGAGAAAGACTTTAGGGATAACTTTGATATTGACTCGATGTTTAAAGAATATGAATTCTTAAAACAAAATACAGACCTTTACTTTTATGGTGTAAAATGAAATTATGTTTTGTAGTGCATAGATATGCTCCTTTTCCTGGTGGCTCGGAATATTATGTTCAACAGATGGCGGAAGAAGCTTTGTCTAGAGGACATCAAGTTACTGTATTGGCTGGTGAACACAAAGGTGACTTGAATGGTGTTCATGTAACATCCGAAGCCAAGGTTCTATTTGATACCGACCTGATTGTTGTTCATGGTGGCGATGTTGAAGTTCAAAATAGAATACTACTAAGTGCCAAACATCTACAAGACTTAGGTGTTCCTATGTTGTATATGTTGATTAAGCCATCCGAAAGTTATGTGTGTTTACAAGCTTTGAGAGATGTGAAATATATTGGATGTTCTGCACCTGAAGATTGGGTGCATGTCAGAAAATTTGGTGTTACTGACAAAGCACGTAAAGTAATTCATGGTATATCTCCAGTAGATTGTATTGGCGTTAGAGGTCGATTCAAAGACAAATACAATATACCAAAAGATAAAAGAATGTTCTTATCTTGTGGTGGTTACTGGCAAAACAAAAAGATGATTGAATTGGCCAATGCTTTTATGGCAGCCAATTTAGATAATGCTATATTGGTTACTACTGGTTATGACAATCGTTTTGGTATCATGCCAAAGAAAACTGATAATGTTATTCCTTTAATGGTTGAAGATCCAAAAGATGTTAAAGATGCCATTGCCGATGCTGATTGTTATATTATGAATTCTGATGCTGAAGGCTTTGGTCTTGTCATATTAGAATCAATGATTAATGAAACACCATGGATATCTCGTAATATTGCTGGTGCCAAATTGTTATCTAAGTTTGGTACAGTATATGAAACAGAAGATGAGTTGGTTGAGATATTGAAACATTGGCGTCCAAGTAATACAGATGCAGCTTTTGAATATGTAACAGCAAATCATTTAATTAAAAACACCGTTGATGACATTGAAAACGTATTAAAATGAAAATAAAAGTCTTTAGTCATGCTTTGGATATCAATGGTAATATTGGTATCACCTTAGAACAGACCAAACTATTGGAAGAAACTGGCCTTATAGATGCAGCTGAAATTAATATGATGTTGCATTATAATGAGCCTCTTTTTAGATGGTTACAAGTTCGATGGAGAGATAGAGACAATATAAACTACAAGACCTTTGGACCAGAGTTTCAACAATGGTATGAAGGTACCACAATATTACACATACAAAACCTAGTTCATTCTACGGATGAAGAATTCTATGTATGCTATATGCACCACAAAGGAATATCCAGTAACCACCATGAGTGGAGAAGATACATGCAATACTGGAATATTGAAAAGTGGCAAGAATGTGTGCAACATCTAGATGAAGGATATGATACCTGTGGTGCCTCATTTCTAACTGCTGAATCACCTTCTCTTACTTGTGGACCTTATCCAATCTATGCTGGTAACTTCTGGTGGGCTAAGGCTTCATACTTGAGAAAATGTAGAATACTAAAGACACCTGAAGAAAACAATTTTCAACCACAGTTCATCGGTCAACCACACCATCGATTCGACTATGAATGTTGGCATGGTAGTGGCAACCCTAAAGCATATGATATGCATCCTGGACCCGAAAGGCGTTGGTATTGGCCAGCCAATATGTACCGAAACTGACTATGTATCTAACCGAATATTTTAAAAATTCGGTCATACAAGTTTAAAAGTTGTATAAATAACCCTACGGACAACCAAAGTGTGTTGTAATTCTAGGATAAATCAATGAAATCTTTCACCTCGTTTCTAACGGAAGAGGCTGCTGAAGAAGGCGGCCAGCTTAAGCACATTCATCATGCTGAGGATAGACCGTTAATGCACGGTCACGCTGGTTTTGAACATGCTTATGGTGCTTTACAACAAGCACACGAACACATTAAACAAGGTCATAAGAGTAGTAACCTAACAATGAAATATGATGGTTCTCCATCAATTGTTTTTGGTCACCACCCACATACTGGTAAATTCTTTGTTGCTTCTAAATCTGCTTTCAATAAAAATCCAAAGATTAATTACTCAGAAAAAGACATTGACAAGAATCATGGCCATGCACCAGGTCTTGTTAAGACTCTGAAACATGCACTAAAACACCTACCAAAAGTAACACCCAAACATGGTGTTTATCAAGGTGATGTGATGCATCATGCGGAAACTAAGACGTTAAAAGAAGAACATTTGTTTGAAGCTGCAAAAAACAAAGTTTCTTTTACACCAAATACCATCACCTATACTGCACACGGTGATGAAGCTAAGAAAATTAAGAAGTCTAAGATTGGTGTAGTGGTTCACCAAAAGTATAGTGATGATATGAAACATGCTTCACCTCATGTTGACCACCATAACTTCAAAGAACATCCAGATGTCCATATTCATGGTGCTGAACATGACACAAGTAAGGTTCATCATAGTCCAGAAAATGAACATGAGTTTCATAAACACATGGCTGCAGCTAAAGAGATACACGACACACATGGTCACAAAATGTATGCTGCCGTTCACCACGCTCATAGTGGAGAAGCTGGTCATCTGTCAACCTACATTAATCATACAGTAAGACATGATGAAGTGCCTAGCGTTAAAGGTTTTCAGGCACATCTTTATAGTGAACATGAAAAGAAAGCCAGCAAAGTTAAATCTGACAAGTCTAAGGCTGAGAAACGTTTAGAAGGTGAACATCAGATTAAACATGTGGAGAAAAACAAAGCTGCATACGGTCATTTGTTCTCTATGCACCATCATTTACACCAAGCCAAGAATGCTTTGGTTAAATCTTTGGAAACACATGAAGGTCGTTATGAACACCACATTGAAGGTAAGAAATCTAAGCCAGAAGGTTTTGTAATTAATCATAAACCAGAACATGGCAGAGAAGAGCCAACAAAATTGGTAAATAGAGCAGAATTCGCAAAAGCTAATTTATTAAAGGTAAGAAAATGATATCAATTCAAACAAAAATGTGGTTGGATAGAGCAGGCCTTTTAAATGAATCAAAATCTATGGAAGATAAAATCCAAGAATTCTTGCATTATTTGGAACATGAAGCTCCAGAAGAAGAAGATGAGGAACATCCAGATAATATTCCTTGGGAAGATGATGAAAAGTCTGAACATGATAAAAAGATGTACGAACATGTAGTAAAGACAGAAACCACACCTAAAGAAAAACAATACACTTCTAACGATAAAGGTGTATTGCATGAATTGTTGGTTGGTCATCATTTATTGGGAAAACATATGAGTAAACATCCTGATAAAGAGGGTGATACTCCAAAACAAGCTCACGATAAAATCAAAGCAGCATTGCATAAAAAACACGGAAATCATGATGAATATAATCGTTTAAATACAAAAGCGAAAAGTGCTGCGGCCGACATAAAAAAACATATTGAAAAAAGTGGTCATAAAATACATGATGTACACTGGACATCAAAACCAGGAGATATAAAAAGGTCTACTGGTATACACGCATCACAAAAAGAAGATGCATCTGATATTGTTGTTCATGCTCATCATCCAAAAACACCAAAGAAAACAAAATATATTGGTGCCAGTTTAAAAGTAACTGATGGTACAAATAAACACATTACCGCATCAAATCCTGGTATGGAATCAACACATGGCGCTCATGATATTGTGAAAAAACATAGAGAAGAGCTTTTAAAAGCACATCCAAAATTAATTGGTGTAAAAAGTTCTGCCAAAAGAAAAGAAATCATGAAAAATGATCCAAAAATGAAAGAGGATGTTACTAAGAGAAATCATGAAGTTATAACAAAAATAGCTAAACACATATCTACAAAACTTACTAAAGCTCCAAAAGAAGATTTGGTTCATCATATTAGAACTCATGTTTTACAAGCAAATAAAACTCCACTACAACATAATGGCCACGAACACATAAGACATACAACGTATCAAACGGGAAAAAAAGAAGGTAATAAAACTGTACATGAAACGATAAATCCTAGTGAACATTGGAATCATATTTTAAACGACCATAAAAATATTACAGTACAACACTCTGGTGGAAACGTACATTTTTTACATAAAGGTAATAAATTTGCTACGCACAGAATGAGAGTTTCTTCAAGTAGCGATCCTTTACCATCTTTTAAAGGTGATGGAAAGGCTCACGGAGATTAAATGAAATCGTTTTTAGATTTAGTTCAGGAATCAAAAGAAGGTGAAAAACACCATGTGATGACCTTTGGTCGCATGAATCCGCCTACAACTGGACATTTGAAGTTGATTAATAAGGTGCATGAGATTGCCAAGAAGCATAATGCTGGTCATACGGTTGTCACATCACATTCACAAGATGCTAAGAAAAACCCATTGTCAGCAGCTCAAAAGATTAAACACTTAAAGAGATATTCTCCAGGTACTCACTTTGAGGCTTCTGATAAAGAACATCCAACATTTCTACACCATGCAGCCAAAATTCATAAGAAAGGTGTAACTCACCTTCATATGGTGGTTGGTTCTGACCGTGTCAAAGAAATGAAAGAGAAATTACACAGATATAATGGTACACATGAAGGTGCCTTGTATAATTTCAAACATATTCATGTACATTCAGCTGGTGAAAGAGATCCAGATGCTGAAGGTGATACTGGTATGTCCGGTACTAAGATGAGAGAACATGCCAAGAATAAAGATATTAAATCTTTTAGACAAGGCGTTCCACATCATGTTTCAGATGAACATGCGAAAGAATTGATGCACGATACTCGTAAGGGTATGGGTTTACATGAAGATATCTATCGTGGTACATTTAAGGCTATCTTTGTAACAGGTGGACCTGGTTCCGGTAAAGATGTGGTAATTCGTGAAGCAATTGCTGAAGCCAGAGCCGTTGAATTAAACTCCGTACAGGCATTTGAATATCTAGCAGACAAACAAAAATTGTCTGAAAGAACATCTGATTTCCGTAGAGAAGCCATCAGAACAAGGTCACCATTGATTATTAATGGACCTGCTGATGATGCTAACGGTATCAATTACATTAAAGAAGAATTGGAAGATATGGGTTACGAAACCATGATGGTTTTTGTTAACACAACTGATGAAGTAAGTAGAGAAAGAAACGAGAAACTCAAAAGGACAATTAGTGAATCTGTACGCCATGATAAATGGATTCAGTCACAAAACCTTAAAGAATCATACTCTCAGAACTTTACCACTTTTATGAACTTTGATAATGATGGTTCCTATGAACAGATAGAGGAAGACATTACTGACATATATCAAAGCATAAATCGCTTTTTTGACAAGTCTCTATATAATGATATCGCTTTTTCATGGTTAGAAAATCGTGGAAAGTTAAATACTGGTGTTAACTCTAATCTTTTTAAGGAAGAAAAAAATGTTTCAAAAAATTCTAAATCTATTCAAACTAAAACCGCTGCCAAGTACAATCCAGCATACAGAGCTGCCGGACCAAGTGACCTCCCCATCGACAACGATAAGTCCGGTGGTGGAGCCCCTGACGATGTTAAATTCAACGCCGTCAAGCGAACAGGCACCTACACCTTCAGAACCTACTCCGAGTCCCGTGACTCAGGCTCCCTCGATTCAGGTAACGACAATAGAAGTTACGGCACAGCCCCAACCCTCCAAGCGGGGAAGAAAGCCAAAGAACCAAACTTCCAACAAGACAACGACAAAACGAAAAGGTTAAAAAGAGGTGATACTTCTTTAAAAGCCACTCGTATTGGTAGACCTGACGGCGTTGGGTCTACAATCAATACAAGAGGTTATGATGGTCTAACTGGTGGTGCTGGTTTAGGTGATGCTACTTATAGAGAAGAAACAAAACCAAAGTTAATCAAAAAAGATAGACTAGGTCCAGAATATTCTACAAGTAACAGACCAACTGGTGATACCGCAGGTCCAAGACCAAGTAATAACTTTGTTGGTGAAAAGCGTAAATTTAAAAGCACTATCATCAAAGAATTCAATGGATTCCAAAATGATGTAGAGTCTGGTGTTGGTGGTACGTTAGGTGGTTCTGATAACATCGAAAAGATGGACTCTTATAAAGACCAAATGCGTAACATTGGTACTGAAATCAAAATTAAGAAGAAGAAAAAATTAAAAGAAAGTCATGTAAGAGAACTTGAAAAAGGTTTACAACAATTGAACAATCACGATTATGACACAATTCATAATCTAATGATGAAGATATCCAAAGAGTATGGTGTAACAGGTAAACAATTACATAATGATTTTAAATCTGAACATGGTAAAACACCTGACAACTGGATCAAAGATAAAAAATGAAAACATTCAAGTCCTTTCTAAATGAAAAAGGTCGATGCTGGCCAGGTCATAGACCAGTACCAGGTAAAAAACCATACTCACCTGGAAGTTGTGTCAAAGAAGATGAAGAAGTAATTGACGAAGATTTGCGTAAATGGTTTAAGCAAGATTGGGTTCGTATGGACACCAAAGGTAATGTTAAAGGCCATTGTGCAAGAGATCCTGGTGAAGGTAAACCAAAGTGTCTACCTAGAGCAAAAGCAAATGCATTGGGTAAAGATGGTAGAGCGGCCGCAGCCAGAAGAAAACGCCGTGAGGATCCAAATCCAGACCGCCGTGGAGCTCCAATTAATGTGAAGACTGAAAGTGCAGCGGCTGCAATTGCAGCAGCTACAGCAATAGCAAAGAAGAAATCGGGTAATTACGATTCTAAAGGAATGAGAAAGACGCCTTATAAGAATCCGGATCATCCTCTAAGAAAGAGTAATGCACAAAGAAGGAAGGAACAGGAATGATAGGCTTCAAATTATTTTTAGAACAAATGGAAACATTGGAAGAAAAGAATGTTCCTACAAGTCCAGAAAAATGGGCTCGTGCTAAAGCAGCTGCCAAATCTAAGTTTGCTGTCTATCCTTCTGCTTATGCTAACGGATGGGCATCTAAAAAATACAAAGCAATGGGTGGTGGTTGGAGAAGTACCAAAGAAGAAGTTGAATTGGATGAAGCCACAAAAATAATTACTGATGGGGGAGTGATGAATGTACATCATAATGGCCATCATATTGGTAACATTATGAAATCTCCTTCCGATAAAAAAACACCATATAAAGCATATTCTAAACATTGGGATATGAAAAAGTTATCTAAATCTAAAAAAGACGCTGCTGATTGGTTGGTACAGACACATAATACAGCTATGAAAGAAGAAGTTGAAATGGAAGCTTACCATGATCCTTGGAAAGACAAATATTTTGGTCCAGGAGAAGTTGTCAAACAAAAATATAGAGTTAAGACAGATGACAAAACATATAATGTTAGAGCTGATACTGAAAAACACGCACACGAATTAATAACTAAACATGCTCCTGACTCAACAATTATTTCTATTCAACATAAAGGTTCCGCAAGATGGTCGGAACAAGTTGAATCAGTTGAATTAGACGAAACTGCAGCTTGGCAAAGAAAAGCTGGTAAAGATCCTAAAGGTGGCTTAAATAGAAAAGGTATTGCTTCATATCGTAGAGAACATCCAGGTTCTAAACTAAGTATGGCAGTAACAACAAAGCCATCTAAGTTGAAGAAAGGTAGCAAGGCTGCAAAGCGTAGAAAATCATTTTGTGCTAGAATGTCTGGCATGAAAAGAAGACTGACTTCAGCTAAGACTGCAAGAGATCCAAATTCAAGAATTAATAAATCACTACGCAAGTGGAATTGCTAAAAACTAGGAGTATAATAAGATGTTCACTAAAACACAAGTCAGCCAATCAATCATCGACTCAGTTGCCAAAATCCTTAAAGAGGATGATTGTGTAACGCCTATGCAATCCAAAAAGATTGCTGATAAAGAAGTTGAGAAACACGAAAAGCACATGCACAAAGGTAAAAAACCAACCTTTGAAGAAAAGAAAATGGAAGAAGACAAGTTGAAAGAGACTGGTTTTCATATGGCTGCTCATGCTGCTAAGAAAGCAGGCCAGCCACATTTCACATTCCAAGGTAAAAAATATCCAACTACAGCAAAATCTACAGCTGAAGCCATGGAAGAAGGTTGGGACGATATGATGAAGGCAGTTAGAGACAAAGCAGGTCCTCAGCCTTCTGGTGGTTCTGGTGTTAAACAAGGTCATCGTTATGGTGGTTCTAAACAAAAAGAGAAACCAGAGCATGATGAGCCTAAAGATGACAAAATGAAAAAAGAAGAAACCGAAATGGACTTCAAAGAAAAATTACTTGAGAAAAACTGGATTGCTGGTGCTATCAAGAAACCTGGTGCTGAAACTGCTGCCGCTAAGAAAGCTGGTATGAGTGTTCAAGCATATGCTCAGAAACATGCTCATGATGCAGGTAAAGCTGGTAAACGTGCTCGTCTAGCAATCACTTTGGGTAAAATGCACAAAGAAGAAAGAGACCATGAGTATTCAGACCCACATATGGCCATCAATCAATTAAGAACAATTATGACCAACACAGAAGAATTGTTGGATATGTTGGGTGATACTACTGATTTGCCAGAATGGGTAGAATCTAAAATCACTTTGGCTGAAGACTACATTATGACTGTTGCTAACTACATGCGTTCAGAATTGAAAGAAGAAGTAGTTGAAGAAGGTATGATGGACACAGTTAAAAAAGTTGGCGGTAAAGTATTGAAAACATTGGGACATGGTTCTGATGCTGATATGCGTAAAGACCTACAACGTAAAATGGGTATGCCACAAACTGGTGAGAAACCAAAGAAAGAAGCAGTTGACCGTGGTCAAGCAACAACAGATACTTTAGCTGGTCGTGTTAAGGGTGGCAAAGACAATGAACACAGCAGCATCAAGGTTAAATTGAAATCCGAAGCTGTTGAAAAACATGATGACAAACCACCATTTGATGGTCCTTATACAAAAGCCAAAGGCACGATAAAAGATAAATCTGGTGCCTTGCATACACCAATGAGTCGTGCTAGAGATTTGGCTAAGACTGCAATGAAAAAAGTTAAAAAAGAAATGATGATTGGTAAAGCAGGCGGAACCTCAGAATGAGTAAATCAGATACATTAAAATCGATTGTGAAAAAACCGGCAGACAAGTCTACCTACGGCACAAACCCTAGGGACCCTTGGTCTGCTAGGGAAAATATTGATGAAGACAAGGCTCTAGACCAGTATCTTAGTACTAGAGGCATCAATCCTAAGTTTGCACCTAAAGATGTCAAGATTGCTCACTCCAAATCAAATCAATTTTTGAATTGGAGAAGGTCACATGTGCGTGAAGATTTGACTACAGGTAGAGAAACAACCGATGTGAGGTCTAAAGTTGCACAATCACCAACTTTAAAAAGAAAAAACGAACTACAAAAGTCTGTTAAACATTATATTGTAAAAAGTCCAACTGGTAGTATGCACAAAGAAGACTTTACAGATGAAGAAGTTGATATGTTAATCAACGAAGTATTGAGTAAAGATGCTACTGCTGGGGATTGGATACATGACTTTATTCATTCAGACAATCCTAAATTTAAAGGTAAGTCTAGAAAAGAACGTCAAAGAATGGCTCTTGGTGCTTACTATGCCAAACAGAATGAAGAAGTTGAATCTTTGGACGAGTTATCTGTAAACACTTTGGCTAGTTATAAAAAGAAAGCTGGTCAAGATGTTAATGCAAGAGCTCTAAAAGGTGCTATGCAGAAAGATGATCCTTTAGGACACCCATCAACACCAGACAGTCGTGAAAAAAATCTCAAAAAAAGGTCTTCTAGGATTGGTTTTATTGTTAAAGCTGGAGAAAAACTAAAATCAAAAGGCTATCAAGAACCAAAACCAGCACCAGATACAGCTGATAGGGGTTATGGTAAAGGTCGTTATATGGGCGATTCTGTGGAACTAGAAGGTAATACATTAGATGAAGTTAGCTCAGAATTACTTGGTCGTTACAAAGAAAAGGCCAAGAAGTCTGCTGATGACTTGACTGCTGCTGGTAAACACAAACAAGCCACAGACCGTCATATTAATGTAATGAAGGCTACTGGTAAACAGATGGGTAAAACAATTGCTAACATCAAAAGAGCTTTAAATAAAGAAGACTTGATGAAGTCAGCAAGAATCATCAAAGATATCTACAAGAAAAAAGGTATCAAAGAAGAAATGTACGACCATGAGAAAGATGACAAAGGAAGTTCATCGGTCTATGGTAAAGCTCCTAAAATGGGTAAATCCAAAGAAGAAGCTGAGAGTACTAATAAGGCAGCTTCCGTATTAAAGGGTGGAACGACATTAACGGGTAAAAGTAGAGATACTGTTGAAATTGATCCGATGATGAGAACCCGTCCAACTAATGGTGCTTCACCTGAAGATGCCAGAAGTAAAAAGAGTATCGGATAAATAAAAAATAAAATAAGATTTTCTTAAGGAGAAAAAAACATGTCATCATGGGGTAACCACGATAATGCAGCCAACGCACCATATTGGGCAATTAATTCTACGCTAGTAAGTGTGGATAAACAGCCCGTTGGCACAAGACCTACAGCAGCCAACGTGGCCTCTCTGTATGGCAACACAACACCTGATGTTTATACAACAGGCGAAACACTCGGTTTATTCTTGGTTGATACAATCGAAGAATTTGCTGGCGCTGACCAAGTTACTGATGTGTCCATCATTCAAGGTGGAACTCAGTACATGGAAGCACCTGCTGTAACATTCTCTGGAGGTGGCGGTTCTAGTGCAGCTGCAACAGCATCTATTTCTGGTGGTGTAGTTACAAACATTCAAGTAACAAATAATGGTTCTTCTTATGAAACAGTTCCTACTGTTACAATACAAGCTCCATTTGTAACTTTGAATCTTGCTAGTTCATCCGTTGTTTCTACTTCTACATACAAATTCACATATACCGCTCACAGATGGAATACTGGTGATGAAGTAATGTATGCTCCAAATGGTAGTGGTCGTCTACGTGGTGATGTTGTTACTGCTAACGGTCAAAGTTCAGCTGTTGTTAACACATCTACTAACATCATTACATCAGTTGCTCATCCATTCCAAACAGGTGATGAAGTTTATTACGAAAAATCAGGATCAAATCCAATTGGTGGTTTGACAACTGGTACTTCTTATTTTGCTCAAAGACTTAGCGCTGACACTTTTGCATTGTATGACACATATGCTCACGTAATTCGTCAAAATACTATTCCTGATGGTCTCGGTATTATCGACCTAACAGGACTAGGTAACGGAAATGCTGATACATTTAAGTATATTTTCAATACGAATCAATTATACTATGTAATTAAAACTGGTGCAAATGATTTCCAACTGGCTCGTACATATGCGTTTGCAACAGCTGGTTCACCAACACCAATTCATATATCAGCACTCTTTATGCCTAACAATGGTTCAACCTTTACATTAACATCAGGGAATGCTACTGCTGATGCTGATAAAGGTCTTGGTGCTCAAGACGGTGCTAATACAGGTTTCACACATGCTGCTCACGTAGGTTGGAACATAAAGAAAACAGGTGAAGGTGGTCGTGCAGGTCGTGTACAATGGGAAACTCTAGTTGCTCTAGCAAATCCTATTGGTGACAACTCATCCGATAACATCACATTACCTGGAGCTTAATACAAGGGGCTTCGGCCCCTTTTTTACACCATGTTTGATAATTTGAATGAAGATAATTTTATGATATATGCCATGAAGTGCTATACGTCACCTCATTGTATTATGTCCGAATTTGAAAGTGACATTAAGAGAACCAAGTATCTTAAAAGACTTTTTAGAAGGTATAAGATAACAAAGTCTCTTAAAGAACGTTTGATACTGAACCACATTATTTTATTGAACAATGTTTTTGGTAAAGATGCGTGTGCCAGAATATTGTTCTATAAAATAGACGAAAGAGATTATGACATATTGAAGACATTTTTAATGTACCTCAATATTATGCCTGATGGCGTTTATGGTATTAATGGTAAGAATATCCCAGTAGCTGATATTCCAATAGATACAAATGTCGCAGAGATATTAAGCAATATATGAAAACATTCAAACAGTTTAATGAAGATGGCGGCGCCGGCGGTGGTGCTGGTGGTGGTGCCATGGGTGGTTCTGCTGGTCCAACAAATACTGTAGGTGGCGGTGCAATTGCCGGCACTGGTGGTAAGGGTGGTGAACCTGGTGTTTACCTTAATAAAAAAAGAAAAAATGATCCAAGATTACCAATGGGTATGGGTCGTAGAAAAGCACCAAAGATTTAAAATGATATTATGGTTAATCAACCAGATTCCATTAATAGTAATACACATCATTGTGGCAGTTGGTGTTGTATCACTAGTCTCATCTAATTTCCTTCCAAAACTTTACTCTGTACCAATAACAATAGTTGGTATTGCTATTATTGCTATCGGCATATTCTTAGAGGGATTATGCATTGGTAGTAAAGATATAGTTGATGAATTAAACAGAGCCAAAGAAAAAGTGGCACAAATGGAACAACAAGGTAAACAAGAAACTGCCAAAGTTGACACAAAAGTTGTTACTAGAACCAAAGTTATACACGAACGTGGCCAAGTTATAAAACAATATATTGATAGAGAAATCACCAAGTATGATAGTCAATGTGTCATACCACAAGAATTTGTAAAAGCACACAATGATGCAGCTGAGGTACCACCAAAATGAAATACTTGTTATTATCACTCTTACTGGTTGGTTGCACAACACCTGTTACGGTCATACCCACATTCCCTGAAGCGCCACAATCAATCATCACACCTTGTCCAACTTTACAAAAAGTTCCTGATGATGTCAAGTTAAGTGGTGTCGCTAGTACGGTCACGGCCAATTACACTACCTATTATGAATGTTCTACTAAAGTTGATGGCTGGATAGAATGGTATACTGTGCAAAAGAAAATATTTGATGGAGCAAAACAATGAAAAAGATTTTATGTTTGATGTTGGTTACTTTATTGGTTTCATGTTCGTCTGTGAAAGAAATCATCTTTGCTTCACCTTATGATCCACATGAATATACACTAATCACAAAAATTAGAACCGAAACAACATTTATGAGTTGTTCTAAGGACGAAGTAACAACCTTGTATAGAGATGCTCTAGAACTAAAGAATACAAGCCAATATATACCACACAATGAGAAAATTGCTGAGGTAACAGTTGACTTCTTAACTATGGTTGATGAACTATACAAGAAAGATAAACCAGGTGACGTATATTGTAAAGCCAAACTGAGTGTTATATCATACAACGCAGAAAAATTACAAAAAGCCATTGGAGGTAAATCAAGATGAGCGCATTATACGAAGCAGCTAATTTGGCACAACAATACCAAAACGCATACCAGACTGGTCAGTTGTCTCCACAGGAATACAAAGAGTTGATTAACGACTTGCAAATATCCGACCGAATCAATGCTAATTTGGAAGAATTTCAACAAAACCAAGAATATCATAGTATTTTGATGGGTGCCATACAATTGGCCTCCGTTATTTAAAACATAAATATAATACAATCTTTTTTTTAACCATAAGGAAAAATCATGGCAACATCTGCAAATACACTAGCTGAAATGGCATTGTCACTTAAAGCACAATACACAGCTAACACAATTACACTTGACCAATATAAGACTCAAGTAAACACAACAATCGCTTCTCAAGTTGCTGGTAATCCAGACTTCAAGATTTATGCTAACGATGCAGCTATTGCCAACGTTTACATGGTTATCTCTGATGCTAAAACAGCAACAGATGCATTGCCAGCTCGTAGAGGTCATTAATTTTTAGGATATTGTCATGGAATTGACCAAAGAACAGTTATCGCAACTGATTCCTAAAAACCCCTATCTTGACCACTGGTTTAATGCTTTATCGCAATTATTACCAGATTATGAGATTAATACACCAAAGCGCATGGCTGCGTTTTTGGCTCAATGCGCTCACGAATCTGGTAATTTTGTTGCAACTAAAGAAAATCTAAACTATCGTCCAGAATCTTTAGTTAAGTTGTTTGGTAAATATTTCGATTTACCAACAGCACAGAAGTATTGTGCCTTACCTAATAAACAAGAAGCAATCGCCAACAGAATCTATGCTAATCGTATGGGTAATGGTGATGAAGCTTCTGGTGATGGTTACAGATATTGTGGTCGTGGTCTAATTCAAGTGACCGGTAAATCAAACTATACAGATTTTGCTGATAGTTTACAAATCACTCCACAAGAAGCAGCTGAATACATGCACACTTTTGAAGGTGCTGCTCAATCAGCATGTTGGTTTTGGGAAACTAGAAAATTGAATGATTATGCTGACCGTGGTGATATCAAAGGCATGACTAAGATTATCAATGGTGGTTATATTGGTTTAGAAGACCGTATATCACACTTTGAACATGCATTACATGTTTTTGGAGAATAACGATGCATGACCATAAGCTGTTTTTTGGGGCAGCACTATTATTGTTGTTGCCTCTTTCGTTGGCGTTTTTTGGTCACGACCAATTCCGCTATCCTTGTCAAGACCCAGCCAACTGGGATACCCCTGAATGTAAACTACCTATCTGCGATGTTACAAGAACTTGCCCCGAACAAATCTTCAAAGGCCAAAGAGATCCAAGATTGGGTCCTCCAACAGCGGACCAAAATCAATCCATGGCTACAAATGTTAAACCTACATCTGCGCCAAACTTTCAAGCGCCAGGAGCGAATTGTGGAAAATAATGTACCTTTCATGTATACAGAAGACCAGCTTATGGCTCGTCTTAAATTCTTCATTGGTATTTGTTTGGCATTGACTTTAACAGGTATCGTGTTTGTTGTATTGTATTCTATTATCTTTATCACTCAACCATTGAATGCTATTAGTCCTATCGACCAAAAGTTCTTTGAGATGATTATTCCTATCGCTACATTCCTAACAGGTACACTATCAGGTATCATGTTAGCTGGTGGTGACAAGGATTTACAAGCAAAGGCATTAGATGCAGCAAACAGACCAACAACAGTCTCACCAGCACCAACTACCCCATCAACGCCTAACGTATCATCAGGCTTCGCTTCAGTTCCTAGCACGCCGCCAACAGGATTCGGAACTCCATCCGGTTTTGGTTCTACACCAACAACAGGATTTGGTTCAACACCAACACCTGCACCAACAGACAACTCATTTGGTTCAGTCACAACTGGATTTGGTGGCAAATTAGCACCACCTCCTGCACCACAACCTCTAATTTAAGGACACAAAATGAAATCATTACTTCTTGCCGTTATTGTCTCTATCGCTTCCTTAAATGCTTTTGCTGAAGCAGAAGTTAAGAAAGTATGTCACGATAAAGTAGATGCCAAAGGTAATCCAGTTAAGAAAGCCGATGGTACAGTAGTTCAAGCTTGTAAAGATGTAAAAATCCACAAGAAGCTTGAAGGCACAGATATTCCAGAAAAGAAAAAATAAATGGCAGACGGCGTAGATATACAGGTGGACGTTGGTGTGCTTAAACAACAAGTTAGCACACTCACAACACTTTGTAATAAAATGGATTCAGTTATCGATAAACTCATCACAAAACAAGATGAGATGGCTGACCATATCTACGATGACATGGAAAAGAAAAGACAAGAAACAATGTCCGATATTAAAGAGTTACATTCTAGGATAACCACGGTTGATAGAAACCTTTCGGATAAATTGGAACTTACCGAACGCCGTATTATGGATGAAATCAAGTCTTTAAAGAGAGACATTGCGGAGCATAACGCTAAAGAAGATTCGGATCTCCAAAAAATAATGCAATGGAAATGGATGGCTGCCGGTGGTATAGTTGTGCTTGCATGGTTGCTATCTCACATAAAATTTGATACAATAACAAGACTTCTGAATTAAATATTATTAAACCTTTGTTATGTCCGTTTTCATTGATAGAAAATTTCTCCTTCAAATCTCTCCTAAGTTACCAAAATTTGTCCAGAAAAAGGATGACCTTTATAACTTTAGGTGCCCGTTGTGTGGTGACTCCAGCACAAACAAAACCAAAGCCCGTGGATATATCTTTCGTAAGAGTAATAATTATTTTTACAAGTGTCATAATTGCCATGTGTGTATATCATTTTATAATTTCCTAGATAAGGTTGATCCTGAACTTCTTAAAGAATACCAACTGGAAAGGTATAAAGAAAATGACACATCACGCCACATCAAGGCACCCGCTCTTGAAGAATTCAAAGCTCCTAGGCCCGTATTCAAGAAAGCGTTTCCAATCCCTAGCATTGACTCGTTACCAGAAGACCATTACGCTAAGGCATATGTCAACTCTCGTAAAATTCCAGGAGACTTTCACAAAACGTTGTATTTTGCGGAAGACTTTAAACGTTTTGTTGATGAGATGCAAATACAAAAAGATGGGCTTCAAGAGAATGACCCAAGGTTAGTAATACCATTCTATGACAAAGATAAAAACCTAATTGCCTTTCAAGGCAGAGCACTAGGTACTTCCAAACTAAGATACATCACCGTCAAGGTAGAAGACGATAACAACAAAGTCTTTGGCATCGACAGGATCGATGAGGAGAAGAAGATATATGTTGTAGAAGGTCCTATTGACTCTTTGTTTATAGAGAATTGTGTGGCTACTGCTGACGCTAATCTGCCTTCAATTACCAGATTGTATGACAAGTCAAAGGTAGTCCTTATTTTTGATAATGAACCAAGGAATAAAGATATTGTAAAGAAGATGGAAGAATCCATTGAAGAACATTACCAAATTGTAATCTGGCCAGAAATGATGGAAGAATATAAAGATATTAACGAAATGATTTTAAACGGCTTTACAACCGAAGAAATTCAAGATATAATAGATAATAACACATTCGTTAACCTCAGAGCAAAAATGGAATTTATAAGATGGAAAAAAGTATGATTGCAGAATTAATAAGTTACTCACAAGGACCAATGACAAATATAATGGGTGTGGATGTACCTGATACCACGGATTTGTTGGATCAGATTGCCTATTGTGCCAGAGTGTCCAACCCAGCAAACCAAACTATTAAGGTTACAAGTGAAAAATTGGTACGATATCTTATGGCCAATAATCACTGGTCTCCGTTTGAGATGGTGAGTGCCTGTATTGAAATCAACACAACTAGAGACATTGCTAGACAAATTCTTAGGCATCGTTCCTTCTCGTTCCAAGAGTTTTCTCAAAGGTATGCCGATGCATCACAACTCGGTTTTGAACGCAAGGAAGCAAGGTACCAAGACACCAAAAACCGTCAGAACAGTACTGAACTAGACTTGAATGTGGATGATGATAGGAGACTTGCCTATCAATGGGAATTGATGCAAAACAACCTGTTGGAAAGAGTGAAAGAATCTTACACTTGGGCTTTGGAACATGGTATAGCTAAAGAACAAGCCAGAGCAATTCTACCGGAAGGAATGACAAAATCGAGAATGTATATGAACGGAACCTTGAGGTCTTGGATACACTATATACAACTCCGAAGCGGAAACGGAACTCAAAAAGAACATAGAGAAGTGGCAGTTGCCTGTGCTAAAGCTTTAGAACCTGTGTTCCCTATGATTACGGAATTTATTACAAAATAATAACTATAAGGCAAAAATATGACAGAGAACTATCTTGGTATCACCATAGATTATGAGAGAGATAAACTTTTTGATGAACTAGGAATAAAACGATTGCAAGAATCGTACATGAAAGAAGATGAAACATCCCCACAACACAGATTTGCTTTCGTATCAAAAGCTTTTGGTTCAAATCCTGAACATTCCCAAAGGCTGTATGATTATTCTTCTCGTCATTGGCTTAGCTATTCTACACCTATTCTTAGCTTTGGCCGCAGCAAGCGTGGTCTACCCATATCGTGCTTTCTCAACTATATTGAAGATACAGCGGAGGGTTTAGTTGATAACCTATCAGAAACTAATTGGCTTTCTATGTTGGGTGGTGGAGTGGGTATTGGTTTTGGTATTCGTTCCGCTGATGATAAGTCTACTGGCATTATGCCTCATCTTAAAATTTATGATGCTTCTTCTTTGGCTTACCGTCAAGGTCGTACTCGCCGTGGTTCTTATGCCGCTTATCTTGATATTAGCCATCCCGATATTATTCCTTTCCTTGAGATGCGAAAGCCAACAGGAGAC
>Ga0208618_1000436_pt1 | contig 19302 bp, 10 predicted proteins | sample CryBogCBE18Jul08_FD_184585 | JGI IMG/M metagenome (GOLD analysis project Ga0208618, IMG submission 184585) | Freshwater microbial communities from Crystal Bog, Wisconsin, USA - CBE18Jul08 (SPAdes) | ecosystem: Environmental > Aquatic > Freshwater > Lake | place: Crystal Bog, Wisconsin, USA...
CTGAGTCCTCTGCACAGCATCCATCATATTCTGCATGAGTCCAGGGTTCTGCTTCATCACCTGAGTGACATTGGGCACAGCCGCCTTGAACATACTGTTGGTCAAGTGGAACATCATTGCAGATCCACCGACCATCATAATCAGCTTCACCTCAGGAGCCACCTGGACCTTGGTCTTGTACTTGTTGTACAGCTCCTCAAAGACACCGTCATAATCCTCGACATTCTCCATCATATTCTGGGACCAACCGTTCAGCTCCAGGTCAAAGGGGTCGAACTTGTCATTCAAAAACTCCAGACCGGTCACACAGGCAATGAGCATACGACGCTGGAACTTGATAGACCGGTCCACCTCGATACCGTAGGTCATACGCTTGTACTCCGTTCGAATCTCCTCGACGTCGCTGTAAATAGTCAGACGAGCGCTCGTTGCAATACCCTTCTTGGACAAACGGCTAATCTTGTTCAAAAGATCCGCCTTTTCGTCCTCGATCGTCTTGTACCCCTCGGACGGCACCTGAGCGCCACCTCCAGGCTGAAACTCACCACCCTCCTGCCCTTCCTCGTACTCCTCACCCTCTTCGCCGCCGTCATACTCTTCTGGAGGAGGTGGCGGCGGGGCAGTACGCTTTCCGGGATTCATAAACATGTCCAGACCGTCATCAACTTGTGGAGGGGGTGCTGAAGGCCCAGGGGTACGCTTTGCAAACGGGCTCGGACGAGCAGGCTTGGGCTTGAACGGAACCTTCTTCTCAGCAGGAAGGATAGAAATCTCGTCCAGCATCTTCGCCTCATCGTCATTCATACTCATCGTTTGCCCAGCACCTGTATCGAACGAAAACTCCATAGTCTAAGACTTTTAAAGAAAAGTGATTCTTAGCTTTAACGCGGATCGGACAAGTCGGTCGAAAAACGACTTGGACTCAGGACCCGAAAAAAATATAGACTATTCGTAAATGGCATTCAAGTTTGGAAAGATGTTGGTCCACGCGGTGATCATCGGACTCCTGTTGGCAATTCTCGTGATTCTGATCCAGGGCCGTGGCGGATCCAGCACGTACGAGCCTTCTGATATCGTCACCGTGGCTGGCCCCAACGCCCGGTCCGACCCAGCAAGCATCTTCAACCTCAAGGTGGGTCTGGACTGCGTGCCCGGTCCGTCCGAGAACGCCGCGTACTACACACAGGGTCTGACCCCAGGTGGCCTGTGCGACTCTGGCCAGTACGTGAAGGACCAGCAGCGCGACTATGCCATCGCCGATGGCGTTGGCGGCTCTCTGTTGGAGAAGTAAGGAGGGGAGCAAGGCTCCCGACCCCTCAAAAAACTCTTACACATTAATAGAATGAATACGTACCAGCTTCACGTTGATACGGGTTCCTCGTCGAACGTGGAGACCTACTCAGGTCAAATTGGACAGGCTTCGGTTTATAAGCAAAACGGGAATCCTTTCCAAAGTACAGTTATTCTTGGGAACCGCCATAGGCGTATTCGCACAGCGGCCCTCAAGGATGCTCAGATTCCCGTGGGCTTTTACAGCATGCGCGCTCCATACAATTCCATAGTGCTCAACGGAACGACGTACACCGTCCCCCCGGGAAACTACAATATCACTTCTCTCATCAATACTCTGAACGGTCAAATTACTAACGCAGTTGGAGTTTTCAACACAACTTCTACGACCAATCAGGTATCTTTCACGTCCAACAACGGTCAGGTCATTATTACCGTTGCACCTCTGTCTCTCGGGTACTTCCTCGGGTTCACCAATGGGCAGACAGCCTCGGCGACCAGCACAACCGTCACCGGAACGAATAGTTACATAACCAACTTTGACACGTGTTTTTACATTTGGATTCAGAACCTGGGCACCTCATCTCTGGATGGTCAGCAAATTACATACAAAATTCCAAACTCTACAGGGTCCGGAAGTATCATCCAGTACACGGAGGGGTCCAACTGGGAACAGAAGATTGTCGTGACAGACCGTTCGAACCGTCTTGACCGTCTCATCATAACAGTCGTTGATCGGTTTGGAAACGTGCTAAACAATAACGGGCTCGATTGGAGCTTTACTCTTGAGATTGAGGCCGATACGTAGGTAAAAAAAACTCCATATAAAGTAATGAATTTGAACGCGACACAGGGGAGCCCCTACCAGGGCCTCGTCCAGACGCGTCCCTATGATTTCGGGACAGACGCTATTGAACGCCAGCGCGTGTCCCTTGGTCAAGCTATGATGGATGCCGATTTCGAGTACGGCCTTCAGGCGACAAAGTGGCAGACGTATTATGACACTCGAAAGTTCCCCACCTATTTCGAGATTCCAGGAACGGATGCGACCCTTTCGAACGTTGCATCTGACGGTGCAGCTCCGTATTCCAACATCACTGTGTACTACAGCAACGCCATATCCCAGCCTCAGGTGGTCGGAGGTGTCATCACCATGTTTGGTCTTGGAAATCTGAACAAGAATGCCGACCGTGCCGAGGGGTACTACATCGTCACATCAAACAGCGTGAGCGCAAACACGGCCAACTATACCGCCAAGGGTTGGGTTCCAGCTGGTAACGTCCAGACAAACTTGACCTTTTCCAAGCGTGGAGGTATCTACAACTCAGGAACTATGAATATCGTGTACACGAGTCTCGTGACAAACGGAAGTAATATCCAGGTGTTCACGAGCAACGCCCACGGAATCCTCCCCGGAAGCCCTGTGACCGTGTTGTCGAACATTGTTGCAACAAACGGATGGACATCAAACGGTACATACATTGTGTGTAACGTGGGCTCTTCCAACACCTTCAACATCGTGGCCAATACCCTGACGTTCACCTCATGTACTCAGGCGTACAGCTCAAACACCATACTTATCCCAAGTCAGTATTCTTCATCTCAGCACCGGCCTTACGACGGCGGCGTGCTCCTCTCAACCCTGGCTCCGGCCCACGGGTCAACCATCCTTCGTCAATCCAAGAAGGCATTCCGGTACCAGTCTGGCAAAGGTATCTTGTTCTCCTCGGGTACCCTGTTTTGCCCGAACCTCGATATTGCGTCTATGAATATCTACGGTCTCACGACGACTCTCACGTCCAACTCAAACGGCCTCACGGGTGTGTCGCTCGTAGTCAATCAGCCGTCTCTCCTTGGTCTGAATCAGAATGTGACTTTTTCGACCGGTCAGTCTTCATTTTTGAACTCGAACATATCAGCCATATCTGGGTCCAATGTAACCTTTTTGTACAGCGGAACTTTCCCGAACGCAACGCCCATATCCGTCACCCAGAACGTCGTGAGCACAAACTCGGGTGGGTTCCAGCCAGGTGCTGCCCTTCCTGTTCCCATTTCAAACACGTCTGGTTTCACGGCAGGTCTTGCTACCTTTGTAGGGGTGGGAACGTTTACTATTGCTTCAACAACACCTAACACGTCTCTGAACTTGAGCCCCTTCCCTTATGCACCCATTCCTTCGGGAACGGTTGTCATTCAGGGTACTGCTTCAAACGTCACTACAGCGTCCACATCTGCAAACCCACTGAACCTTACGGTCGCAAGCACAAACGGTTTTGTGCTCGGAGAGACGGTGACTCTGAACCCGCCTATTTCTGCGCTTGGAACGCTCACCGTTCTTTCGAACGTGGCACCCATTCTCGCTCTTTCATACACGGGTCTCGCGAGTACAGCAACAACGACTATTCCTCAGTACACCGCAATCGTAGGAAGTCCAGTCACCATCACGGGCACTGCTCCTTTTACAGCAAATATTGCAGGAAACCAGATCTTTACACCCGGTCAGTTTGTTGCTTCGTACCTCGGTCAGAATCTTGGAAATGTCACCATTGCAGGCACGCAGACCGTCGCCTCAAACGCCCAAGTGAACCTTGCATACTCGGGTTCTTTCCCTCCTCTGGGCGTTCCTACGGGTACGACCATAACAACACTCCCACCAGGCTCAAACATACAAATCGTGACTGATCTGGTCCACGGTATTCCCACGACCGGCGCGACCGTGATTATTCGCAACGTCGCGTCTTCGAACATCAATGGAACGGGATACACAATCACGGGCGTGATTGATTCACACACAATTAACGTTCAGTCTCAGAGTACAGTTTTGAGCACGTCTGTTAACTACGGAGACCAGCCTCGTTTGGTCGTCAGCGGATGGCACGGGTCCAGTGTTCGGGCCGGTATCTTCGAGGACCCGAACGGTATGTTCTGGGAATATGATGGCCAGACCCTGTATGTTGTCCGCCGTCAGTCCACCTTTGACTGTGCTGGATACGTCACAACGAGCCCGTATTCTCAGGTTCTCTTTGGATCAAGTGCCGGAGTTACAGGGGCTATCACAACAACAAGCTCTGTGAGTGTTGGTCGAGGAGACACGACCGCAGTTCTGACCGGTCCAGGTCATACTGTTCTCCAGAACATGGGAGGGTACATCACAGGTCTCGGGTACGTCTGGGTCATTGGTATTCCAGACTATTTTGAAGTTCAAATTGGATTCCTGCCCGCTCAGACCGCCGTGACGATAAGTGCAAGTACTCTGAACTTTACTCTTTCGACGACCCGTTTCCAGGACCAGCTCAAAGTGAATGACCGTGTGACTATTCGCGGTATGACATACGAGGTCACCTCTATTCAGGGTCAGGGCGTTCTCACGTTCACGCCCCCATACCGCGGGACGACCGTTATCGACCCGAGTCATCCAGTCAAGATGTGTAAGATTAAGGAACTTCGGATTCCCCAGTCTTCGTTCAATCGCGACACGATGGATGGTATGGGCCCTTCTGGGTACAAAGTTGACCTGACGCGTATGCAAATGATCGGTATTCAGTACACATGGTACGGAGCTGGTTTTATTGATTACATGATGCGTGGACCTGACGGAAACTGGGTCTATGCGCACCGCATTCGTAATAACAACGTGAATGACGAGGCGTACTTGCGTTCGGGCAACTTGCCCGTGCGCTACGAGCTTACGGTCGAAACCCGCGCGGCCGTCACGACCCTGGCGGCTCCCGTCTCGAACACCCTGGCCACAACCGCGTCCACGACCCAAAGCACAGACACAATCTTTGTGAACGATGCTACGACCTATTTCCCAGCCTCTGGAACTCTCATTATTGATAGTGAATTGATCAACTACTCCAACGCCACTCAGTACGGGTTCACGGGTCTCACCCGGGCATACCCTCTGACCTATGTGGTCAACGATGTCCTGCGTACGCTGACCGGTTCTTCAAACACCAGCCACTACACGGGAACTTCCGTGAACCTCCTGAGCTGTTCGGCGACCCCGACACTGACCCACTGGGGCTCATCTTTCCTGACGGACGGCCAGTTCGACCCTGAGCGTGGGTACTATTTCAACTACTCGAACGTGAACGTGACCCTTACAAACTCCGGGGCGGCCGCCGGGTCGAACGCGTGTGCCTTTGCTATCCGTCTAGCCCCTACAGTGACCAACGGTCTTGTCGGCGATATCGGAACAAAGGAGCTTCTGAACCGTTCTCAGCTTTTGCTTCAGAGGCTCGAGGTGACGGCCCCGATGAATGTGCAGACACTCGGATTCCTTAACCCTACAAGTATCACACTTTCACCAAGCAATTGGGTCAACGTAAACACACCCTCCAACGGCACCCAGCCAAGCTTCGTGCAATTTTACCCGGGAAATCTCATCACCGGAGTCCCCCAGCCCGGTGAACGCATCTTTTCGACCATCGTTCAAGCGAATAACCAGAACAACTTGGATCTGAGCGCACTCAAGGAGATGACCAATTCCGTCATCGGTGGAAACCAGAACTTCCCAGACGGACCAGACGCGCTTGTCGTGTACCTGCAGTCACTGGTTCCGGGCACGGGAGGCTCGAACGTCGTGCAAGTCAACCTGTTCTGGAGCGAAGCACAGGCTTAAAAGACCAGTTGCGCAGCAACTGTGATCCCAATGTAAAAAAAAGGGCGCCCTACGGGCGGGAAATAAGTTCTGCGAACTTACTAGCTATGGAATACATCGTATACGCTGATTCCAACAACCGAGATCAATCAATTTACCCAAATTCAAATTCATATACTCTGTATCTGACGGTCCCCATCAAGAACATAACAAAGGTGGAGGTCCTTTCGGCCATGTTGCCGAACGTGTTCAGTTCCCAGTATATCACTTTGGATATTCAAGAGCTTCGGACGCCCCGAAATCTCACCGCGTCGGCTCTCACGGTGGCCGCAACGAATGTAAGTAATACATCCGCTATTCGAAACCTGACCGTTCCAAATTCGAACGCTTTCTATGGTTCCTTTGCGACCGTCCCCGTCAAGTGTTCGGGGGGAGCCGCTGCCGTCTATTCCAACCTGGCTACATATACAAACACAAACGTTGCCGTAAACCTTGAAATGTATAATGCCAACTTTCGCGTATATCATGAGTACCCTTCCCGTATTGAAAAGCTCGACCGCTTGACAATCACGTGGCGCCAGCCAAATAATGGAAACGTATTTATTGATAACAATTTCAGCCCTCCAATAGACCTCGGTCGAAACATGTTTTTACTTCGTTTCGAAACGGTCCAGGTTCCTGAAGAGCCAGAGAGGCCCCCGAGCCTTCCAGCGCCCGTACCATGGGACTCGGGTGAAAAGACCAAAATGTACATCATATTTGCAATTGCTCTCTTCGGTCTTTTGCTTGTTCTATTTGCCCGGCGTCCTACAAAATAAATAGTTGTACGTAGTAGATATGTGCGATTGCATAACCAATGGATCGTACGGATATTCCGTAAGCTCCAGTGGAGGTGGGACTGTCACCATTAACAATTGTCAGCCAGCAATTCCTCCCATGATTTACATTTCTAACGGGAACGCGCTCAATACATTTTACGGTCTTTCCGCGTCAAATCTGTATAGCGTAAACTCGTATACAGGGAACCTGTACGTGTCCGGATATATTTTCGGTAACCTCGTGACGCCGTTTATAAACACAACAGTTTCGAACGCGACCATATTTCAGGGAGGGTCTTTCTTTGGAAACGGGTACGGTATTTCGAACCTGAATGCCGCAAACCTAAGTGGATCTGCAAACTTATCAACCCTGACCGCAAGTGCCATCTTTTTCAACAATGCAATTTTGGCTACAAATTTACCAATTTCCAACGCCTACCAGGGAATATGGGGATCTTTCTCCAACATACCTCAGATATCTGTAGATCAATACGGAAGGATAGGCGGTGTATCGAACATTCGCGTAGTTTCTTCACAGTGGACAACCATAGATGGTAACGTCGCGTACGGAAACGGAGTTTCTATAGGAACCTTGTTTGATCCTCCGTATGGCTCGAACTTGTACGTAGTCGGTACTGCGAACATAGACACTTTGAACGTGACGACTCTTTTTGCAAATTCAGCGACGGTTTTTGGACCCCAGACACTCAATGTTCTCGGAACTTCGAACCTCAACGTTGTTAGCGCACAAGCATACTACGGAAACAGTTCAGGACTCTCGAACCTGAACGCTTCAAACTTGGCTTTTGGGGTTGTGAGCAGTGCTCTCATTTATGGTAACACTTTGAGCAACATTCAAGTATCGAACGTGTCGGGTTACGTCACGGGAAACGTCCTCAGTAACTTGAACGCTTCAAACTTGGCCTTTGGGCTCATCAATACCGCACTCATCTATGGCAACACACTCAGTAACATCCAAGTCTCGAACGTCTCGGGGTACGTCACGGGTAACGTCCTCAGTAACTTGAATGCTTCGAACCTAGCCTTTGGTCTCATTAATACAGCCCTGATTTACGGAAACACCCTCAGTAACATCCAGGTCTCAAACATTACCGGTATTGTCTCTGGAAACGTTCTGAGTAATCTGAACGCTTCGAACTTGGCCTTTGGAGTCGTGAACAGCACTCTGATTTATGGAAACACTGTGAGCAACCTGCAATTTTCAAACCTTGTAGGGTTCTTTTCAAATGCACTCGGGAACCTGAACGCGTCAAACTTGACCTATGGACTTGTAAATACTGCACTTATCTATGCCAATACGCTCAGTAACATTCAAGTCTCAAACATCACAGGTATTGTCTCTGGAAACGTTCTGAGTAATCTGAATGCTTCAAACCTGGCTTTTGGAGTCGTAAATAGTTCACTCATCTACGGAAACACGCTCTCAAATATCAACGGTTCGAACGTCTCGACAGTCCCTACGGCACAGGCTGTGACTGTTGCGGCTCAGCCAGTCATCACTTCGGTCGGAACCCTCACGTCCCTCACAGTGGCCGGTACCACGTCATCCGGAACCTTCTCTGGGTCCGGCTCGGGGCTCACTGGGGTCCCCGGAACGAGCATCACTGGAACGGTCCAGAGCGCAACCGTGGCCCAGGTTGTCTCTCAGGCTGCACAGCCGAACATCACCTCGGTCGGAACCCTCACGAGCCTCTCAGTCACTGGAACGGTTTCTGGCGGTACTTTCAGCGGTTCGGGCTCGAGTCTCACAAACATACAGGCCAGTGCCATCGCGGGTACTGTTCTAACGGCCCAGTCCGTTGTTACGGCGGCTCAGCCGAACATCACATCCGTGGGAACTCTCACGGGGCTCAATGTACAGGGACTTTTGCTTGCTTCTAATGGAGCTGGAATTTCAAACATAAATGCGGCAAATGTCAGTCTTGGCACTCTTACGACCAGTGTGTTCCCCGCGAGCGGGGCGACTGCAGGTACGTACGGGTCTTCGGCGAACGTTTCACAGGTGACGGTCGATCAGTACGGCCGCGTCACCTCCGTGTCGAACGTTGGGTTCACGGCCATCAGTCAGTGGACAAATATCAACTCGAATATCGCCTATGGAAACGGCGTCTCCATAGGGACTCTCAGTAACCCTCCGAACGGTTCGAACCTCTATGTCCTCGGAACGGCTACGATAACAAACGTGGCTGGTAACGGAGCATCAATTTCGTCCCTAAATTCATCGAACCTCGTGGGGAACGTGGCGAGTGCCAACGTGGCCCTGGTTGTTTCTCAGGGTGCTCAGCCCAACATCACTTCAGTGGGAGTCCTTTCAAACCTGGTTGTCGCAAATAGTCTCACAACGACCAACGTATTTTTGACTGGAAATTTGAACGTCCAGGGGGTATCCAACCTTACCAACGTAACAACGTCTAATTTTGTAGGCGTAAACGGGTACTATACGGGAACACTGGGTATCGGAGCCTCAGGGGCGAAACTCAGTGTCCTCGGGAACGTGTATGCCTCGAACGCAGTCCAGGCGCCAAGCGTCTATGCCACGGCAGCAACGATCGGAACCGTAACGACCGCTACGGTGATTGCACCCACTTCGTTTCCCTTGAGTACGGAAGTCGGGTCATACACATGGATCTATGGAACGGACGGAACATTCAATCTTCCTGCATCTATTTTGGGAACGGGAATTATCCAATCAGCAACAAGTGCCATTGATATTACTGTTGGTCTGCAAACATGGGCCTTCAACTCAACGGGCGCAGCAACATTCCCAGGTACCATCACGGCCGACGGCGGTCTCCTTTCAAATATCAGTCCAAGTTCAATTATTCAGCCTTACCCGAACCTCGTGGTATCAAATTCACTCACGACCACAAACGTCATAGCGACCCGGTCAAATATCACGACGCTCAATGTCAACTCCCTCGTGGCGTCAACAGCCAGCGTCACGACCCTCAATGTCAACTCGGAGTTTGTAACCTCTCTCGTGGCTGCGACCGCCAACGTCACGACCCTAAACGTCAACTCTGATACAGTGACCTTCCTCGTGGCCGGAAACATCTACTCGGCAAATAGTCTGACAACGACCAACGTATCGACGCGGTTCGCAAACGTCGCAAATCTGATTACAACTTACGCAAATATCACGAGCCTCAATGTAACATCGCTCGTGTCCACAAACGATATATTTACAGGACCTGTTCGGGTCGGTCGGGGTGCAAACCTCGTGGCGACCGATACGGTTCTTGGTGCGAGTGTACTTCTGAATGATACGGGTGCGTACGACACAGCCATCGGGTACCAGTCTATGCAGAACGCCAAGCCGACCGTAGGATACGATACGGCTCTCGGGTCGAACACGCTCTTGAATGATACGGGTCCGGGCTATAACGTCGCCATAGGCGCGGAGACCATGGTGAACTCGGCCCCTTCACAGGGTCAGGATGTCGCCATCGGGTTTTCAACTATGAGGAATGATAGGGGACCGGGGTATAACATAGCGATAGGAACCTATTCTATGCAAAATTCTAACCCGAGTGGTGGAAATGACGTTGCTGTCGGGTACTATGCGATGTATAATGACCAAGGACCGGGATACAATACCGCGCTCGGTGGAGAGGCTATGCAAAGTGCAAACCCGTCAGGTGGGTATGACGTGGCTGTCGGTTGGCAGGCACTCCAGAATGATTCGGGTGGGTACAATACGGCACTTGGTGCGAACGCTGGACAGGGGATCACGGGTGGGCAGTATAACACAGCACTCGGTGCAGGCTCCGGCCCTTTTTCGTCATCTTTGTACAACACGACCAGTATAGGAGCAAATGCACAGCCAACCGTTTCAAACGTCGCAGTATTCCCATACGGAATTAACGTCGGTATAAACACGGGCGCACCGGGTTCAAGCCTTGAAATTCGAGGAAACCTGTACGTATCGAACTCGCTCACAACAACAAACGTGGTGGCAACTCTAGCAAATCTCGCGACACTCAACGTCACGAGTGTAGAGAATGTGACTCAACTCGTTGCCGGAAAAATTACGGCAAGTAATCTCGCCGTCTCTTCAAATATTTCTTTAGGTTCTGGTGGTAACACGTATGTTCAAGGGAACGTCGTAGTGTCTGGGAACGTCTATTCAAGTCTCGGAGAACTCGGGGTGGGAGGGTCCTTGTTTTTCAGTCTCGGAGCACCCTATACGCCCGGGTATTTCACGGGAAGCATACCCGGCGGGGGCGCACAAACAAACAAGATCCAAATGTCTGCGTTTACGCAACAGGGAACAAGCACGTACATAAGGACATCAGCGAACGGGTGTTTCCAGTTTAACCAAACGGGTGTGTATACAGTCGCATCCAATTTCCTTACAAATTACAATAACATCCTCGGACTTGGGATAGGCTCGAACGTTATAGACTATGGAACCCGAACGGACCAGACGTACCTGTACTCCATCATCCCATCTACGAGTCAAAACCCAACTGGGGTACTCGAGACGCAGTTTTACGTCGCCTCGACCTCTTTGTATTACTATGTTGACGCCTTTAGCGTTGACTCCATTATCCTCCAGCCAACGGCGAGCGCAAGTGGGACATGGATCTCCATCGCACCTCTAGGTGGTATTGCCGCAGCCTCACAGTCCATCACCATCAGTACGCTCGGGAACACGGTGACGGGGCAAGCTACAAATTACGGGGCCCAGATAACAGACTACTATATAGGATGTTCTACAGGTATAACAGTCACTTTACCATTGGGTGCGACCCTCACGGTCGGCAAACAATACATCATAAAGGACGAGTCTGGGACCGCATCTGCAAGCCGTATAACAGTCGCCGCAACGAGTCCCAACTTGATTGATGGGTCTTCATCAGCAATTTTGAACACAAATTATTCGGCTCTGACCCTGTATTGGACAGGGGCGCGGTGGTCCATAGTCTAAAGTCCCTGAGGGACTTTGGCCGCCCAAGGCTTTTTTAAAAATTTCATCAAGGCGCCCTTTGGGCTCGGGAAATAAACTCTATCGAGTTTATTAGGATGACTTACACACCAGCGGTCACTGCGAACGTCTCAGTGGGTAACTCGACCACGACGGCACTCGCAGGGAACGCAACTTTTACCGGAACTGTTGAGGACGTGTCCCAGTACTCGTCTCTCAGTGTTTCCTATTATATTGTGCCGTCTACAGCGACTGGCAACATATTCGTCCAGTTTTCGAATGTCGCCTCCCCCTTTTACCCCGTATCAAACACGGTCACTCCCGTGACCTCCCTGACGGCCAATGGTTTCACGCTCGACACGACCATGACGGCCCAGTTCTTCCGCGTCTCGTACATCAACGATTCGGCCGCACAGACCACGTTTATGATTCAGAGCATTTACCACCCACAGGCGCGCATTGCCGTCAAGTCCGACCGGTTGGCGGTTGCCATGAATAACTATACAGACCTTTTGAATACCCGGTCAGTCGTTGCTGGTCAGACCCAGGGGACCAACCCAACGGTTGAGATTCTCGGCTCGAACGGGAACCAGTCCCTGAACGTGTGTATTAACGACCCCCGAACGGCATTTAACGAGGTGACGGTCGCCGAGCCGTACCCACTGGCCCAGATCAATTTTACATACGGAATTAACACGCTCATTACCTCGAGTAACGTGTCTGGAAACGCATCGGCCACCGCAAGTCTCGGACTTTTGAACGTGTCTTCAAACGGTACGTCCGGTGTTTCCTCGTGTTATTTCAACTCGAAAAAGTTTGTGACGTACCGCGCAGGCCAGGGTGTTCAGGCGCGTCAGACGATCCTTTTCTCGTACCCGTCTGCGACCAACGGGTGTATGCAAATAGCAGGGGTCGGTTTTGCCGTTGCAAATACCACACAAATCATAGACTTTGCCGGGTTCGGGTACGGAAACGTCTCCAACTCGACCCAGTTTGGGATCCTCTGGAGACGCAACGGAAACGATACATTTTACCCTCAAACCTCGTGGAACTTTGATACAGTCACGGGCAACACAAAGTCAGGTATGACTCTCAATCCCCAAGCACTCAACTCCTGGCAAATCCAGTTTCAGTATTGCGCAAATATCCTCTTTTACCTTGAAAATCCGAGTACGGGGCGGTACATTCTCGTCCATTCCATTCCTACAAACCAGCTTGTACCAACCATTCCAAACTTCCAGAACCCGACCCTTCAGATGGCCTGGTACTCGAACAGTGCATCAGGGTCTTCAAACACCATCTCAGTCTATGCCGCGTCTGGCGGACACTTTCTCGAAGGGTCTCGCAAGTTTACGAGTTCTCGAGGGGCTTTTTATTCGGCCCCAACAGCAAATCTCGTTCCAGGTGTTGAGACCATGATTTTCGCAATTAAGAATGCTACATATTTCGGAACAAATGCACCAGGTGTCATTGCAAACAGAAGCCAAATCCATCTGAGAAGTTTTAGTATCTCTTCCGGTGGATACGCAACGGGCGGTGCGGGACCAAACGCTTTCCAATTGAGTCCAGCACCTGCCACTCTTAATATCCATCAGATTCGAAACCCAACGACAAGTATTACAAACTGGGTCCCATATAGCGGGACGAATCAAAGTGATGCAGACGGCTCGAACATTTATGGTCAATCGACCCTGAGTTCGAACTTGTCCCAAATTACGGGAATTACAGGGGGTAATACAGGATTTGATGTTAATGTTGCATGTGGGACGTCTCAGCAGTTTGATTTCGAGCCGTACGAGTCGGTCGCGTACCCTGGAGACGTTCTTGTATTCACGGCAAACGTCCAGAGCATTTCAGGTCTTGTTTCCTACGTGAATGTTTCCTTGGCTTTGACGTGGAATGAGGATTTGTAGCGAGTCACGTAGTGACTCTTCCCAGCGCAGCGGTTCAAGCACTTTTAAAAACTTAAAACAATTTATATGCACCTCGACGAGATTGATGGTGAGCTTCACATACTCGATGAGAATAACGACATCATACATGTGTTTGAGCGGGCGAAGAGTTCCGACGCGAACGGAGAAGTGACTTTGTCCCGTGCAGCCTACAAACACATGTGTGGATGGGTCAAGAAGTACTGGACCCCCGACTCGGACCCAGACGACCTATGGGTCCGGGCCGAACAGGCCTGGGACGCTCTGACCCCCGAGCAGCAAATGTACCTCTGGAACATGAGTCACCAGGAGGAACAAAATGCACAAGACTTGTGTACCGCGCTTCTCGCGCACCTTTCGGAGTACAGAGGTCTTGAGAATGTGAAAAAGGCTTTTTATGGAGCTATACGGTCGGTTTTGGACCAATTCACCTAGACCAGTTGCGCAGCAACTGTGATCCCCCCTTTTTTGTTTTAAAATTACTTGAGTACTAAGCCGAGTCGCTGTGCGACTCCCCTTTGGCCGTTTACTTCATCATGGCATACACGTAGTGCATCAGCAGGCAGAAGACCAGCGCGTGGATCAGCACACCGATCTGGGTGGGCTTGCCCTGAGCGTCGGTGATGTAGTCGCCGACCAGGGGCAGCTTGCTGGTCAGGTCATAGGTCATGGGGTTGGCAACCAGGAAGAAGAGGACGAAGCAAGCAACCTTGGACATTTGGTACTATATACTTTGAAAAAATTTACGAGTGCCATAATTTAACTTGTGAAGACCCTGTGACGTTTGAGAATACACATTGGTTCGGCCTACCCTGTGCGTTATATACAGCCTGAACCTGGGCCGCGGTCAAGGCTTTGTTGAATATGCGGAGGTCGTCGTATTCCGCTGAACCGGGTGAGTAAGTCGCCAGAGGGTTTCTGTTGAGTGCTATTGTTGAAACTGAAAATGATCCAAGAGCCACTGTATTGGTTGTGAGAGATCCGAATGAGCTTGCATTCAAGTAACATGTTATGACAGAGTAAGATGCACCGGGACTACATACTATTGCTAAATGGCTCCAAGATCCCGATGGCAAAGCTGGAGATTGTCCAGTCTGAAAAGCCGTACCCAAACTCTGAGGATTTTGACAATATAGAACAACTTGTCCGCTTGAAGCACCTAAAATATTGAAATATGAGGAGTAAGTTGAGTTTATACCTGCAAAACCAAAAAATGTTGAATTTCCTGAACTATAAAATAAGTGAGGTCTCAACCAAAAACACATAGTAAATCCATTGATAGAGGAAATTGACGGCGTTAGTGCCACAGAAGAAGACCCGTAAAGCACTGCATTACTAAAAGAATTAGTAGGACTGAAAACATTAATAGAAGCGCCGTATTTTCCAGCTAGATTATAGGTTACAGTACCTGAAACCGATGATGGCGCCAAACCCGTCACGGAGTCCACGCTCGACGATTCAAATTGCCATGCCAAACTGGGTTGGGGTACTCCGGCCGTTAAGGACATTTCGTCCCTCTGCTATTTCCGGACCTTTTTTTTTGCTCCGTAAATACCAGATATGGGCTACAGTAACGTGGCTGGCGACTTGAACGTCGCCGCAACAACGACGCTCAGCACACTTATTGTGAATGGTTCAACCTTTCACTATGGACCCATCACAAGTACGAGTAATGCGTACTTTGCAAACTTGGTCGCAAATAACTTTACGGTCACTGGAAATTTTACAATCACGGCCACAAACACACAGGCTTCAAACTCGCTTTCTATAGTCAATCAGGGGTCGGCAACCGCCCTGTACGTGAACCAGAACGAGACAGTAGCCCACGTTCACAATGCGTTCGAGGTTTGGGACCATACGACACTGGCTATGGTCGTTGACCCTAACGGGAACGTGTGTATTCACACATGGCCGAGCCCGAACTTTGCTTTGACCGTTGTTGGTGGGACTTCCATGGACACCCTGACTCTGAGCACACCTTTGGCCATCTCATCAGGAGGTACGGGCACGGCCACGGGGGCGACTCAAAACTATGTATTTGCTGGTCCCTCTGTAGGTTCGGCCGGTGCGCCCTCGTTTCGGGCCCTTGTGAACGCTGATTTGCCCTCATACGTTGTCGTATCGAACATCTACTCGAACGGTACAGCTCTGTATGCCCTCAACTCCTCGAACCTCATAGGCAACGTCGCGAGTGCCAACGTGGCTCTCGTCGTGTCCCAAGCCGCCCAACCCAATATCACTTCCGTAGGTATCCTGTCTGGTCTCACAATCCAAGGATTGCTCGTAGCCTCCAACGGGTCTGGAATTTCAAACATAAATTCGTCAAACCTTTTTGGGAACGTAGCGAATGCAAATGTAGCCCTGGTCGTTTCCCAAGCGGCCCAACCGAACATCACGTCTGTGGGCACCTTGACCGGCCTGAACGTCCAGGGTTTACTCATAGTCTCCAACGGGTCTGGAATTTCAAACATAAATTCATCAAACTTGTTCGGGAACGTGGCGAATGCAAATGTAGCCCTGGTCGTTTCCCAAGCGGCCCAACCGAACATCACCTCCGTAGGTCTTCTCACAAACGTGGCCGTCTCAAATTCCTTAACAACGACCAACGTATTTGCGAACACTCTGACCCTTTCGAACGCATCGGCAAGTATCACGGGAAACCTGTACGTATCGAACGCCATTACAACGACAAATATCATAACTGCCGGGTTCTCATCAAATGCGACCAACACAACGTTCAACTTTGATACAGTCACGATTCCCTTTGTATATTCAACCACTCAGAACGTATCGAGTACAAGCAACGTCCTTGTTCAGAGTATTACAGGCTCGACCGGTCAGGTCTCTCTGTACGTGACTGGTAACGCCTACGTCTCGAACGCCCTCGTGACGACCAACGTGGTGGCGACCCTGGCAAATATCACGACTCTGAACGTTGCATCGGAGTTTGTGACTTTTTTGGTGGCCGGGAACGTGTATTCAGCAAACGCGCTTCAGACGACAAATGTGTCCGCCTCTGGAAACGTCATCATAGGACCGACCCCAACGGCAATTCAGGCAAATCTTCACGTCGAACAAGGGAGCATATTTATAGGAAACTCCGGGGTCGTTGGTGCAAACTATACCTCAGTAGGATCCCCAAATCTCTTGTTTTTCGACAACACATCAAATAATACGGTAATTCCAAACAAAATTGTTCTCTTTTCAAACGGGGCCGGAAACACGTCCACAGGACTTGGCGTTTTTGGCGCTGGTCCTTCGAGTGCATCGGTTGCGTATTACACGAAAGATTCCCACTATTTCTATGCAGGTTTCACAACTGCCCCTTACTGTGTTGGCGGGTTCTCGAGTGCAAGTACTTTTACGGTAGGGTCTACTCCAAGCTCCGTGAATGCTAAGCTCTGGGTCACAGGTCTGGCACCAACATCAAACATCATGACGCGTATCGATGGATCGAACGTCGCACTCGCAACTTCGGGAGCAGGCCTCGTGGGCTTTGGGACGACGGCCCCGACATCGAATCTCCACGTCATCGGGAATATCTACGCATCGAATGCCCTCACAACGACGAGTATTTTTGGGAACACTATGGCCCTCTCGAATGCTTCTGCAAGCATCACGGGGAACCTGTACATTTCAAACGCCCTAGTAACGACTAATATTTACGCGAACAATTTGACTTTGGGTAACGCCACATCAGTTCTGAGCGTCGTCGGCAGTATCAACGTTCAGGGAACTGCAAATATTTCAGTCGCGAACATATCCAACATTGTGACACAAAACGTGACAGCCTTTGGCACGAGTCTCGTCGTGACGGGTGTGACGGTCAATGGCAATGTGTACGTCTCAAACACATCTACGGCCGCCAACGGGTTTTTAGCGACGGGTACTTTTGGCGGCTTGTTCCCTGATGGCATCGTCATGGACTATGTCCAGGGTACGGTAGGGAACGGACGCTTATCTGTAGGAGTAAATGACGCTCTTACTTTTTACACTGGAGGTCTCGGAACAACTTCGACCGCCTATTTTGATCCAAATTTGCGTGTAGGTCTAGGGACCGTGAGCCCGGGTTCGAACCTCCATGTGGTCGGAAACGTGTACGCCTCGAATGCCCTTTCAACGGGAAGTGCCTACCTCACAGCATCACTCAACGTCCAGGGAACATCCAACTTGTACGTCGCAAACATAGCAAATATTTACACGACAAATATCGTTGGCTTTGTCGGGTCTCAGTGGACCGGTCAGACGGGATCTACAATTTACTACATAAATCCGGTCGGTATAGGAACATCTACAGCTGGAGCGAACCTTACAGTCTCTGGAAACATATACGCCTCGAATGCCCTTTCAACGCCAAGTATCTTCACAACAGGAACCTCGAACCTGACTACGGCAAACATCACGAATATTCAGACAACAAACTTCATTCCTGCATCCTCTGGTCTTTTCTTGAACTTGTACTCGACGTATACTCTGACGAGCGCTGGAAGTTGGACCGGAAACATAGCTGGAACAATCACGTCCAATTTGTACACTCTGTTTGTGTCGCCTTACTCTGTCCCGGGAGGTCAGTGGAACTCGTACGGAACCAGTGCGCTCGTAACCGCTCCGACGGCCAACGGGGGTATCAGGTTCAACCAGCCTGGACCTTACATGATCACGACTGTCATCTCGGCCGACTCAGGTATCAAGACCATCGCCCTGTCCAGTAACACCGGAAACACGGTCGACCTTCACTCGAACATCACAAACGTTTGGCAATACTGCTACCGGTTCCCTTTTGGGGATGTGAACCCTTGGCCCGTGACTATACCAGTCAACGTCACCAACACATCCCAGTACTATTACCTGGATATCGAGGCAAATAATCAGACGGACAATATCCGACAAACAGCCTATTCAAACGTCACGACACTGGCGTATACAGGATCGTATGTTATTATCAGGCCTATGTGAAACAAATGTTTCGCCTTAGTAGAGGATGTCATCATCGACCCAATTTTATCGAAATTTGGTCGGGCTAGGGAATATCGGAGTCGGGACAACAACTGCGCCCGGGTCCAATATTCAGGTGACTGGAAACATCTATGCGTCAAACGCTCTCGTATCTGCAAATGCTTTTCTTACGAATGCGGCAGTCTCGAGCCTCTTGGGCGTCGGAGGGTTCACGTCCGTCACAGGAGGGGCTGTCCTTGGCGTGACGGGTAACATATACGCCTCGAACGCCATCACGACCCCAAGCGCTTTTTTCACGACCGCGACGGCTACGAGCCTTTTGGGGGTGGGAGGGTTCACACCCGTGACCAGTGGAGCGGTCCTTGGTGTCACGGGTAACATCTACGCCTCGAACGCCATCACGACCCCAAGCGCTTTTTTCACAAGCGCAACATCCACGAGCCTTTTGGGTGCAGGAGGGTTTGTACCCGTCACGGGAGGTGCGGTCATTGGTGTGACGGGGAACATCTACGCCTCGAACGCCGTCACAGCGCCAACCCTGATCGCCTCGAGCCTTTTGGGGGCCGGAGGGTTTGTACCCATCACGGGAGGTGCTGTCATTGGCGTGACAGGTAACATCTACGCCTCGAACGCCATAACAACTCCGAGCGCTTTTCACACGACCGTAGCCTCAAGCCTTGTAGGAGCAGGAGGGTTTGTACCCGTCACAGGAGGTGCTGTCATTGGCGTGACAGGTAACATCTACGCTTCAAACGC
>Ga0208618_1000438_pt1 | contig 19230 bp, 16 predicted proteins | sample CryBogCBE18Jul08_FD_184585 | JGI IMG/M metagenome (GOLD analysis project Ga0208618, IMG submission 184585) | Freshwater microbial communities from Crystal Bog, Wisconsin, USA - CBE18Jul08 (SPAdes) | ecosystem: Environmental > Aquatic > Freshwater > Lake | place: Crystal Bog, Wisconsin, USA...
CGTATTGGCACTCATGACCCTCATGGTTGCCGTCTCCGCCCAAGCTCAATTTGCCAAGCCTGAGGCCGCCATCAAATACCGTCAAGCGTCTTTGACCTTGATGGGCACACATTTCGGGCGTTTGGCCGAAATGGCACAAGGCAAAGTGCCTTTTGATGCCAAAGTGGCGCAAGACAATGAGGCTGTTTTTGCCGTGGTCTCCAAACTGCCTTGGGCAGCCTTTGGTGAGGGCACGGACAAAGGCGAGACCAAAGCCAAAGCAGAAATTTGGAGCGAAAACGCCAAATTCAAAGAAGCGCAAGACAAATTGATGGCTGAGACGGTGAAATTGAGTGCAGCCGTCAAAACTGGCAAAGTCGAGGACTTGAAAGTCGCTGTGGGTGCTGTGGGCGGTACGTGCAAGAACTGCCACGACCAATTCAGGGCCAAATAAGACGAGCCAAGGGGTCTCGCTCCTCCTTGATCAACAGGCATCTCCAAGGGGATGCCTTTTTTAATGGAACTTTCATGAACCGCAATCCATCTAGGGTGGCCCAAGCGATTGGGGTTGGCATTTTTCTCATGGGACTGGTCTCTTGTGCACCCAGCTTCAATTGGAGAGAGGTGCGAGTCGAAGGCGACGAGTTGACCTATCTTTTGCCTTGTAAGCCAGGGATGGTTCAAAAGGATGTCGATTGGGGTGCAGGTGCTCAGGCATTGACCCTTCAAGGGTGCGAGGTGCAAGGGGTTCAATTCACCTTGGCATGGCTCACCTTGCCACCCAAGAGCGACCCTCAGGTGATCGAGCGTTTGTGGCAGCGTGCCTCTTGGGCGTCGCTCAATGGCTCAAAGCAGGCTTTGAGCGAGTCGGCCTTGTCCCCAACTCAAGAAGCGCCAGGCGTGAAGATCGCTGCCACCTTGGGCTCTGCAGCCTATTTTGAGGGCAAGGGTGAGAGTGGGTTGCAAGTGCATTGGGCTTGGTTCACCAAAGGCGACAAGCTCTATCAAGCAGGGGTTTATCACGCGCCCCAAGAGAGCACCAAAGCGGCTCAAAACGGTGGCCTGTCGCAGGCACAAAAGGACGCTTTGGAGACCTATTTTGAGAGTTTCCATTAAAGCTCAAGCACCCAGGTCTAGGCAAACTTGAAGGGTTGGCGTGAAATTGCTTGTTGTGACCATGCTAAAAGACGCCCATTTTGTGTTTCAAAAGGCATAATTAGCACCCTAACCCAAGGCATCCATGACTAACCGAATAATGATCATTGCCCACGCGCCGCTTGCCAAGGCGCTCAAGGACTGTGCTTTGCATGTGTATCCCGATTGTGGTCAATTCGTCACCGCCATTGATATTCATGCACAAACATCTCCCGAGGAGTCTTTGTCCACCGCTCGAGTTGCTTTGGATCAGTTGAGCGGTGAGGGTGTTTTGGTGCTCACCGACATCTTTGGTGCAACCCCCTCCAACGTCGCGCAACAATTGATCACGGGCTCAAGCGCCAAGCTGGTTGCAGGCGTTAATTTGCCCATGCTTCTCAGAACGGTTTGTTATTGTCATGAAACCTTGGAGATGTTGGTCAGTCGCGCGTTGGCTGGTGGCTCACAAGGCGTGATGCAAGTGGCCACCTCAGCACCTCAAAATCAAATCAAAAAACACCATGATTCAAGCTCACACCACCATCAGCAATAAACTCGGACTGCACGCCAGGGCTTCAGCAAAACTCACCAAGCTTGCGAGCAGCTTTCCGTGCGAAGTGTGGATCACCAAAGGCGAGAGGCGCGTGAACGCCAAGAGCATCATGGGCGTCATGATGCTCGCTGCTGGCATTGGCAGTGAGGTGACGTTGGAGGCCGAGGGCGAGCGTGAGCAAGAGGCGGTGGATGCGATCGTTCAATTGATGGCCGACAAGTTCGACGAAGGCGAATGAGATGACTTTTTCCATCCACGGCTTGGCGGTTGCCAGAGGCATTGCCATAGGGCGTGCGGTGCTGGTTGCGTCAAGCCGCGTGGATGTGGCTCACTATTTCATCACACCCGAGCAAGTCTCCTCTGAGATTCGCCGCGTGGCTCAAGCCAGGGATGCGGTGGTCAAGGAAGTGAGAGCCTTGCAACAAAGCATGAGCAAAGATGCGCCCGCAGAAATTGCGGCGGTCTTGGAAGTGCACATCATGCTCTTGGAAGATGAGTTGCTGGCCGAAGGCATCAAACACTGGATCGGTGAGAGGCTCTACAACGCGGAGTGGGCGCTCACCTCGCAGCTTGAGGTCGTGGCTCGACAATTCGACGAGATGGAAGACCCTTATCTGAGGGAGAGAAAGGCCGATTTGGAGCAAGTGGTGGAGCGTGTGCTGCGCCACATGAAGGGCTTGCCCAGCACGTTGCCCACCAACAAGGCCGCCAAGCCAGGCAGTGCTAGGCAACAAGATTTGCTCTTGGAGGACCAAGTCGATGTGCCCTTGGTCTTGGTGGCACACGATTTATCGCCTGCAGACATGATCCAATTCAAGCAAAGTGTGTTTGCTGGTTTTGTGACCGATGTTGGGGGAAAGACCTCACACACGGCGATCGTGGCTCGCAGCTTGGACATTCCTGCGGTGGTGGGTGCTCGCAGCGCCAGCCAGTGGGTGCGCCAAGACGACTGGGTGATCATCGACGGCGACCAAGGTGTGATGATCGTGGACCCTTCGGCCATCATCTTGGCCGAATACGAGTTCAAACGCCGCCAAGCCGATGTCGAGCGTGAGCGCCTCACGCGGCTACGCCACACCCCAGCCATGAGTTTGGATGGCCAAAAGGTTGAGCTTTTGGCCAACATTGAGTTGCCCGAAGACAGCAACCAAGCCTTGGCCGTTGGAGCCGTGGGCGTGGGTTTGTTCAGGAGTGAATTTTTGTTCATGGGCCACGATGGCAAACTGCCCAATGAGGAGGAACAGTACAACGCTTATTTGGCGGCCGTTCATGGCATGAAGGGCTTACCTGTGACCATCAGGACGGTGGACATTGGTGCCGATAAGCCACTGGATCGCTCACAAAAGGAGGATCATTACTTGAATCCCGCTTTGGGACTAAGAGCGATTCGCTGGAGCTTGGCTGACCCAGAAATGTTTTTGACTCAGCTCAGGGCGATTTTGCGTGCCTCTGCTCACGGGCAAGTGCACTTGCTCATCCCCATGTTGGCGCATTTCAAGGAGATACGCCAAACGCTCTCGCTTTTGGAGCAGGCTAAAAGGGATTTGGACAACCGCGGACAAGCCTACGGGCCCTTGAAGCTAGGGGCCATGATTGAGATACCAGCGGCGGCTCTCAGCATGCCTTTGTTTTTGAAGTATTTTGATTTCGTCTCCATTGGCACCAACGACTTGATTCAATACACCTTGGCCATTGACCGAGCCGATGAGTCGGTGGCCCATCTCTACGACCCCTTGCACCCTGCGGTGCTGCGTCTCATTGCCGATGCCATAGAGGCCTGTAACCGAGCGGGCAAAGGTGTGAGCGTGTGTGGTGAGATGGCGGGAGACCCCAGCCTCACCAAGCTCTTGCTGGGTTTGGGCTTGAGGAGTTTTTCAATGCACCCCACCCAAATCTTGTCGGTCAAGCAAGAGATTTTGCGCGCCGACATCAGCAAGTTATCCGATTGGGCTCACCGCGTGATGGATGCGGAAGAACCCGCCAAGGTGATCGATGGCCATTAGAGCGAGTCACTGCGGCTTATTTTGCGATTGAGGAAGAGGGATGCCAAAATTCTGTGCCAATTTATCCATGCTCTACACGGAGTATCCCTATTTGGAGCGTTTTGAGCACGCGCGGGCCGATGGCTTTGAGGCGGTTGAGAGCTTGTTTCCATATGAACACGATTTGCCCACGCAGGTAAGAGCGCTTGAGCGCTTGGGTCTTGAGCAAGTGCTCATCAACACGCCACCGGGTGGCTTTAAAGCCCAAGATGTGACGCAGGCATGGGCAGATGGGGACAGGGGTGTGGCGTGTGATCCTTTGCGAGTGAGCGAGTTCAAGGCCGGTTTTGAGCTGGCCTTGAGTTATGCAAAGGCTTTGGGAACACAAAGAATTCATGTCATGGCTGGCTGCATTCCTGTGGATCACAGGGCTGCTTTTATGGATGATGCCAAGGGGTTTTTGCAAACCAGCTCAGACGCAGCGCACACCCATGGACCGCTCTTAGAGACCTATTTGGAAAATTTGGCCTGGAGTGCAAAGCTTGCCAAGCCAGAGGGCATCGAGATCCTCATTGAGCCCATCAACACGCGAGACATCCCGCACTATTTTCTCAACCGCCAAGCCCAAGCGCATGCGGTCGTTGACGCACTGGGCCAAGACAATGTGAAGGTCCAAATGGATTTGTACCATTGCCAAATCGTGGAAGGCGATTTGTCGCGCAAAATTGCGCACCACCTGCCCAGAGGTGGCATTGGGCACTTTCAAATCGCTGGCGTGCCCGATCGCCACGAACCCGATGGGGGGGAAGTGTTTTATGGTGCTTTGTTTGATTTGATCGATCAAATCTCAAGCGACACGGGCTGGAGCGGTTGGGTGGGGTGTGAATACCGCCCTAGAGGAGGAGCCGTGCCGGGTGCGACATCTCAGGGCCTGGGTTGGTTCAAGTCCTGGAAGAAAAGCCACTGACTGGACTCAGAGGGGAGTGGTCTTTTCTTGGGTGGCCAGCATCAGTCCCATGAGGGCTGCGGTCTCCGCTCTCAAGATGCGAGGACCCAAAGTGAGTGCTTGAAAGCCTGCATCCAGCGCAAAACTCACCTCATCGCTGTGCAAGCCGCCTTCAGGTCCAGTGAGGATTTGAACCCACGCCTTCTCGCTCTCATTCTCATCGCTTGGGGGTTGGCTTTTGTGCCCTAAGGGTTGGGTTGAGAAGACCCAGCGCTCAGCCTGTGAGTAGGGGAGCAAGCTTTGAAAGGCAGACTGCAAACTTTGTGGCACATCGATGAGGGGGACCGTGTTGCGACCACATTGCTCGCAAGCGGCTTGTGCAACGGAGATCCAGTGAGCGGTTTTTTTCTCGGCGCGCTCCCCACTCAGTCTGAGCACCGCGTGTTGGGTCATGATGGGTGTGATGCGCGCAACACCCAATTCGGTGGCTTTTTCCACCAACCAGTCCATGCGTTCATTGGCGGGCATGCCAACCAAGAGTTGCACTTTGCGTGGTGCTTCACGCTCGATGTTTAAGTGCGTGAGGATGCGAACACTCACACTGTGCTTGCCCATTTTGAGAATCTCTGCCTCGTATTCACCACCCTCTCCATTGAAGAGGGTCAACACCTGAGAGGGTTGGAGTCTGAGCACTTGCACATGCTTGGCAGCGTGTGCGGGAAGGTCAAGCTCCTCCAGCACTTGCAAGGGCACGGGGCAGTAAAGGCGAGGCATCTTCACTGTCCCCTTTGGCCAAGCGTGAAGGCTTGGATGGGGGCGATGTTCTCCACGTGGTCGATGAGCTTCAAGAGCGGTTTGAGCTCTCGATAGCGCGAGCAAGTGGCACGGATGTAGTGAATGAAGCGCGGGGTGTCGGCCAAATAGTGGTGCTTGTGGTCGCGAAGCGAGAGCCTTGCAAAGATGCCAGCCACTTTCAAGTGTCTTTGTAGACCCATCCATTCAACCGCAGCATAAAACGCACCAAAGTCCTCAGAAAATCCGTTTTGATCGAGCAGGCCTTTGGCGCGTGCGCGCTCCCAGTAGCGGATGGTGATGTCGAGCACAAACTCTTCTGGCCAACTGATGAAGGCGTCGCGCATGAGGCTGGCCACGTCATAGGTGATGGGGCCATACACGCTGTCTTGGTAATCCAAAACCCCCAAAGGGGCGTCCTCAGAGGTGGGCAGCATCAAATTGCGCGGCATGAAGTCGCGGTGCACGAAGGCCTTAGGAGCATTCAGGTTCTTTTGGATGATGAGCTCATAGATTGGCAATAGTGTTTGCTTCATGTGCTGCTCCAAGTCTGCCTGAGCCACCCCCTTGGCTTGACTCAAATACCATTCATCAAAGAGGCCAAGCTCACGTCTCAAAAGCGCATGGTCGTATTCGGGCAGCGTGCCCTCGCGAGAGGAGAGTTGCCACAGGATGAGGGCATCAATGGCTTTTTCAAAAAGCGCTTGTGTTTGGGCATCTGGCTCGCTCAATGCGACGGGCGCCAAGGGAGGGGCCAGCATGGCTTGAGCGCCATGTGGGTCGGGCTTGGGGAGGGCCTGCATCATGGTGTTGGCGCCCAAGTCTTCCAAGAGCATAAAGCCCTCAGCGGGGGCGTACTCCAAAATTTGTGGGGCTTTGAGCCCGGCTTGGTGCATGAGGGAGGTCACGTTCACAAACCGAGTGGTGTCCTCAAGTTCTGGGGGGGCATCCATGATGACCAAGGAGGGATGAGCGGGGTTTTGGCTCAGGACCCTTGCGTAGCGCCTGAAACTCGCGTCCGCAGAGGCCAAGCCAAGGGTATCGACGCGCAGTTGGTGCTTGTCCACGAGTGGGTTGAACCACTTGAGAAAGGCGTCTTCACGCGTTGAGGAGGACCAAGACAGGGGCGAGTGGGCCAAGGGACTTGAATTTAGGGTCATATTTTCATCGTGGATGTGCAAAAGAGTCGGCAGGCTCGAGGACAATAGGGCCAGTGCGCTGAGCGGCTCTGGGATAATTCAAATTCTAGGCGCCCAGCAGCCCTTTTGTGATGCTGAGCGCAAGTGGCCAAGCTTATTTTTTTCTTTTGAGAGTGACGTTGACCTTTTGCATTTGAAACTCTGGGTTTTTCTGTTGGCATTCTTGGGCTGTGGGATTGGGTTGGCGCAAACCAATTCAAGTCCAGGAGAGGTCTCGCCCATACGCCTGAGCCCAAGCGGTTTGTTGCAAGAGCGGGTGAGCGAGGGCATCAAGCGAGAGTTGCCGTCTTTTTTTGAGGCGGATGTCCTTGAGGGTCAAACCGAGGAGATGCTCAACATGAGGGGCGAAGTCTTCATGCGCCGCGGTGACACGGTTGTCAAGGCCGACACCATGGCGTACGACAACAGAGACGATCGCATGAAGGCGATGGGCAATGTGCGTGTCAACAAGGCGGGGAATGTGTACATTGGCCCCTTGTTGGAGTTGGAGGTTGGAACTTTTGAGGGGTTTTTCACGCAGCCTTCTTTTTCTTTCTTGAGAAACGGGGCTTATGGCCAGGCCTCCAAAATCGATTTTGTTGATGAGCAACATGCGGTGATCCACGACACCACCTTCACCACATGCCGGGTCAAACCTGGTCCAGAGTGGTTGCCCGATTGGATTTTGAGGGCCCAGGCCATCCACATCAACAACGAAACCAATGAAGGTCAAGCCGAGGGTGCAGCATTGAGCTTCAAAGGGGTGCCCATTTTGCCCATCCCCTCGATCAGTTTTCCTTTGAGCTCCGATCGCAAATCGGGCCTTTTGCCGCCCACCATGGGTTTGGACAGTTTGGGTGGATTTGAGTACACCCAGCCCTACTACTGGAACATCGCACCCAACCACGACGCCACCATTCAAGCGACCACTTGGAGCAAGCGCGGCTTGAGTTTGGGTGGAGAGTACCGCTACTTGGAGCAGGTCAATCCCGACCAAAAGGGTCAAATCCGTTTGGATTACATGGAGCACGATTTGCTCAGGGGCCACTCCAGGTGGGGGGTGTGGGATCAAAACCAGGGTGCTTTGGATGTCATGGGTGAGCGACTCGGACTCAATGTGAACATCAAACGGGTGAGCGATGACAACTACTGGAGAGACTTTGCGTCTGCCTCAAGTCCCATCACGGATCGATTGTTGCCCACCGATTTGGCGCTGAACTGGAACCATGGTGCGTTGAGCTCAACGCTTAGGAGTTTGAAGTGGCAAACGCTGCAAGACCCAACCGCCCCCATCATTCCGCCTTTTGATCGATTGCCGCAATGGACCACGCGATTCACGCCCTATTGGGGAAATTTGCAGCTCGGGGTGCAAACCGATGTCACGCGCTTTGAGGGGGCCGATGCTTCTTTGACTTGCGTGAGAACCATAGCCAATTGTCAGACCAATGGAGAGCGTGCGCTTTTGGCGACAAGGATGAGCTATCCAGTCAATTTGGAGTATTTGACGGTGACCCCAAAGGTGAGCGTGCTCAGCCGTGCCTATCAGTTTGACACGCCGCTTTTGAGCACCGGACAAAAGAGCGCAAGTGTCTCCGTGCCCACCTTCAGCTTGGACATGACAACGGTGCTTGAGAGGCCCTACAGTTGGGCGGGATCGAGCTACATTCAGACCTTGGAGCCGCGGGTGTTTTTTGTGGACACCCCGTACCGAAACCAAAATTACTTGCCTGTTTACGACACGGGCCGAAACGACTTTAATTTTGCAACGGTGTACACAGAGAATGCGTTCTCAGGCTATGACCGTGTCTCCGACGACAAGCTCTTGACGATGGGTGCGACCTCCAGGCTCATTGCAGAGGACAGTGGCGAGGAGCGGGCCCGCTTTAGCGTTGCCCAGCGCTTTCGCTATCAGACCCAGCGCGTGATGCTGCCCACCGATTTGGCCCCTTTGAGCGACCATGTGGACGATTTGCTCTTGGGTGCGACCTTGAACTTGAGCAAAACCTTCAGAGCGGACTCCACTCTCCAGTATGATCCTGCAACGCACGAGTCCATGCAGACCAAAATTGGGGGGCGCTATTACCCCTCCAATTACCGCCTCTTCAGCATGGCCTACAGCTTTCAAAGGGACGTGCACAGTGAGTTGATTGACATGGCATGGCAGTGGCCCCTCAACGATTTGTGGCAAGCTCGCGGGCCAGATTTGGGAGCGGGCAGGGGCATTGGGGAGAACAAATGGTTTGGTGTGGGCAGGTTGAACTTTGACCTTCAAATGCACACGGTGGTCAACTCCATCATGGGGTTTGAATACGATGCGGGTTGTTGGCTGGGTCGCATTGTTTTGGAGAGGCTCCAAGTGGCAACAAACCAGGTCAATCAGCGTATCATGTTCCAGTTGGAGTTTGATGGGTTCACGAAAGTGGGCATCAGTCCGTTGCAGACCTTGAAAGAAAACATACCCAGGTATCAAAACCTTAGGGATAATTTAGATTCGCCAAGTCGATTTGGAAATTACGATTGAGTCATTATGATTAGAAGCACGAGAGAGATGATCTTTGGGGGAGCGCTGGCTCTAGGGCTTGGGGTGCTTGGCTGCGCACCGGCTTGGGCTCAAAGCATGAAGGCCCCGACGAACACCGTTCAGGGTTTGAGCGGCAAAGCCCCCTCAAGTGCTTTGGATGTCAAAGCCCAAGGGAGCTCGCCAGCTCCACAAATGGACAGCGTCATGAAGGGCGGCCCATTCAAGGACACGCAGGACTTGCCCTCCAACACTCAGACGCTTGGACGCTTGGTGGCGACACCAGGCAACGCCGTGCAAAAAGCCTCAGACTTCATCGTCGCATTGGTCGACAGTGACCCAGTGACCAACCAAGAGGTGATGATTCAAATGCAGCAATGGTTGGCTCAAATGGCCAGTCAAAAAACATCGATGCCTTCAAAAAGCGAGTTTGTCAAAGAGGTGCTTGAGCGCTTGATCACCGAGCGCACTCAACTTGATCGCGCCAAAGAGCAAGGCATCAGGGTTGGCAAAGAGGAGGTTCGCATGGCCGAGCTGTCCTTGGCGACCCGAAATGGCTTGGGAGTGCAAGAGTTCAGGCAAAAGGTTGCGCAAACGGGCGTGAGTCAAAAGCAGTTTTTGCAGGAGTTGGAAAACGAGTTGACCCTTCAGCGCTTGAGGGAAAAGGAGGTCAACGCTCGCATCAAGGTGAGTGAGCAAGAGATCGATCAGTATTTGAAAGAGATCAAGTCTCAAGACCGAAGCAACCAAATTGAACTCGCTCAAATTTTGATTGAAGTGCCAGAGGGTGCGAGTGCTGAGCAAGAAAAAGCCGCACTGGCCAAGATCAATGCCTTGAAGGCACAAATTGTCTCGGGTGAGAGTTTTGAGAGCGTGGCCAAAGCGTCTTCACAAAGCTCTGACAAGGCCCAAGGGGGTCACATGGGCTTGAAGCCCTTGGCGCGTTATCCTGACTTGTTCATCCGCTCCATTGAGAACGCCAAGGTGGGCGACATGGTGGGTCCTGTGAAATCAGGCGCAGGCTTTCATTTGATCAAGTTCATCGATCAAAGCGAAAACAATTTGATGTTGAGTTCCAATCAAACGCATGTGCGTCACATTTTGTTGCGTGCATCTGGACAAAACAGCGTCAACACCATTCGTGTGCAGTTGTATGAGCTCAAAAAACGTTTGGACAACAAAGAGTTGGACTTTGCACAAGTGGCCAAAGAGCTCAGCCAAGACGGAACGGCCGAGCGCGGTGGTGACTTGGGCTGGGTGGGTTCAGGGGCTTTTGTGCCTGAGTTTGAAGAGGTGATGAACCACTTGAAGCCTGGAGAGGTGTCGGACCCTGTGGTGACTCGCTTTGGTGTGCATTTGATCGAGGTGTTGGAGCGGCGTGTGAACACCATGAGCGCCAAGGAGCAAAGAGAGTGGGCTCGCAATGCGTTGCGTGAGAAAAAGTATGAGCAAGCCTACGCCGATTGGGCCCAAGAGGTGAGGGGTCGCGCTTTCATCGAATACCGAGATGCGCCCGAGACCCTCGTCAATTGAGCGTTTTGCACACCCTTTGTTTCGACCTTTTAACGCTTTGCCCATGTGTTGGGAGGTGTGAGCCATGAAGCATGTGGCACGCAAGCGCTTTGGCCAGCATTTTTTGGTCGATCCTGGCGTCATCGCTGACATTGTTCAATGCATCGACCCCAAACGGCATGATCGAATGGTTGAGATTGGGCCGGGTTTGGCTGCGATCACCGCACCTTTGAGCCAAGCGCTGGAGCGACTGTGTGTGATCGAGTTGGATCGCGATTTGGCGAGCAAGCTTCGCGCAAAGCCCAGTCTCATGGTGGTTGAGAGCGATGTCCTCAAGGTGAATTTCACCGAACTGGCTCAGCAGCTTGGTGGCTCTCCCATTCGGGTGGTGGGCAATTTGCCCTACAACATATCAACCCCTATTTTGTTTCACTTGTTGGATCACGTGGAGGTGATCGAGGACCAGCACTTCATGCTTCAAAAGGAAGTGGTGGATCGCATGACGGCCCAGGTGAACTCGTCTGAGTATGGGCGCTTGAGCGTGATGCTGCAGTGGCGGTACGACATGGAGAAGGTCTTGGATGTGGGGGTTGAGGCCTTCGATCCGCCGCCAAGGGTCTTGAGTGCAGTGGTTCGCATGCGCCCCAAGGCTCAACCAACGGTTTTGAATGTGGATACCTTATCGACTTTGGTGCAAGTGGCGTTTAGCCAGCGCAGGAAAATCCTGCGCCACACGCTTGAGCCTTGGTTGGCGGCACAAGGGTGGGCGGGTGAGTTTGACTTTCAGCAGCGAGCCCAAGAGGTCTCTTTGGCGCACTTTGAGGCCTTGGCTTTGGCCGTGGGTGAGGTCAAGAAAACCTGATTTGGGCGTTCGGATCAAATCGGGGGCGAAAAAAAAGCTCAAGATTGACTTGAGCTTTTTGGAGTGGTTGCAAAGCCGCGTGCTTCGCTGCTTTAAAGTCAAGCCGCTGTCAACCAGTACCCAGCATTGAAGGGCGAGCTCATGCGAAGCGCCAAGGGGGAGATGTCAACGAGTTTGTCGGTTGGCATTTTCTCCACCTCTTCTCCAATTTCAATGCCATTGGCATCGATTTCGGGCTCCAAGGGTCGTTCCATGTCCAAAGAGGATGGAACACGCGCCACTGAGAAGGAGTAAAAGCAGCGGAAAGAAATCTTGCGATCTGACCAGTAGTCGGCTGCTTCGCGGAAGATGTCCAAAAGCTGCTCACGCGCCTCTTTGTCGAATCGCGTGTGGGCTGGAATGTGTTCGAGCACCACCACAAACCCAGGTTGTGGACCTGATTTGTGCAATGGATCCGTCATGTGGTCGTACAAGGAGTCAAAGCTCTTGCAGGCATGAAGGGGGAAGGTGAACTGCTGGACGATGAAGTCCAGCACATCTTGTTTGCTGTTGGCCTGGGCCAAGTTGGCGTACAAAAAGTGATGACCCAAGTGCTGAGCCGCCTGTTGCAGATCAGGCACACGAAAAGCCCTGATCGATTGAACGATGTTGCTTTTGACAGAACGAAGTGGCATGTCCATCTCCGTGAGACTTCCCTAAAAAATCAAGGGGTTAATGAAAGTGACAAATTGGTGAGCTAACCCGATAACTCACCGCGTATTGTCACTCAAATGCATTTTGAATGCAAGTCCCTGCCTAATATTTCAGCAAAAAGTAGGGCAATTATTGAATTAATAGTGAGCGCTCACTATCAAAAAGGCGATTATCTTTGAGCGCTCGCATCTGCCACTGTCAATGCTGTCATGTTCACAATTCGACGCACCGTGGTGCTGGCGGTCAGGATGTGAACCGGTTTGGCCGCTCCGAGTAAAACCGGGCCAATGGCGATGTTGCCACCGGCTGCGGTTTTAAGGAGGTTGTAAGCAATGTTGGCCGAATCCAAATTGGGCAGCACCAAGAGGTTTGCATTGCCTTTGAGGGGGGAGTCGGGCATGATGGCTTCACGCGATGCGTGGTCCAGGGCCAAGTCGCCGTGCATCTCGCCGTCAATCTCAAGCCAAGGCGCGCGAGCTTGCACCAAGGCCAGGGTTTCTCTCATTTTGATGGCTGTGGGTTTGTCGCTGCTGCCAAAATTGGAGTGCGACAGGAGAGCGGCTTTGGGGTGGATGCCAAAGCGGCGCATCTCGTGTGCGGCCATGATGGTGATCTCAGCGAGTTGCTCGGCACTGGGGTCGTAGTTGATGTGGGTGTCAACCAAGAAGACTTGGCGATCGGGCAAGAGCAGACCGTTCATGCAAGCGTAGGTGCTCACACCTGGGCGATGTCCGATCACCAAATCGATGTAGTTCAAATGGACATCGGGTGTGCTCCAAGTGCCGCAAATGAGCCCGTCCACTTCACCTTTGTGCAAGAGCATGGTGCCAATGAGGGAGAGGCGTCGGCGCATGTCGATTTTCGCCAACTGCTGGGTCACGCCTTTTCTCTCGGTCATCTTCCAATAGGTTTGCCAAAAATCCCTGTACCTTGGGTCGTTCTCGACATTGACCACTTCGTAATCGACCCCCTCTTTGAGCCTGAGACCAAACTGCTCCACGCGGCGGGCAATCACCGCTGGGCGACCGATCAAGGTGGGTCTGGCCAAGTTCTCGTCGACCACAATTTGAACCGCCCTCAAGACGCGTTCCTCTTCGCCCTCGGCATAGGCAACGCGCTTGTTTTGAGCCTTCTTGGCGGCTGCATAGATGGGCTTCATGGCCTGACCAGAAGCGTAGACAAAGCTTTGCAACTTTTGGCAATAGGCATCCATGTCCGCGATGGGGCGAAGCGCAACACCGCTCTTGGCCGCAGCAAGGGCCACTGCAGGAGCAATTTTGATCATCAAGCGTGGATCAAAGGGCTTGGGGATCAAGTACTCGGGTCCAAAGGTGAGTTGCTCGCCCGCGTAAGCGGCAGCAACCACCTCACTTTGTTCGGCTTGTGCGAGCTCCGCGATTGCGTAGACCGCAGCGATCTCCATCTCCGTGGTGATGGTGGATGCGCCTGCATCCAAAGCACCCCTGAAGATATAGGGGAAGCATAGGACGTTGTTGACCTGATTGGGATAGTCGGTGCGCCCAGTGGCCACAATGGCGTCGTCGCGAACGGCGTGAACGTCCTCGGGCAAGATCTCAGGGGTTGGATTGGCCAGGGCCAAGATGATGGGGTTTTTGGCCATGGTCTTGACCATGGCAGGCTTTAGGACACCACCGGCTGACAGGCCCAAAAACACATCAGCACCATCGATGATTTCCGCCAATGTTCGCGCAGAAGTCTCTTGGGCAAACTGGATCTTGTCCTCATCCATGAGCTCGGTGCGGCCTTTGTAGACCACGCCCGCCAAGTCGGTGACGTAAATGTTTTCTTTGGGAATGCCCAGCTTCAAAAGGAGTCCCAAACAGGCCAGTGCGGCAGCACCCGCACCTGAGGTCACCACTTTGACGTGGCGAATGTCTTTGTTGACCACTTTGAGGCCATTCAAAATGGCCGCACCCACCACAATGGCCGTGCCGTGTTGGTCATCGTGAAAGACTGGAATCTTCATGCGTTCACGCAGTTTTCGCTCGACGTAGAAACAATCGGGCGCTTTGATGTCCTCTAAATTGATGCCACCAAAGGTGGGCTCCAAAGAGGCGATGATGTCAACGAGCTTGTCCAAGTTCTTTTCATTGATTTCAATGTCAAAAACATCGATACCGGCAAACTTATGGAACAAAACCCCTTTGCCCTCCATCACAGGCTTGGCGGCCAAGGGACCAATGTCGCCCAAACCCAGCACGGCTGTGCCGTTGGTGATCACGGCCACCAAATTGCCACGGGCCGTGTATTTGTAAGCGTTGTTGGGGTCTTTGACGATCTCTTCACAAGGAGCGGCCACGCCAGGCGAATAAGCCAGAGCCAAATCGTGCTGATTGACCAATTGCTTGGTGGCTTGAATGCTGATTTTTCCGGGGGTTGGGAACTCGTGGTATTCGAGTGCCGCACGGCGGAGTTCTTGTCTCGCTTTGAGGCGGTTTTCGTCGCGCTGTTCGGTAGAGATCTTGGGGTCGTGGTCGTTCATATATCGGTCCAAGCAAAGTAAAGGGCGAGCCTCTCATCACAAGAAGCATCGCTTGGCAAAACATCAATCTGGCACACAAAGTCACAAGGTGTCAGATGCAATCAAAGGATTGTAGGCCTCTTTGGAGACCATTCATCAAGGGTGCCCATTGGGCATCAACGCAAGGCTCAAAGTTCAACCATTTCGAATTCTGACTTTTGAACGCCGCACTCAGGGCACAACCAATCGCTTGGCACATCGGCCCAAGCGGTGCCCGCGGCGATTCCTTCTTCTGGACGACCCAAAGACTCATCGTAGATGAAACCACAAACCACACACATGTAGGTTCTCGAATTGGAGGACATGGACTAACCTTTCAAAAAAACAATGCACTCTAAGGCGCATAGGCGAATGACATCAAAATTCAGGAGGCCATCAATTGCTCAATGGCCTCAATGGAGACAGGTACTTCACGGCTGATCAACTCAACGCCGTCCTCACGAACCCAGGCATCGTCTTCAATTCGAATCCCCAAATTCCAAAAGGCCTCGGGCGCATGAGCACTTGGGCGCACGTAGAGTCCTGGCTCAATGGTGAGCACCATGCCCGCTTCCAGTTTGCGCGGTGTGCTCGATGGGATTTGCGCCGCTGTTGTGGGTGAGTTGGGCGCTTGAAGCGACATTTGCTTCCAAGAAGGGGTTTGACTCTGGGGGGGCGCAGCTTGTACATACGACCCACAGTCGTGCACATCCAGCCCCAACCAATGGCTGGTGCGGTGCATGTAGTAGGCCGAGTAGTGGCGATTCTCAAGGATGTCGTCCACGTGTCCGTGCTCCTTGGTGTTCAAGAGCCCCAAATCCAATAGGCCTTGAGACAGAACCCTCAGACACGCCTCGTGAGGTGCAGTGAAAGGAGCGCCCGCCCGTGTGGCTTCAACAGAGGCCTCTTGGGCCAGGAGCACCAGGGCGTAGAGATCGCGTTGAGGGCCTGTGAAGCGCCCGTTGGCTGGGAAGGTGCGGGTGATGTCACTGGCGTAACCCTGGAGTTCACATCCCGCATCGATCAAGACCAGGTCTCCATCTTTGACGGGCGCTTTGTCCGCTCTGTAGTGCAGCACACAAGCGTTGGCTCCAGCCGCCACGATGGAGGTGTAGGCAACAGACTCAGAGCCATGGCGTCTGAATTCGTGCAGCATTTCCGCCTCCAAGTGGTACTCCGCAATGGGCTTTTTTGCCCGAATGGACTGAGCACTCAACTGCATGGCACGAATGTGGGCTTTGGCGCTGATGCTGCAAGCGTCTTTCATGATTTGGATTTCGTGGGCGTCCTTGATCAAACGCATTTCATCCAAAATCAAACATGCATTTTTGATCACCTGCGGCGCACGCACCCCAGCGCGAGCTTTGATGGCCAAAGCCGAAATCCAGGCGTTGATTTTTTGATCAAAGCCTTCGTGTGTTCCAAAAGGAAACCAAATCGATTCAGTGTTTGCCAAATACTGAGGGGCGTAGTGATTGATGTCAACGATGGAGTGCGCGCGCTCCACACCCAGGGCCTGGGGCGCTTCATCGGGGCCCAAGCGATAGCCATCCCAAATCTCACGCTCAAGGTCTTTGGGCTGACAAAATAGAACGCTCTCTCCCGCGGCATTGACCCATAAAACCGCATCGGGCTCAACAAATCCGGTCAAATAGTAAAAGTAGCTGTCAAAACGGTAAGGGTGGTCGCTGTCACGGTTTCTGGTGCGAGTGGGCGCCGTTGGGATGATGGCCACATCCATTGGACCCAGTTGAGAGCTCAAGCGTTGGCGACGTTCTTGGTAAATGTTCATGGTGTTTGCTCAGCAGCAGTCATTTCAATGTTTGAGATGGTCAAAGGGCTCAAAGGCCATGATGGCATTTGCCTACACTCAATAGACCACAGTGTAAGAGATTGGCCAAGTGACACAACGCTCTCGTTCAATCAACCGGGTTAAAAATGGGGGTCATCGCATTCAAAGTATTGACTTGCACGCCATGCGAAGCAGATCAGGCATTCAATTGTGCCAAACGCTCAGGGGTTCCGACATCGGTCCATTGCCCCTCAAAGAGGCTGGCTCCAACCCGTTGTTCTTTCATCGCCTCTTTGAGCCAAGGTGCCAAGGGGGCTTTGACGCCTTGAGGATTCCCGGCTTCGATCATGCAAATGGGGCTTGAAAAAAAAGCTTTCTTGTAAAGTGCAATCGTGCTGAAAGTGTAGGTCTTTGGAGCCATTGAGCTGCTCGCATCTTCTAGCCGACGCGCGACTGAATCTTGAATCCAAAAGTCACCTCTTGGGTGTTGAGGTGGGTTGGGGACAAGCCACAGGTGAGCCAAGTGAGCGCTTTTTGAAAATCGATCCAAGGCCTCTTGAGAAAAATCAAACTCTGGTGCATACACATCACCTGCAACCACCCAAAACACGTCCTCCAAAAGGGGAAGCGCACGAACAATGCCGCCACCTGTCTCAAGCGCACCCCCAAAATCCAGGTCCTCGCAAGAGAAAGTCAGATCAAGGCTGCACGCCTCCTCTTGCATGGAATCCATGGCGTAGGGGGTTTTCAAATGGGTGCGAATTTGACCCCCCAACCAAGCGGTGTTGATGACTGCACGCTTGATGCCCGAGCGGCCCAATTGATTGAGTGAGTGATCAAGCAAGGTGCGCCCATGGACTTTGAGCAAGGGCTTGGGTGTCGTGTCGCTCAATGGGCGCATGCGCTCGCCTCGACCTGCCGCCAAGACGAGGGCTTGGGCTTTGGGGCTTGTGGGGTCAAATGCACCTGGGGTGTTCAAGGTCTTGGGCTTTCGCAATTCAAGTCAAGCAATTGGCGTGTGTTCTGGGCTCAAAGGATCTACAAAATCCCTTATGATGAGTGAGACATTCATCATAGTCATCCTTTGTTGAAAACCCATAAAAGCCCATGAAAAATTTTAAAAACACCTTCAAACAAGCCCTCTACGAGAGAAAGCCTCAAATTGGCTTTTGGCTGGGACTGGCCAATCCTTTGGTCACAGAAATTTGTGTGGGTGCAGGTTTTGACTGGGTGCTGTTGGATGGGGAGCATTCCACCAACGACTTGGGCACGCTCATGGCTCAGTTGCAAGTGATCGCAGGCTATCCCCACACCCATGCGGTGGCGCGCGTGCCGGTTGGCCATGGACACGTGGGCACCACACTCATCAAACAATATTTGGACTTGGGTGTGCAGTCGATTTTGGTGCCCATGGTGGACACTGCAGAGCAAGCCCAAGCGCTCGTGAGCGCCGTACGCTATCCACCCCATGGCATTCGCGGCATGGGCGGAGCCAGGGCCTCGAGATGGGGTCGCATCACCAAGTATGCGCATGAGGCCAACGATGAGGTGTGTTTGCTCGTGCAAGTGGAAACACAAGAGGGGCTCAACAACATCGAGGCCATTGCCAATGTTGAAGGCGTGGACGGTGTGTTCATTGGGCCCTCAGACCTCTCGGCATCTTTGGGTCATGTGGGGGAGCAAAATCACCCAGTGGTCAGAGCCGCCATTGAGGACGCGTTTGCCAAAATTTTGAAGGCCGGAAAAGCCCCAGGCTTTTTGACTTTGGATGAAAACCTCTCCAAGCACTATTTGTCTTTGGGCGGGGTGTTCATGGCGGTTGGCACCGATGGCGCCTTGCTGGCCAGACAAACCGAAGCCCTTTATCAAAGGTTCAAGTCTTAGGCTCGGTGAGGGCCTTGGGCGCTTTAGCCCTCTAGCGTGATCACCGGTACTCGGGTCGCCAAACCACACATGAGCTCATAGGAGATGGTTTGAGCGCTCATGGCAATCTCATCGATGCTGAGCACTGTGCCGTTGTTGGCGCGGCCCCAAAGGGTGACCTCTGAGCCGACTCCAGCTTCAATGCCTTGGTCTTTGAGTTGCTCAAGATCCACGCACATCATGTCCATGCTCACACGTCCAACCGTTTGTGTCCGAGTGCCTTGAACCAAAACGGCAGACCCACTGGCCACATTGCGTGGGTAGCCATCGGCGTAACCGCATGCCACAACACCAATGAGCATGTCCCTGGGTGCTTGAAAGATGGACCCATAGCCCACGTGTTCACCCGCTTTGAGGGCTTGGGTTGCGATGATTTTGCTCTGCAAGGTCATCACTGGCTGAAGCTTCCAATGGCTGGCGGGATAAAGGCTTGGGTTCACCGAGCCGCCGTAAAGCGAGATCCCCACACGGGCCCAGTCTTCACTTGCGGCATTGGCGTTCTCGGGTTTGGAGGGCATGAGGGTTGCTGCGCTGTTCGATAAGCTCACCTCACCGCTCAAATCTTGACTGAAGTGATGGAAGGTTTGTGTGGCCAAGAGGGTGCCGTTGGGCACATCGGCGTCGCTGAAATGGGTCATCAAGGAGATTTCTTCCACTTGAGGCAAAGCGTTCAAGCGAGCCCATGCGCTTTTGAACGTGTGCGGCTTGAACCCCAAGCGATTCATGCCTGAATTCATTTTCAAAAAAATGCGATGACCTTGTTGTGTTTTGTGACGACTTAACCAATCGATTTGGACTTCGTTGTGAACGGTGTGCCAGAGTTGGTGGCGTGAACAGTCTTCGAG
>Ga0208618_1000440_pt1 | contig 19167 bp, 17 predicted proteins | sample CryBogCBE18Jul08_FD_184585 | JGI IMG/M metagenome (GOLD analysis project Ga0208618, IMG submission 184585) | Freshwater microbial communities from Crystal Bog, Wisconsin, USA - CBE18Jul08 (SPAdes) | ecosystem: Environmental > Aquatic > Freshwater > Lake | place: Crystal Bog, Wisconsin, USA...
CATCTTGCAGGGCATAGTACTCTTCACGCGTCGCAATTAAGACCAATTTCACATGCGCCGCCAAAGCCTCTGGCGCAAAATGAATCCCTGCATTTTGTCCAGGTGTACCACTCGCCTCTTCAATTTGGATGGTGCCATTGCGCAAAAATCGATGAAGCTTCTCTAAAATCTGACTGCCGGATTGCTGATCTGCATTGATATCTCGCAGATACAGCATCAAAGTACCGCCATGCGCTTTGAGTAAATTGCCTGCCCGTAAGCGCATAAAGTCTGCTGTATTACTCGTGCTATCAGCGCTTTCCAAGCCCCCGAAAAGCGAACTAAATGTTGGGTCTTCATCAAAAATGACTGGTGACCCTAAATTAGCATCATTAAGATAAGCGGCGTTATCCACCATCACGTTAACACGGAAACGTCCTAAGAAACCTTCAAGCAGCCCCTCATTATCACTACCTGCGGATTGATTAAAGATTTCAATATTTTCACACACGTCGCGCATTAAGGCCGCAAGGTAGAGATCAAACTTCAGGAGCTCCGCCATCGCAAATGGGCTAGCATCGCCCTTCACAACCATAATCAAACGCGCAAACTGCTCAGTAAAGAAATCTTCTAGCGAATGTCTTAATTGCTCAGCGAGTTTTATCTCTACGCTATTTTTACTATCACCCTGCTTAGAAACATCCTCTTCATTAGAAGCTTTCTCAGACTTCATCTCCTCTTTAGCCGCCGTCTGAACAATCAATGCAGGAATGACCTTGATCATCTGACGGATAAAGGCATCCATTTCGACACGAAGCCGAACGCCATGGCCGGCATTAAGATACAGCGGAAGTGGTTTTTCTGGCGTCTCGAAGTGATAAAGCAAGACCAAGTCATTAGGTTTTGGACGTTTAGCGGAGGCAGCTTGAATCGCTTGCCAGGTCAACGATTTTCGGCCACTACCAGACTCCCCCAACACCAACATATTAAAGCCAGGCTCAAAGATACTTAACCCAAAATTAGCCGCTTGCTCAGCATCAGGCTGACCTACCCAAGCAGGGCTAGTCTCCAAACTCAAACAAGAGGTATTAGCGAAGCCTAAATCACTCGCTTTTAAAGGAATATTAAGTTGCGCAGCTTTTAATGAATGTGACATGAGGTGTTTTCTAGTTGTTAATTTTGTTTATTGCTGCCAGCGATTTTTAGCTTGATCGTCTGAGTCTTTAGCCTCAACCCAGCGCTCACCATTAGGCGTTTGTTCTTTTTTCCAAAAAGGGGCTTCAGTTTTCAAGAGATCCATCATGAACTCACAAGCAGCAAAAGCATCTTTGCGATGAGCTGAAGCCACTAAGACTAAAACAATTTGATCTAAAGGTTTTAATTTACCCACACGGTGAACAATTAACGCGTCGGCAATTGACCATCGAGCAACCGCTTGCTCGACAATGCCAGATAATGACTTTTCAGTCATGCCTGGATAATGCTCCAAAGTCATGGCTGCGACATGATCTCCATCATTCAAATCTCTCACTTGCCCAACAAATGAGACAACTGCGCCTATATTAGGATGGCTGAGTCGCATGGCATTAACTTCGACGCCGACATCAAAGTCCTCAGTTTGGACACGCACGACCATCGTATTAAATTAGCCGCCTGTCACTGGGGGAAAGAAGGCCACTTCATCGCCATCTTTGACAGCAGCAACATTATCAACAAGCGCATGATTAATGGCTGCACGTATGGTTTGTTTGCCATTAAACAAATTAGCCCAAGCCTCACCGCGCTTAGCCAAGTGTGTTTTCAATTGCGCAATTGTTTTAACGCCTTCAGGCAATACCATCTCTTCAGTCGAGTAATTAAGCGACTCTTTCAATCTTGCAAAATAAAGCACGGTAATCAATTAATCAGCTCCCAACACATCAGCATCCACAATCTCATCAATAGGCAACGCTAAAGAAGCTGCATCGCCAGCAAGCTCTACGCGCTCAATCTGTGAAAAACGACGTGATATCTTTTGGCTCGTCGTTTGAACATCCTGCGCATCTTCATGTGCCAAACGAATGTGGTCTGCAAGCTTCTTCATGCGGGTATCAAAACGGCCAAACTCTTTACCTAACTTACCCAACTCTTCTTTAATAATATGCACTTGCTTGCGCGTTTCGACATCCTTTAATACAGCACGCGCCGTATTGAGTACCGCCATCAACGTGGTTGGAGAAACCACCCACACGTTTTTCGCCATTGCATAGTCCACAATGTCACGATGATTCGCGTGAATCTCCGCAAAAACCGCCTCTGCAGGGATAAACATCACCGCACCATCTGAAGTCACATCCGCAATAATGTACTTACTCGCAATATCATCCACATGCTTTTTAACGTCAGCTTTAAACTGGCGCTGTGCAGTGATTTTTTCAGCATCAGTCACGCCGCTTTCGTACATCCGATGATAATTTTCGAGCGGGAATTTTGAGTCCACTGCCACAGTGCCAGTTGGCTCAGGTAAGAACAAAGCGCAATCCACTCGGGTACCATTAGGAAGGGAGTACTGCATCTCATAAGTGCCATTCGGCATCACGTTACGCACCAAACCCTCAAGTTGAACTTCTCCAAACGCACCACGTGAGCGCTTATCCCCTAGCAACGCTTGCAAACTCACAACGTTCGTTGTTAATCCATCAATCTTTTCTTGTGCCTTATCAATGGTCGCCAAGCGCTCCATCACGCGCACAAAGGTATCGTTGGTTTTCTTAAAGCCCTCATCTAGGCGTTCCGTCACCTTACCGCTAATTTCTTCTAGACGCGTATCGACCACCTTACTCAAGCTCTCAATGCTCGCAGTCAGTTGCATCGTTGCATGACGCATTGTGGCCTGAATGAGCTCTTGCTCAGCCTTGCCCTGTTCAGCCAATGTGGTGTGGAGTTTTTCAATGACGTTTTCACGTGTTTGCGCAAGGCTAACAGTTTGAGCTGTTTGCAAAGCCTGCATCGCTTCGCGGGTTTGGGCCAACTCTTGGGCAACGGCGGACCGGAGACGCTCGCTAGATTCTTGAGTCGAGGCATTTAGTCTATCGCCTAATTTATTTAGGCCATCATTCAAATCAAGCAACATCGCTCTATGCTTTTCTTGAAGCTGAGCGACTAAAGCGCCTTCTGCATTTGGCTTATTTGCAGACTGACGCAACAACACAACTAACAGTAGTAGTGCGAGTATGGAAATGATGAGTGTTAATGTTTCTAGCATAAGTGCAATTATACCCCAAGCAATCTTGTCTCACTTGATGCATCAATAGACGCTGAATTATTGTAAAATCTTACCTATTGGAAGCACTATTAATAAAATATTATGAGGAAACCTTCGTGAACATTCAAAGCCACATCGTTGATTTACCAACCCCAACAGGCGTCATGCGCACCTATGTGCACCGCCCAGCCGGCGAAGGTGCTTACCCTGCGATTTTATTTTATTCAGAAATTTTCCAACAAACCGGTCCAATTGAACGTGCAGCGCGCTTTATGGCTGGTCATGGTTATGCAGTACTTGTGCCAGAAGTGTTCCATGAACTTAACCCGATTGGCACGGTGCTTGGTTATGACGATGCAGGCCGCGATAAAGGCAATGCCGACAAAGCCGCAAAGGATGTTCAAGGCTACGACACTGACAACCAAGCGATGATTGAATTTGTTAAGAAACAAGCTTGGTGCACTGGCGACATCGGCGCAATGGGCTTCTGTATTGGTGGGCACTTAGCTTTCCGCGCAGCATTACAAAAAGATGTGAAATCAACCGCTTGCTTCTATGCAACCGACTTACACACTCAAGTGATTCCAAACAAGCCAGGTCAACACAGCATGGAAAACTTGGATAAGATCAAGGGTGAATTACTAATGATTTGGGGCAAACAAGACCCACACATTCCATCAGAAGGCCGTGCAAAAGTGTATAGCGAACTAAACGCAACAGACCTCAAATTCACATGGCACGAATTCAATGGTCAACACGCTTTCATGCGTGATGAAGGTGACCGTTATGACCCTCAACTTGCTTCTATGGGCTATCAATTAGCGTTACAAATGTTCGGCAGAACATTGCGCTAACCAAGTAAGAAGTAAGAAAGTAATAAAAAAGGAGCCGCCGGCTCCTTTTTTATTACTTAAGATTTAATTTATCTTGCTAGCGAAGCCAAATCCACTTTCAAATCTTCCACGTGCTCCAACCCTACAGCAATTCGAACTAAGCCGTCCGTAATGCCAGCAGCAGCACGCGCTTCAGCTGTCACACGACTATGCGTGGTTGTCGCAGGATGGGTAATGGTGCTTTTCGCATCACCTAAGTTAGCGGTGATTGAAATCAACTTGGTTGCATCAATCAGAGCCCAAGCAGCTTCTTGTGCTGTTTGACCTGCTTTAGGCTTCACTTCAAAACTCACAATACCACCACCACTAGATTGTTGCTTCATAGCTAGTGCGTGTTGTGGATGAGATTTAAGTCCTGGATAAAAAACACGTGCGACCTGAGGTTGAGCTTCTAGCCAAGTCGCTAGCGTCAATGCATTTTTCGCGTGCGCTTCCATGCGAACAAATAATGTCTCAAGTCCTTTCAAGAATACCCAAGCATTAAATGCACTCATGGTGACGCCAGCAGTCCGCAAGAAACCATATACTGGCTCCATATGCACTTTTGAACCCAATACGGCGCCTCCTAAGCACCTCCCCTGACCGTCAATATATTTAGTGGCTGAGTGAATGATAATATCTGCCCCTAGTTGTAGCGGTCGCTGTATTGCTGGGGTACAAAAGCAATTATCAACAACCAACAACGCACCTGCATCATGTGCAACTTTAGCCAAAGCTGGAATATCAGCCACTTCGGTTAATGGGTTCGACGGCGTTTCCACAAAGAATAATTTTGTTTTAGACGTAATCGCGCCCTCCCACTCTTTAACCTCAGTGAGTGAAACAAAAGTAACTTCCAAGCCCCAACGCTTAAGAATGTTGCTAAAAAGTTGAACACTCGTGCCGAAGATGCTCCGCGAAGCCACAATATGGTCACCTGCATTACACAAGCCCATGACACAAGCCAAAATAGCAGCCATGCCACTTGATGTCGCTACGCATTGCTCGGCACCCTCTAAGGCTGCCAACTTATCTTGAAACATAGACACAGTTGGATTAGTGAAGCGAGAATAGATATTCCCAGGCTCTGTGCCACCAAACCTTGCTGCAGCTTGTGCAGCACTTTTAAAACGAAAGCTTGAATTCAGAAACAATGCTTCTGAGTTTTCACCGAACGCTGTCATTTGATTACCAGCACGGACTCCTAATGTCTCAGGATGCCATTCACTTCCATCAAAACCATTCGAATCAATATTTATTGCCATGTCATTACCTTTACTTGTCTCACTTGAGACATAAAAAAACCCGTTTTGCGATGAGGCTAAAACGGGTTTGCTTATATTAGCACTCGCTTTAGCTGAATTTATTTAGCGCCCGCAAGCTGAGCAATGCTTTTAAGCAACTCAAATCAGCGCATTTCCATACTATCCCTCAAGCTTAATATCGTCAAGCAAGCAGGATAGGCGTTTGTTAGATAGCTTCTTCCTCGTGCTCTTTGGTATTTACTAAGTTCAAGTCCATCTGCGTGATTGAATTGGCTGGCTTTTTAACCTTTTCACCATCGCCGCGCGCATTCTCAATTGCCGTTAAATAAGCTTCGTTAATATCGCCAGTCACATATTTACCATCGAAACATGAGCAATCAAATACTTTGATTTTTGGATTGCTTAACTGCACTGCAGATACCAATGCATCGAGATCCTGATAAATTAAAGCATCCGCACCAATCTCTTTACAGATCTGCTCATCAGTGCGTCCTGTTGCTAGCAATTCATTACGTGTTGGCATATCAATACCATACACATTTGGAAAACGAACAGGAGGCGCTGCTGAAGCGAAGTAAACCTTATTAGCACCTGCATCACGAGCCATTTGGACAATTTGTTGTGACGTTGTGCCACGTACAATTGAGTCATCAACGAGCAGCACGTTCATACCCTTAAACTCCATTCCAATTGGATTGAGCTTTTGGCGAACTGATTTTTTACGCAAGGCTTGGCCAGGCATAATAAATGTACGGCCAATATAACGATTCTTAATGAACCCTTCACGATAAGTCACATTCAGCGCATTCGCCAATTGCAAGGCACTTGGTCGACTCGTATCTGGAATTGGGATTACCACATCAATCTTCAAGTCTTTCCATTCACGTTTAATCTTTTCAGCAAGGCTTTCACCCATGTGTAAACGTGTTTGATAAACAGACACCCCATCAATCAATGAATCAGGACGTGCTAGATAGACATATTCAAAAATACATGGCGTTAATTCAGCATTCTCAGCACATTGACGTGAATAGAAGTTACCATCCATATCGATGAATACAGCCTCCCCAGGCTCAACATCACGTACTAGTTTAAAGCCAAGGACATCTAGCGCCACGCTTTCAGAGGCAACGATATACTCAACACCCTTCTCAGTTTCTGCCTTACCAATGACCAATGGGCGAATACCGTTAGGATCACGGAAAGCAAGCAAACCAAAATTTGCGACCATCGCAACAACGGCATAAGCACCTTTAACTCGCTTATGCACACCAGTTACCGCATCAAAAATCATATCTGAATTTAGCACAGCACTATGTGCTGTTTGCTCGATTTCGTGCGCCAATACGTTCAACAATACTTCAGAATCCGAGTTGGTATTAATGTGACGTAAATCTTGGCGGAACATCTCTTGTTTTAATTGAGGAGAGTTAGTCAGATTGCCATTATGACCAAGCACAATACCGAATGGAGAGTTTACATAGAATGGCTGAGCTTCTGCGGCTGATGATGAGCCTGCAGTTGGGTAACGTACGTGTGCAATACCGGCATTCCCTTGAAGACTACGCATATGACGTGTCTGAAACACATCTTGTACAAGGCCGTTATTTTTATGCATGTAAAACGTATTGCCATCGCAGGTGACTATCCCCGCCGCATCTTGACCACGATGCTGTAACACCAACAAACCATCATAAAGCAACTGGTTCACTGGATTTTTACCGACAATACCGATAATTCCGCACATTATTTATTTTGCCTTTGTCACAAATATTTTGAGGATATTACTAAAAACTATGTTCAGCGCTTATTCTACAATGAGCAAGACTGATGTTAACTACTATATTTACTATTCGTATTTTACGCGATCCGAAATTGCTTTAGGCATCCATGGCATTGCGCTAAATACCATCGCCTCAAGTGGCGCACTAAACATGGCGTTTCGCCAAGCACTCTCTTTAGGAAAATCAGTTAAACCTCCTAAAAAGACTAGCACTCCAACAATAATGAGGCCACGAATGGTGCCGAAAACAGCACCAAGGCCACGGTCTATAAAACTTAAACCGACTTTCTCGAAAATTTGAGATAGCGCTATTGCGAGCAAGCTGCTTACTAGCAATGTGGCCAAAAATAAAATAATGAATGCCGCAAGATATTGTAAAGTTTCAGTCGGAATCGCTTTAGGCAACAAAGGAGCAAGCTCCAAGGTGTAGCTCTTCGCCACAAAAAAAGCTGCTATCCAACCTACCAATGCCAAAACCTCTCGCACTAGGCCCCGCATAATACTAAAGAAAACAGATAAGCCAATAATAGCTAGAACGACATAATCAAAAATGGTCATTAATTGCCTATCACAGCATCAGTTAAGCCAAGTGCTTTTACTTTCAAAAGCGCAGCTTCAGCATCAGCCCTTGATGAAAACATACCAACTCTCAAACGGGTTTTTGTCCCCTTAGGAGTATCAATCAACTCTGTAGAGGATTTCAAAGCACTTTCGCTTAACTTTGTTTGCAATTGCTCGACTTTTGAGGGGGTTGAGAACACGCCAACCTGTACATAAAATTTGCCTTTAGGTGCAGACTTGTCTGCTTTCGGCTTATCTTGTTCTTTTGGCTTATCCTGCTCTTTGGGAGTAGGCTTTAATTCTTGAACAGGCACGATATCCTCTGGCTTAACAATGGGCTTATCGTTTTGAGCTACTGGCGCAGGCGGCTCTGCAGGCTTAACTTCTGCTGAAGCAGAGACTGGTGGTGTAACAACAGCCGGTGTTTGCTGTACAGCTTCAGCCACTTTATCTGACGTAGCGTCTGGCTTAGCATCTAAGTGGGTATCCTGGCTAGGAATAGAGATGACCACTTCCTCTTTAGGAGGTTGCGCAACCCTATCTTCAAGCAACATAGGCAATAAAACAATCATAAGCAAAACCAGAGCGACCGCACCAACCAGTCTTCTTCTAGCTCGTTTTTTGAATTGAATCTCTTGCTCGCTCTGAGACTCCATATTATCTTGCGCCATTTTTGTTTATCCCATTTTTTAATGTTGCTGTTTGTAAAGCACGCATCACTTCAGCTACCGTGAAAAATGACCCTAATATGATAATTCTATCATTTTCATTAGCATCAATACAGGCTTCAGCATAAGCGTTAGCAACGTCATGAAAGAGGCGTATAGAAGCACCCGGTAGCTCAGACAAAATCATTTCTTTAATTTGAACACCCGCAGCGCCGCGAATATGGGAAATACCAGAGACATACCACTCATCAACCTCGTCAGCGATGGCATTAACCACACCAGCGATATCTTTATCAGCTAACATTGCAAATACAGCGAATGTTTTACCTGATGTGCTAGTATTTTTAAGGTTTGATGCGAGGGATTTTGCAGCGTGAGGGTTATGCGCGACATCCAAAATTACATCCGGCTTAGATGATAAGTATTGATAACGCCCATGCAAGCGAACAGACAGCAAACCTTTTTCAATTGCCTCTTCTCTCAAAGGCAATTTGTCTTGTAAGTCGACAATTGCGGCGATAACACAAGATGCGTTATACAGCTGAAAATCACCCATCAACGCTGGCATAGGGATACTGTCGAGCAAGTAATTATCACTCCTAAAGCACCAATCATTTTCTTGTAATTCAAATCTAAAGTCACGATCAATCAACTTTAGCGCAGCACCAATTTTTTGAGCAGAATCCACCAAGGATTGCGGTGGATTTAATTCACCGCAAATAGCAGAAATACCTTTTCTAAAAATACCTGCTTTTTCCGCGCCAATGAGTTCACGCGTATTACCCAAGAAATCCATGTGATCCAAATCAACACTCGTCACAATCGCGCAGCTCGGCTCAAACACATTCACCGCATCCAATCTACCACCCAACCCAACTTCAAGAATTGCGATATCAACCTTAGCGGCACAAAAGTGCCACATTGCGGCTAAAGTGCCATATTCAAAGTAAGTCAGTTGTATGTCTTGACGTGCAGCTTCAATCGCTTGAAATGCAAGAATTAAATCGACATCGCTAATTTCTTCAGAAGCGACACGAATGCGCTCACTATAACGTAACAAATGTGGGGATGAGTAACTTGCAACACTATAGCCAGCGGCGTGGTAGATGGACTCTAGCATGGCACATGTTGAACCTTTGCCGTTGGTCCCAGCGACTGTGATAATGGGGAAGTTTATTTTTAGATTTAAGCGATCTTTGACTTGATTAACTCGCCCTAATCCCATTTCAATATCTTTGGGATGAAGTGCCTCAATGTAAGCGAGCCAATCGTTTAAGTCAAAATCAGCGGTATTTTTGGCTGACAAATCAGGATGTTCAGGCAATTTATTGTGTATATCCGTGAATCGTCAATGAAGAACTGTTTTTATTTATGCTGAAACTGGCAATTTCATTAAATTAGCAATCAAAGCAGACAATTTATCGCGCATTTGTCGGCGGTCAATAATGATATCAACAGCCCCATGATCAACTAAGAATTCTGCGCGCTGGAAGCCATCAGGCAAAGTCTCACGTACTGTTTGCTCAATCACACGAGGGCCTGCAAAACCGATTAAAGCTTGTGGCTCAGCAACAATAATATCGCCAAGCATAGCAAAGCTTGCTGAAACACCGCCCATGGTTGGATCGGTCAATACTGAAATATATGGCAACCCAGCTTGGCTAAGCTTAGTTAGTGCAGCGCTTGTTTTAGCCATTTGCATTAGCGAGAATAAACCTTCTTGCATACGTGCTCCACCACTAGCTGAGACGCAAATAAATGCAGACTTGCTATCAATAGCGGCTTGAACGCCACGCACAAAACGCTCACCAACAACAGAACCCATAGAGCCACCCATGAACTTAAACTCAAAGGAAGCAGCGACTACTGGCACTTGTTTAATTGTGCCTTGCATCACCAACAATGCATCTGTCTCACCCACTTCACTTTGTGAGGATTTAATACGGTCGGCGTAGCGTTTAGTGTCTTTAAATTTTAATGGATCAATCGGTTGTACCTCAGCACCAATCTCGATGCGACCTTCTTGATCAAGCAATACATTCAAGCGATCTCTAGCAGAGATACGGTTATGATAATTACATTGCGGACAAACTTCTGCGTTAGCTTCTAAGTCGGTACGATACAAAACCGAATCACACTTAGGACATTTACTCCAAAGACCTTCTGGTACATTTTTTCTATTTCGACCAATCACTCGATTGATTTTTGGTGGCAATATCTTTTGTAACCAACTCATCGCTTATTCCTTTTCTCGTTAAAACGAGTATTGATATCAATTATGCGTCAATGGCGGCGCGAAGCTCCGCTGTGAGTGACATTAAGTTCTCAACAACATTTGATGCTGTTGATTTCTCAACTTCTTGCACCATGCGACTTCCCACAACCACGGCATCAGCAATACCAGCAACTGCCTTTGCAGTTTCAGCATCGCGCACACCAAAACCCACACCAATAGGCAGATTAGTTTGTGATCGAATTGCAGCTACACGGTCAGCCACTTCAACAACATCTAGGTTTTTAGAACCAGTCACGCCTTTAAGTGAGACGTAATAAATGAAACCACTAGCTTGATTGACTATGACATCAACGCGAGCAGCGTCAGTTGTTGGTGAAAGTAAGAACACAGGATCAATATCACGGGCTTTCAGCATCGCATTAAATGCTGTTGATTCTTCAGGTGGATAATCGACTGTCAATACACCATCAATACCGGCATCTTTTGCAGCATCGGCAAACTTTTCAACACCCATTGCTTCAATTGGATTCGCATAACCCATCAAAACAATTGGCGTCTTATTGTCTTGCTGACGAAATTCTTTGACTAAAGAGAGTACTTTACGAAGTCCAACCTTGTGTACCAAAGCACGTTCACTTGCACGCTGAATCACAGGGCCATCAGCCATTGGGTCTGAAAAAGGCACTCCCAATTCAATTAAATCAGCACCTGCCTTGACCAAGCCATGCAACATATCAACTGTTTGCTCGGGATGTGGATCACCTGCAGTAATAAATGGAATGAGGGCTTTTTTGCCGGATAGTTTAAGTGTTGCAAAAGTAGTTTGAATACGTGACATAAGATTAAAGGGTAATTCCAGAAAGTTGAGCAACTGTGTTCATGTCTTTATCACCGCGACCTGAAAGATTAACCAAGATAATTTGATCAGGCGACATCGTTTTAGCAAGCTTTTCAGCATACGCAAGCGCATGACTGGACTCTAATGCCGGAATAATACCCTCTGTACGACATAAGCTATGGAAAGCCGCCATCGCTTCATCATCTGTAATCGCAACATATTCTGCACGTTTAATGTCTTTTAACCATGCGTGCTCTGGGCCAACGCCTGGATAATCTAAACCTGCTGAAATTGAATGCGTTTCGATGATTTGACCATCTTCATCTTGCATTAAGTACGTCCGGTTGCCATGCAACACACCAACGGCGCTATTGGCTGTTAATGGTGCTGCATGCTTACCAGTTTCTAGTCCATGACCAGCAGCCTCTACACCAATCAATTTAACACCCTCTTCATTGATGTATGGATAGAAGATACCCATAGCGTTGGAACCACCGCCCACACAGGCGATGACCGCATCTGGCTGACGACCAACGATTTCATTCATTTGAATTTTCGCTTCCACACCAATCACCGCTTGGAAGTCACGCACCATCATCGGATAAGGATGTGGGCCTGCGACCGTACCGATAATGTAGAAAGTATTTTCAATGTTGGTAACCCAGTCACGCATGGCTTCATTGAGCGCATCTTTAAGTGTTTTTGAGCCACTTTCAACAGGCACAACAGTTGCACCCAAGAGCTTCATTCGATAAACATTCGGCGCTTGGCGCTTCACATCTTCAGAACCCATGTAAACAACACACTCAAGACCCAAACGCGCTGCAATCGTTGCAGTTGCAACGCCGTGCTGACCAGCGCCCGTTTCAGCAATAACCCGCGGCTTACCCATGCGTTTAGCTAATAACGCCTGACCGACGGTGTTATTGACCTTATGAGCCCCCGTATGATTTAAGTCCTCACGTTTCAAGTAAATTTGTGCGCCACCCACTTTGTCAGACCAGCGCTTTGCATGATAAATCGGGCTTGGGCGACCAACAAAATGTTTTAGATCGTGTGCAAACTCTGCTAAAAACTCTGGATCATGACGATATTTTTCATACATGAGGCGAAGCTCTTCAAGTGCCTCCACCAAGGTTTCAGCGACAAAAATTCCGCCGTAAGGGCCAAAGTGACCACGTTCATCTGGCATATCATAAAGTTGCATTACTAACTCCTCGCATAAATGCAGCGATTTTCGCTACATCCTTAATTCCTTTACTGGCTTCAACACCACCACTCACATCGACCGCATAAGGTCGTACTTGTTCAATCGCCAATCCTACATTTTCAGCATTTAGCCCACCCGCCAAGACAATTGGCAAAGGTAAATTTTGTGGAATCAATGACCAATCGAACACAAGACCTGTTCCGCCCGGCACACCCTCAGCAAAAGCATCTAGCAATATGGCCTTTGCATCAGCGTAATCAGCAGCATATTGTACCAAATTTGTACCACTTTTAACGCGAATTGCCTTCATATATGGCCGTGAATATTGACGACATGCAGAAGGCGTTTCATCCCCATGAAATTGAAGCAAATCTAGATTGACAACAGAAAGCACTTCCTGAATAAAGGCAGGTTCAGCATCTACAAATAAACCAACGACCGTCACGAATGCGGGAATGCTAGAAACTATCTCAGCAGCTTGAGTAGCACTTACATTGCGCGGGCTTTTAGCATAGAAAACCAAACCAATTGCATCAGCGCCTTGATTAATTGCTTCAAGCGCATCTTCGACGCGGGTAATGCCGCAAATTTTTACACGAGTTCGCACAAATAAGACAATTTAGTTAAAGATGATAGCGTAACCGAAAGGCGTAAAACTGTCACAGCTTAGTTAGCTGTTTGAGGTAAAAAATTGAATATAACGACGTGTTGGTGGCAAGCCCCAATGCGCCTCGTAGCCAACCCCCGTCAGATACAAACCATCTGGAGAGAAAGTTGGTGGAGATTGAGTGCGGTCACGCGCCTGCAGTAAGGTGTTAATGTAATCAGGCGCAAAGCTGCCTTTGCCCACATAGACTAAAGCGCCCACCATATTTCTGACTTGGTGGTGCAAGAAAGCATTCCCTGAGAAGTTAAACACGATCCAATCATCATGCTTTTTCACTTCAGCTTGGTAAAGGTTTCTTATTGGTGATTTGGCCTGGCATTCTGAAGCACGAAAAGCACTAAAATCATGCTCCCCTTCCAAAAATCTTGCACCTTCTGCCATTTTTTCTACATCAAGAGGCAAATGAAACCAACTGGCTTTATTTGCCATTACCGCCGGAGCAACTGGTGCGTTATAAAGTACAAACTGATAATCTCGTCTTCTTGCAGAGAAACGCGCATGAAAATCATCAGGCACAACTTGGGCCCAAAGCACTCGCACATTAGGTGGCAAATTCGCATTAATGCCTCGTACCCAAGCGCTTAAAGGGCGCTCTGTTTCCGTATCAAAATGCACCACTTGGCACAAAGCATGAACACCTGTATCAGTGCGGCCTGCAGCGACGACAGCAATTTCGTGCCCCGCCATATCAGATAGCGCCTGCTCTAAACGATTTTGAACACCACAACCTTCAGGTTGTGTCTGCCAACCACAAAAATGGTTACCATCATATTCTAATCCTAGTGCGACTCTCATAGATGAAGGCCTATCGCAATTAAAAACACTAGAACACATAGACCATCTAAAAAGCCGAAACTAGGAATATCCAAAGAAACGATCTCAGCCAAAACCGGATCTTGAGTATTACTTAACCGCGCCAGAAACCCCTCCTGCCAGCCTGATATTTTATCTTGCATTTCGTTCCGTTTTTTTGTTTTGTCGATATATTGCAATGTGAGGTAGAGCCTTGCAGTGAAACGCTCTGGAGATACATTTAAAAGGCTTAGCGGTTTGATGATCGTATAAATGCCGGCCATCAAATTTTCTCTTATAGAGGTTGTCATCAGTAGTGAAATACCGGCCAATACTAAACTAATTCTAGCTATTTGATAAAAGCCTTCGCGAAGTCCTTCATAACTAGGTGCCAAATCAATGGGCCAATTTCTCAGATACTCCCCAGGAGTTGTGTAAGCGTAAATAATCAACATGGAAAGAAAAAGCCAACGCATGCGTCGCAACGTAGAGAAAAATCTTCTTACGCGAAAATGTATTAGCGCTAATGACAGCGCAAAAACCAAGCTTAACAGTTCTAAAAACTTCAAATGGGGTATCAATACTGCCATTAGGATAAATGCTGCAATTTTAACGGCTGGATGCAGGCCATCTTGCTTGAATAAAAAAGCCGGACTAATTCGCCCGGCTGATTTGAAATTCAATTTCATTAAGCCAAACTATCAATAAGTGCTTGAGCGCGCTCACGCTGTTGAGGCCCACCCTCGATAAGGGCTTCAGCGAGAAGTTCAAGAGCGCCCTCTTTATCGGCCATATCGATATAAGCAATCGCCAATTCAAGTTTCGTCGCAACATCGGATGACTCATCGTTATTCGATGTTTTTTGGTTTCCTAGGTTAGATGCGACTTTTTTTGGCGCTGTTTGTTTAGGTGCTGACGAAGTTGCATGCGGTTTAATATCAACCTTTAACAAGTTTGAAAAATCACCATTAAAAGCATCAGGAATAGCGGTTGGCACAGCAGTATCTTCACCACCAAACTGCGGAATAGATTCAAAGCTTAAATCAATACCTGTGAGATCCATTTCTAGCGGCTTAAGTGCTACTTCCGGCACCCCCAAACTGATCTCCTCCATTTGCCCAGCACCTTCATCCCTCATCGAATCTAAAGGATTTAACACATTGGAGACTGGCGCATGCTCCTCCATCAAACTTGCATCAGCAAAATCACTAATGGCTAATTTTGTTTCTGAAACCTCCGACGAATGGTTATCTTTGGCACGGTGATAAAGTTTGTTTTCAGGATCTATTGTCAGACCGAGCTCGCTCACCTTTGCCCAAATTGGGTCATTAGATCCAATTTGGGAAAAGAGCTCCACTGCAAGCAGTTCAAATGCAGACGCATTGTTGAGTTGCGCATAAATCTCCAACAATTTCTGATGCAGTTCATATCGCTCAGGTGATTTTAGGATGGCCTCTTTTAGAATATCTTCAGCTTGAGCATGACGACCATAATTCAGAAAAACCTCAGCCTCGGCCAAAGGATCAACCTCGTGAGAATCAATCAATGTGCTAGTGTCGGCAGAGAAGTCATTTAAGAATGATGTCGAATCCACAATGCTATTGGCAACGGACTGAGCAAAAACATCATGATGTTCCTCCCCTAGAGGTTCAACAGATGACTGCACTTTATTTTTCTTGCGAAACCAAAACCACACTACAATCAATAAAAGAAAGACACCACCAACAACCGAAGCAAGAACCGAATCAACGCCCCCTAAAATACTTGTCGTATCTTCAGACTCTTTCTTCGTTTGCTCTGCAGCCTTTTGAACATCCGCCATATTTTTATTTTTAATCGCTAAAAGCTTTTTCATATCAGCGATTTGTTTTTCCAAAGCAGCAGACTTTTCATCTGTCTCTTTAATGGCATTTTCTTTAGCAGCTAAATCATCTTGTAAGTTAGCGTTGGCCTGTTCAGACGTTTTAGTTTCAGCCTGAGATGAAGATCCTTCAGATGCCTTTGTTAACTCTGTTTTAGCAAGCTTCACAACATCACGTGGACCGTCAGCAACAGGCGCTGCTTTATCCTCAGCCTTAGTTGCTACCTTACCGCTACTTTGATTGTTAACAGCGTTTTCGTTGGCATCTGAATAACCAACCGCATCAGAGAGCTTGGCTACATATGCATGCCAGTTAGTTGTTTGCGCTTTAATTTCAGCTTTCGCTTCATCCTCACTTGTCGCTAGTAAAGTTTCAGCACTCGGTACATGAATCACCTGTCCCACTTTCAGACGATTCATATTGCCGCCATCAAATGCATTGGGATTTGCTTTGTATAGCCCAAGCAACATTTGATCAAGATTTACATCTTGGACCTGAATTCGCTTTGCAATAGCACTCAAAGAGTCCCCTTTTACCGTGGTAACCGATTGTTTAGCTTTCACATGCGTATCAGCTTGAGGCGATAGCGCTGATTGTTTAGCCACAGCCTGCGATGCTTCAACAGCAGGGCTATTAATTGTTGAGGCAGAGTAATCGGAGGGGTCTAGCAATAAAGTGTATTCACGTGACAATTGACCGTCACTCCAAACCACCTGAACCAATATGTCTAAAAATGGATCAGTTACAACTTGACTAGAAGTTAATTGAACAACAGAAGTGCCATTTGGTTTTTTAGTAATATCTACTTTGATATTTTGTTGAATAGCAGCTTTATCAATGCCTTGCGCAGCATATTGCTCCTCTGAACCAAGGCTAGCGGTAAGCGTTTCAAGCTCCTCTGGCGTTGCAGACAACAACTCAATTTCAGCGTTAAGTGGTTCGCCTAATGCAGAAAAAACATTCAGCTTACCCAAGCCTGTGGCCGAAACGGTCAAAGGAATGAGCACAAAAAAGAGTGCCAGAAAGATTTGCTTATTAATTAACTTGTTCACTATTTTCCAGCCAACTGAAACTCAAAACGGAATTAAAAGTAACATCGAATTCAATGCATCGCAAGGCAAGTCATTCAGTAAATACTAAGACTTGACCAAAATGTCCAACATACGGCGGAGCGGCTCTGCAGCTCCCCATAGCAATTGGTCCCCAACAGTAAAGGCTGACAAGTATTCGCCACCCATGCCCATCTTACGCAGACGTCCTACTGGCGTTGTGAGCGTGCCGGTCACGGCACCAGGTGTAAGTAGTTTCATGCTTGCTTCACGCTCATTCGGTATCACTTTCGCCCATTGATTAGCATTTGCCAACATATCGTTAATTTCATCTAAAGGCACATCTTTTTTGAGCTTAATTGTGAGCGCTTGAGAATGACAACGCATTGCACCAATGCGCACACATAAACCGTCAATCACAATAGGATTAGCTTCTAAACCAAGAATCTTGTTGGTTTCAGCACCGCCCTTCCATTCTTCTTTACTTTGGCCATTACCTAGGTCTTTATCAATCCAAGGGATTAAGCTACCAGCCAATGGCACACCAAAGTGCGCTGTAGGAAAAGCATCGTCACGCAATGTGGCCGCGACAGTCCGGTCGATATCTAATATGGCGGAAGCTGGGTCGGCGAGCAAACTAGCAACCGCCTGATTTGCAGCACCCATTTGCTTGAGCAATTCACGCATATTTTGTGCCCCAGCACCTGATGCAGCTTGGTAGGTCATAGAAGTTGCCCATTCCACCAAGTTTTCTTTAAATAATCCATTCAAAGCCATGAGCATGAGTGAAACAGTACAATTACCACCCACCCAGTTTTTACCACCTTTTTGCATCGCGTCTTTAATAACGTGCATGTTCACTGGATCAAGAATAATGACGGCGTCATCTTCCATACGCAATGTTGAAGCGGCATCAATCCAATGGCCATTCCAACCATCACCACGTAACTTAGGGAATACCTCACTGGTGTAATCGCCACCTTGGCAGGACACAATCACGTCCATATGCTTCAGTTCAGCAATATTTTTAGCGTCTTTTAACGAAGGTGTATCTTTACCAACATTGGGACCTGCACCGCCCACTTGTGATGTCGTAAAAAACTGTGGTTCAATGTTTGCAAAGTCGTTCTCTTCCAACATACGTTGCATGAGCACTGAGCCCACCATACCGCGCCAACCAATAAAGCCTACTTTTAACATTTTCTCGTTTTCCTAAATCTTTTATAAAGCAGCAACTACCGCATCGCCCATTTCGCTACATTTCACCTTCTTAGTACCTTCAGTGTAAATATCCGCAGTACGGTAACCTTGCGCTAATGCTTTTTTCACAGCATCTTCAATACGTGTGGCATTCTTTTCATCGTTAAAGCTATACCGCAACATCATTGCTGCTGAAAGAATGGTCGCTAATGGATTTGCAATATCTTGATTGGCGATATCAGGCGCAGAGCCATGACTAGGCTCGTACATACCTTTGTTGTTCTCATCCAGCGACGCTGACGGCAACATACCAATCGATCCCGTCAACATTGAAGCCTCATCAGATAAAATATCACCGAAAATATTTCCAGTCACCATCACATCAAATTGCTTAGGCGCACGAATTAATTGCATCGCAGCGTTATCCACATACATGTGACTTAGCTCAACTTCCGGATATTCTTTAGAAATTTCAATCATCACCTGACGCCATAACTCAGTCGTCTCAAGGACGTTTGCCTTATCTACTGAGCAAACTTTTTTATTGCGCTTCATTGCGATACTGAACGCCACATGACCGATACGACGTATTTCAGATTCGGAATAACGCATGGTGTTCACACCTTCGCGCTCACCGTTTGGCAAGGTTGAAATGCCGCGTGGTTGACCGAAGTAAATATCCCCCGTTAATTCACGCACAATCATAATATCTAAACCAGCAACGACTTCTGGTTTCAAAGTAGACGCGGAAGCGAGCTCTGGGTAGAGCAATGCAGGACGCAAGTTGGCGAACAAATTTAGTTCTTTACGAATGCGGAGCAAACCACGCTCAGGACGCATATCGCGTGGTAATGAGTCATATTTCCAGTCACCAACAGCACCGAGCAATACTGCATCAGACTCTTTAGCTAACTTTAAGGTATCCGCAGGAAGTGGATCGC
>Ga0208618_1000443_pt1 | contig 19116 bp, 21 predicted proteins | sample CryBogCBE18Jul08_FD_184585 | JGI IMG/M metagenome (GOLD analysis project Ga0208618, IMG submission 184585) | Freshwater microbial communities from Crystal Bog, Wisconsin, USA - CBE18Jul08 (SPAdes) | ecosystem: Environmental > Aquatic > Freshwater > Lake | place: Crystal Bog, Wisconsin, USA...
GATTCTGAAATGGCTGGGTATTATTGGCCTAATAGTCGCAGTAGGCATCTGGCAGCGGCATGACGGCGCATTATCAGAGCGTGTAGTTTGGGAGACCAGACTGGCGGAAGAAAACGCTAACGCTGCTAAAGCCATAAAAGAAGCGGAAGAAGCAGCCCGCCGCAAAGAAACCGAAAGCGCAACCAGAATCAATCAAATATCTACTGATTACCAGAAGAGGTTATCTGATGCACACGCCAAATACAAAACTGTTGACGCTGGGATTGCTAACGGTACTATCAGGCTGCTCGATCATGACGCCACCGCCGTGTGCGCCGATTACAGTGGAGGCACCCAAGCTGCCACCCCCACCAGCGGACGTAATGGTTCCGAGGGCTGCCAACTTTCAAGCCACCTTACTGGATTTCTTTGGACTCTCGCCGGACAAGCAGACGACATTGCCACCCAGCTCACAGCCTGCCAAGCCATAGTAGAGGCAGATAGAAAATGACCAATATCGTGCCCGTGCAGTTTAGTGATAAACAGATTGCCATGGACGCGTTAAAAGAATCTAATGTTGAAGGCGGGGTATTACTTCTGACAGATCGGGAAGGAATGTTCCAGATAGTCCACTTCGGAGTAATACAGCCTTACCTCTTCGTTGGGCTGATGCAGAAAGCCATGTTAGATATCTTAGATAGCGAAAACGAAGAAGTAGAACAATAGTGTGCCCACGGGCATTCACTCGCTTTAACTAAGTTGATGTGATATAATCTTTTGCATGAAACTTACATCAAAACAAGAGAATTTCTGCCACGCATTCATAGAGTTAGGCAATGCGAGCGATGCTTATCGCGCCTGCTATGACATAGGCGATATGAAGCCCGCGACAATAAATCGGGCGGCAAAACAACTAATCGACAACCCCAAGATTGCTACAAGAATACAAGAGTTAAGAGCGCCTATAGTAGAACGGGTCAGAATCACGCTAGAGAGCCACTTAGACGAGATGCAGAGGCTCAAGGATATAGCACTACAGAAGGACAACATCAACGCAGCCCTAGCGGCTGAGATGGGCCGTGCAAAGGCAGCGGGTCTGTATGTCACAAAGACAGAGAACAAGACAGAGATCAGCGGACCAGATGGCGCGCCAGTCAAGATGGTCATAGAGCAAGCCATCAATAACCTAGCAATGCGTATTCGCTCGAAAGAGCTATGACAGATGTACTAGAGCTAATATCAGAGAGCGCAGATAGTCTGTCTGAGCTAGATAAGATCGCATACGGCGCTCACCTCAATTGGTTATCGAGAGCCAAGTATTACCAGATAGCACCACCGCTAGAGCAGGATTGGACGCATTGGTTGGTTATAGCGGGGCGCGGAGCCGGTAAGACGCGCCTAGCAGCAGAAACGCTATGGTGGTGGGCATGGAGTAATCCAGGCTGTAGATGTCTGATCCTTGCACCAACGGCGAATGACTGTCGCCTAACCTGCTTAGAGGGTGAATCAGGTCTGCTTAGTGTGATACCGCAAGAGTTAGTCTCGGATTACAACAAGACTGACATGACTGTGTTCCTAAAGAACGGCTCACAGATACGCGCTATCTCTGCGGATACTTACGAGCGGTTACGGGGACCACAGTTTAGCTATGCGTGGTGCGATGAGTTGGCTGCGTTTCAGTATTTGGAAGAAGCGTGGGATATGATGATGTTCGGCCTGCGCTTAGGTAAGTCGCCGCGAGTGATTGTAACAACCACGCCTAAGCCACGGGATAAGCTAATAGAACTGATGGAGTCAGAAGACTCTATAGTGGACACAGCGAGTACCTATGAGAACATTGATAACTTGGCGCCTACGTTCCAGAAGCAGATTCTCCAGTATGAGGGAACGCGGTTGGGTAGGCAGGAGTTGCACGCCGAGCTTATTGATCCCGAAGAGTCTGGCGTTGTCACTAGGGATATGTTCCGTCTCTGGCCTAATGGTAAGCCACTGCCTGATTTTGAATACATTATCCAATCCTATGATTGTGCCTATTCAGAGAAGACCCACAACGATCCTACTGCTGCGACTACTTGGGGCGTGTTTAAGCCTCTTGATGGTCCTATGGCTGTGCTGCTCATAGACTGCTGGCAAGAACACCTATCGTTTCCTGATCTCAAGCCCAAGGTCATCGAGGAGTATCAGAACAGCTATGGAGATGGTAAGAAGCAGAAGCGTCCTGACTTGATACTGGTAGAGGACAAGGCTGCGGGTATATCTCTAATCCAAGAGTTACAACGCGCCCACTTGCCGGTGCGGGGATGGAACCCTGGGCGGGCTGATAAGATGCAACGCCTCCAGATAGCCGCCACAGTGGTGTCAGCCGGACGTGTATGGTTACCCGAAAGTAGTGTAAAATCAGGATATGTGAGAGACTGGGTTGAGCCTATGCTCTCGCAGCTATGTTCGTTTCCTGAGAGCAACCACGATGACTTTGTGGACTCGACTAGCATGGCATTGCGGTTTCTGAAGGACACGGGCTGGCTGGAGATTAACCCGCCGCCGAGAGAAGATGACGAGTGGTATGCAGATGACGCGGCGCCCAAACGAACAAACCCTTACGCGGTATAGTTATGAACATCTCAGACGAACTTGAAAGAATACTAGGCGACATGGACGAAGACGAGCGGAAGAAAGCCGACGAGTCTAATGTTGCTAAACAGATGGCGCTACTAGCCGAGGGTGGTACGCCCAAGAATCCGCCCACGGGCGACCTTATTCACGAACTACGGGCGCAGATGTACGCGGCTGATCCTGCCAACACTCAAACCCCACAAGAGCCTGACCTTGCTACTCAGTTCATTCATTGGCTGAGTAATGTTTACTTCCCCGGACTGACCGCACAGCAGGCTAACGTACCCACAGCGGCTCAGGGAAGCTACGCAGACGTTCCTAGCCATGCCAGCGGTGGTAGTGTGGGTTATCACCAACCAGACGCGCTAGAGCAGAATATGTTGGCTTTGGGCGGTGCTAAGGCTATGCCCATCATTATGGCGCTGCATAAAGCTGCGGGTGGTAATGTTGAGGGCGCCCAATCCCCAAAGTCTGAAAGCCCATCGGCAGATGATTCTGGTGGGCTGTTTGACCCTGAGATGTTTGGCGTGCCAACGGGCGCGGTTGCGGCGAATGATGCGCTAGAGCGTGAGTTTCAAGCGGCTAGAGCCAATCCTATGCAGTATGGAACGGATGTTGTTAATCGAGGCATGATCGCTGGACTGGCAGGCGCACCTGTTGATATGACTAACGAGGTGCTGAAGCAGTTTGGATTGGGATCAGAGAAGCCATTCGGCGGTAGTGAGTCTATTGGATCGGGCATGGAAAGCATGGGCATGGTAAGCCCTGAGCGCCACATGGTTGGAGAGCTAGGCGCGGGATTGGTAGACCCGTTTAGTACGGCTGCAACAGGAGCTAAGTTAGCGCATGGTATGACGGCCGCGATGCCATTGATGACGGCTTACCACGGAAGCCCTCACGTATTTAGTGCGTTTGATGCCAGCAAGATTGGAACTGGTGAAGGCGCGCAGGCTTATGGTCATGGGATTTATATTGCTGAAGATCCTAATGTTGCCGATAGTTATAAAAAAACTTTAGCTTATAAAGCGTTTGATTTAGCACCAGAAGCTGAAAAATTAGGGATTAAATTGTCTGCTGGTGCTAGAGGCGAATTTATGCGTCAAGTGCAAAATGATGCAGAGCCGAAAGTGTTAGCAAGACGTTTACAAAACGCCAATATAAGCACTAGAGAAATACCGCAAGAAAAATTAGCTGAATTATTTGATGCTTATAAACAAAAAGGTGGCGGCAACTTTTATACAGTTGATTTGCCTGATGAGATGATAGATAAGATGCTTGATTGGGATAAGCCGTTAAGTCAACAGCCCCCAGAAGTGCAAAAGGCGTTGGCAAGCACAAAGAATAAGCAACTTCGCGCCGTTATTGATTACGCCAATTCGCCATATTCAATGCCGGAGCTTGAAGGTGAAGTTAAGACGATGGGAGAGGCAATTAAGTTACTGGGCGTGAATGTAAGCCCAGCAAAAGGTTCTGCAATGCTTGCCAAAGAAGGCATCCCCGGCATCCGTTATTTAGATGCAAGTTCTCGTGGCAAAAGTCAGGGTACGCATAACTTTGTAGTATTCCCCGGTAATGAAGATAAACTCAAAATTCTGAGCCGTAACAACGAGCCAGTAAATCCTTAAGAGCAAACTATGGCTGATGACATCCAAGAAAACGAAGACGGCAGCGCAGACGTAACTCTGCCTGATGATGACCTTGAGGTAGAAGAGCAGCCTGATGGTTCTGCTATTGTCCACATGGAAGAGTTCCGTGGTCCTGAAGAGGACGCAGACTTCTATGAGAACCTAGCTGAGTCTATAGATTCGTGGGAGCTAAACAAGATGGCTCTCAAGTATATGGACTTCATTGAGAAGGATAAGCAAGCCCGTGAAGATCGTGATAAGAAATATGAAGAGGGATTGCGTCGTACTGGTCTTGGTAACGATGCTCCAGGTGGAGCGCAATTTGAGGGGGCTTCTAAGGTTGTCCACCCCGTCATGGCGGAGGCCTGTGTGGATTTCGCTTCCCGTGCGATCAAGGAACTGTTTCCTCCTGACGGACCTGTCCGTACAAAGATTCTAGGCGATGTCACTGAAGAAAAGCAAGAGATTGCCGAAAGAAAGCGTGATTATGTTAATTGGCAGCTCACAGAGCAGATAGAAGAGTTCCGCGATGAGCAGGAGCAATTACTGACTCAGCTGCCATTGGGTGGCTCACAGTTCCTCAAAGTATGGTATGACGAGCACAAGCGCCGTCCATGCGTTGAGTTTGTGCCCATTGATAACATCATATTGCCGTTTGCTGCTGCCAACTTCTACACTGCCCAGCGGGTAACAGAAGTGCAGGACATCACAGAGTATGAGATGGAAGCGCGGATCAAGCGCGGGCTGTATAGGGATGTGAATATCATCCGCGCCACGATGGAACCCGAGATGTCGCACTCTGAGAAGGCGAACAACAAGATCGAGGGTAATAAGTACCAAGACAACAAGGATGGATTACGCCGTGTGTATCACGTCTATACATGGCTAGAGCTAGAGGACGATCCCCGCACTAATGGCGAGATGGCTCCGTATATCCTGATGATTGACGAGATGGAAGCGGAAGTCTTAGGTTTGTACCGCAACTGGGAAGACGGCGACGAGACAATGACCAAACTAGATTGGATGGTCGAGTTTAAGTTTATCCCTTGGAGGGGCGCGTATGCTATTGGACTTCCTCATCTCATTGGCGGGCTTTCTGCCGCACTTACTGGCGCTCTTCGCGCCCTTCTGGACACTGCCCATATAAACAACTCAGCCACGATGCTGAAGCTCAAGGGCGCTAAGATCAGCGGTCAGAGCCAGAGCATTGATGTCACACAGGTTGTGGAGATCGAAGGCGCTGCGGGTGTAGACGACATCCGTAAAGTGGCTATGCCGCTTCCATTCAATCCCCCATCGCCTGTACTGTTCCAGCTATTAGGATGGCTCACAGATTCAGCTAAGGGTGTTGTTACCACAGCAGAAGAGAAGATTGCTGATGCGTCATCAACAATGCCCGTGGGCACAACTCAGGCTCTGATCGAACAGGGCGCGGCGGTATTCTCAGCCATTCACGCACGCTTACACGCATCACAGAAGAAGGTTCTGTCTATCATTGGTCGTATCAACAGATGGTATCTGGACGACCAAGAGCGTGGAGATGTTGTAGCGGATCTGGAGATTGAGCGCTCAGACTTCATGCGGAACAGCGACATCGTTCCCGTATCTGATCCCCACATCTTCTCAGAGACGCAGCGTATTGCCCAGATGCAATCTGTCATGCAGATGGCTGGGCAGTATCCACAGTTGTTTGATATGAAGGCGGTTGTCAGCCGGATGCTGAAGCAATTGAAGGTTCCTGACGTCAATGAGCTCATGCCTGACTCTGTTAAGCCTATGGAGATGGACGCAGCCGAAGAGAACGCCGCTATGGCGCTTGGGCATCACGCCTTTGCGTACCCTGGTCAGGATCATCTGGCGCACATCCAGACGCACATGGACTTTGGATTGGATCCTGTGTTGGGTGGCAATATCTTGATGGGCCCGCAGTTTATCCCTGCCGCGCTAGAGCATATTAAGCAGCACATGACGCTGTGGTATCGGGATAGGATGGCAGCGCACTCTGGCAATAAGACGTATAGCTACGAGGAAGGCGACAACAAGAAGGACGTCAAGAAGATTGATCACGTTATTGCGATGTCCGCTGAGGCTGTTAAGACTGAAACGCAGGTAATGATGCCCGTGATACAGGCTTGCCAGCAGATGATTCAGATGTTGCAGCAGTTTGCGCCCAAGCCGCAGATGCCGCCCGATCCTGCTTCTCAGGCTATGTTGCAGGCTTCTATGGCTGAGACACAGCGCAGAACCCAGCGCGATCAGTTGGATATGCAGATGAAGCAAGCAGAACTGCAGGCTGAGTTCCAAAGACAGCAAGCAAGAGATCAGATAGAGGTGAGTGAAGCTCAGAAGGATAGAGCTATTGAGGTGGCGTTGAATGCGGAAGACAATTTGACGCAAGAGCGTATAAAAAGCGCTCAATTACTGACGGATCAGATTAAAACCCGTCATGAGCAGGAACAATCGGTCGCACAAGCGGAAGCTTTGGCACAGAAAAATCTAACCTAATAGTGCCCGTGGGCACAGGAGTTAATCATGGACAAAGACGTTAAAGAAATGCAGTCGGAAGATGTTCGTTACAAAGCGCGTATTGCAGCAGGCGCTTGGTTGGACGGGGAAGAGATGGGAGAGAAGGGAAGTGCAACTATGCCTGAAGCCAATTCGGATCACGGCAATTTTACAAGTGGTGTTGATAAGAAGAACGCATGAGATATGTAGAAGACTTCATAGGCGCTGTAAAAGCGCGGAAGGCTGAGGTTGCTGAGTCGTTATCGCATGGTAATGCGGCGGACTACGCGGCGTATCAAAGGCTTTGTGGAGTCATACAGGGATTGCAGGCTTCTTTAGACATTTTAGAGAACCTACTTAGGGAAGATGAAGATGAGTGATTTACCAGTGGCTGTAGACCCAGCCGAATTAGAAGCGGCCTTTCCGCTTGTGGAACCTGGTGCAAAACCTCTTGGAGCGCGTATTTTAGTTCAACTCCGTCAAGCAAAGGACCGGTATACCAAGTCCGGTATCTTGTTGGTGGAAGAGACTAAAGCAACCGAAAAGTGGCAGAACATCGTCGGTAAGGTGATTGAGATTGGACCTTTGGCATTCAGAAAGCGGGACACAATGGAACCGTGGCCAGAAGGTGCTTGGTGTAAGGAAGGCGATTACATTCGCATTCCGAAATGGGGCGGCGACCGCTGGGAAGTACCTATTCCCGGCAAGGACAAAGAGTTCGCTGAGTTCGTTGTTATCAATGACCACGAAGTGATTGCACAGATTACTGGCAACCCACTACTTGTTAAAGCGTTTGTCTAGGAGGTCGTATGGAAGAGCAAGTCATGTTGATCCAAGAGGATCAGGATGGCGGTGCTACGGTTGAGCTACCTAAGGATTTAATGCCAGAGGTAGAAGAGGCTGTACCCGTCGCAGAAGTAAAAGATGAAGAAGACGAAGATGAAGCCGCCCAGCGGGCAGAGATAGAGGCTAACGGTGAGGTAGATCCCGAAGCTGAGGCTATTCGTCAAGCCAAGCGTGAGAAGCGTAAGTCACGCAAGGAATATCACAAGAAAGTTCAAGCCGAGAAAGACACTCGATTGCAGCTATTGCAGCGGCAGAATCAGGAACTGTTGACCCGTTTAGCGGAAGTTGAGCGGAAGACACAGGGACACGATATTGCCCGCATAGATGCAGCGATGACTGACCAGCAGGCACGAATTACATTCGCCCAACAGAAGATGAAGGAAGCCATTGAAACAGGTAATGGTGAGCTTCACGCCAAGGCTACAGAGTTATATTACGAAGCACGGCGTACTGTTGAGTCATTAGAGAACCTAAAGAAGCAGGCTACAGTACCCACAGCACCGCCTCCTACCGCGCCTAATCAAGCGGTACAGAGATTGGCTGCTGATTGGTTATCTGATAACCCTTGGTACGATCCTAGCGGCCAAGACGAAGATTCAGAGATTGCCATGACCATTGATAAGAAAATGGTTAAAGAAGGATGGAATCCTGCATCTGCGGAATATTGGGAAGAATTAGATAATAGATTGCAAAAATATTTACCACACAGGTATAATGATTCTATTGACGAAATTCCGAAGTCAAAACCTAGAACTGTTGTAACTGGATCTGGTAGGGAAGCCGTATCAAATAGTGGTGGAAAGGCGAATACATTTACGTTATCGCCGGACCGAGTAAGAGCCATGAAAGATGCTGGTATGTGGGATGACCCCGAAAAGCGCGCCAAGATGATCAAACGGTACGCGCTTGAAGATCGCAACAGAAAATAGGAGATTGAAAAATGGATGAACGTCTAAAGAAGAATTTATCTGCTGGTGGCCGCGAATCTCGCGGGAGTCTTGATTCAGTTCGAGAGGCACCGGAAGACCAGTCTGCACTATCTGATGAGCGTCGTAAGATGTGGAAAGATGAGTGGACACAAAGCGCACTGCCCAGCGTCCCTGAGTTAAAGGGATGGCACTTGATCTGGTTATCGACAACTAACAGCTACGACAGTATTGATAAGCGTATTCGCTTAGGTTACACACCCGTTAAGACGGATGAGATACCTGGGTTTGAGAATTACAAAGTCAAGTCTGGAGAATATGTTGGTTATATCCAGTGTAATGAGATGTTGCTGTTTAAGATTCCAATGGATATGTATCAGGAATTGATGACGCACTTCCACCATGATTTGCCCCAAGAAGACGCGGAGAAAGTCCGAGTTCAGGTGGAGCAGCTTCAGGGAACACGGGATAGTTCAGGCCGCAGGCTTGGTCAGATAGAAGGTGATGGTTTGGGTAATTATGATCCGCCGAAACCCGCACCCCTATTTTACGGGTAACGGCACCCAAAGGAGACAATTATGTCTGCAACATCCGCACCCTTTGGCTTGCGCCCGGCCTTCCACCCAAGTGGCCTAGACCGTGCTCAAGCTCTTGCTGGAGGTATCGCCAGTGGCTATGCATCCAACATTTTGAAAGGTCAGCCTGTTGAGTATTCAGCAGGTACTGGCAATATCATCCCCGTGACAAGCACTGAGGCTTTCTCAGGCGCGTTCGCTGGCGTAGAGTGGACAGATACAACCGGCCGTCGCCGCGTATCTAACTACTGGCCTGCTAACACCGCTTACCAGACTGGCTCTTGCGTAGCTTATTTCTACAACGATCCTAACATCGTTTATGAAATCCAAGCTGATGGTTCTGTCGCTCAAACTGCTGTCGGCAACGAAGCCAACTTCAGCAACCTAACCGCTGGATCGACTGTAACCGGTCTGTCACAATGCACAATCTCTGCTACCCTCGTTGGTACAGGTGTGCAAGGTCAAGTTCGCATTGTTGACTTAGCTCCTTACGTCGACAACAACTGGGGTGATGCTTATACCATCGTTCGTGTCACAGTAGCCAAAACACAGTTCCAAGCTGTGTCACCGGCAATTTAAGGAGGGCATGAATTATGGCAGCCCCAATGAGAAGTACGGACTTCCGGTCCATCGTAGAACCTATCCTGAACGAATGCTTTGACGGCGTTTATGATCAACGTGCAGACGAGTGGTCACGCGTTTTCCGCGAAGAGCAGGGTATTCCCCGTAACTACCACGAAGAGCCAGTGTTGTACGGCTTCGGCGCAGCTCCCCAGTTGCCCGACGGTACACCTGTCACTTATCAACAAGGTGGTGTGTTATTCCTGAAGCGTTACGTTTACCAAGTGTATGGCTTGGCATTTGCCTTGACCAAAGTGCTGGTAGAAGACGGCGACCATATCCGTATCGGTCAAGTCTACGCCCGCCACTTGGCTCAGTCTTTGATTGAAACCAAAGAACTGAACTGCGCATCTGTTCTGAACTACGCATTTAACTCCGCTTATCCCGGAGGCGATGGCGTGCCCCTGATCTCTACTGCTCACCCAATCGTGAACGGTACATTCAGCAACCAGCTCGCAACCGCCGCTAACCTGTCACAGACCTCTTTGGAACAGATGCTGATCCAGATTCGTCAGGCAGTAGATAACAACGGTAAGAAAATCCGCTTGGTTCCCCGTCAATTGGTTGTTGCTCCCGGTAACATCTTCCAGGCTGAAGTATTGCTAAAGTCTGTGTTGCGTACTGGTACATCAAACAACGACGTCAACCCAATCAAGTCTATCGGTCTGTTGGATGAGGGCGCAGCAGTTCTGTCTCGTCTGACCAGCTCCACAGCTTGGTGGGTCCAGACCGACGCTCCCGAGGGCATGAAGCTCTTGATGCGCCGTGCGTTGGAAAAAACCATGGAAGGTGACTTCGAAACCGACTCGATGCGTTATAAGGCAACAGAACGCTACCAAGTTGGTTTTACTGACCCACGTGCAATGTACGGAACTCCAGGTGTTTGATAACCTGTTGATTCGTAAGTAGTTTTTATGTAGTTGACCTCCCTGATTAAGTATACTAAGATACAACAGTAATTTAATCAGGGAGTTCTAAATGCCGCAAAGACAGCACGAAATTTGTACGGTTGAGAAGTGTGATAGGAAGCATAAGGCGAGAGGGTATTGCCAGACGCACTATATGCAATGGAAGTATGGACGCACGGAGTTTGGAGAAATCAAAACCCGTGAGTGGAATAAGCCGGAAGAATGTATTGAGGAAGGATGTACGGAAGAAGTAAAAGCGAAGGGATTGTGCACAATGCACTACCAACGCCTTCTCCGTCACGGTCACACTAGATACAGAACTCGGACTAAGCCGCCTAAGATCTGTCGGGTTCCTAATTGCGATAGTTGGTTATATTCACGCGGTTTATGTCACGCGCACTATGCAAAAGATAAAACGTGGAGTGAATTTGGTTTTACTATAGACGCATACATTGAAATGCTCGCAGAGCAAAACGGTGTGTGTAAGATTTGCGAAAAGCCGGAAACAAACCGTCACGCACAATCTGGTAAAATCAAAGACTTAGCGGTTGATCATTGTCACAAGACTAACAAGATTCGTGGTTTGTTATGTAGTAACTGCAACACAGCAATCGGATTGTTTCAAGACAGCCCAGTGTTATTGCGAAATGCAGTTGAGTATTTGAAGTTATTTAACTAGGCAACTTTTCAAGGAGTTATGCCATGCCACAGTTTTCAGATGATTTATTTTTAGGTGCTGCTTATACCAATATGGGTATGAAGAGCACATACCCTTCGCCCATGAGTTTGGGTGTAGGACCTCTAGGTCGTATTTATGTATGGGATTCCGTTCCAGTTGCTAAGGGCGCTGCTAACGTAGCTGCTGCTAGCGTTTGGACTGCTGGGATTACTTTAACCGCTGGTACGGGTACAACATCCGTAGTGCGCGCAGATGGCACAACTGTGATCCAGTTGGATCAGCCCCGCGCAGTCAGCGTGACATTAGGTTCTGGTTCGCCCACAAGCCGTGTTGTGACTGTTACAGGTTATGACGTATATGGCCAACCTATGTCAGAAGCAATTACTACTGGCACAACACCTTCTACCACTGTTAACGGTAAGAAGGCATTTTATCAAGTTGCAACAGCAACCATTTCTGGCAGCCCCGTTGTTACAGTTTCATTAGGTACATCTGATGTATTAGGTTTGCCTGTAAGCGTAACATCAGGTTCATACTTAGCTTCAGTATTGTACGCCAACGCATTTACAACCGATGGCGGTACATTTGTTGCTGCTGATACCACAAGCCCTGCTACAACAACAACGGGCGATGTTCGTGGTACTTATGTTCCTTCTGCTGCTACCAACGGAACAAACCGTCTTGTAGTGGGTATCTTGTTGACTGGTATTGCTACCGGTCCTAACGCAACCCGCGCTGGCGCTCTTGGTGTTACACAAGCCTAATTAGGAGATTGACATGGGACAGTTTAAACCTATGGTGAAAATGATCACCACTGAGCCAACCGTAGAGTTGAAGCTCAAGAAGGGCGGCCACGTTGCCAAGCATCATAAGAAGCATGAAGAGCATCACGGACATAAGAAGGTAGCACACAAGGCTGTGGGTGGTTTGGGCGTGTTGAGCGATCCTAAGATCTCTACACCTCCTGCTGCACCTGCTGTGCGTATCAAGAAGCCTTCCTTAGGCGCTCGTATGGCTGCTATGAAGGGTATGACTACTCCTTTGATGGCTAAGAAGGGCGGTAAAGCTCACCACCACGCACACGGTGGCAAGGTTGAGAAAGAAGTTAAGCATCTTGAGAAAGAGTTGCACCATCACGAGCACATGAAAGCCAAGAAAGCTCACCACGGTTTGAAAGACGGCGGTAAGGTTTCTGAGTTTGAAAGCACCAAGATGGACACAGCCCACAAAGATACCGCGCACGGTACAGGCGGCGTTAAATTGGGTGCTGCTGGGTATAAACATGGTGGAAAGGCTCACCACGCTCATAGCGGCAAAGTGCATCACATCTCTGGCCATCCTGTTGGATCGCACGAGCACCACAAGCACATGGCTAAACACCACGCTGCTAAACACAAAGAAGGCGGTTCTGCCCACCATCACAAAATGCACGAGCATCACAAGCATTTGGCTAAGATGGCTAAGGGTGGCGTTGCTAACTTTGCTGAGACCAAGATGGATACCGCACACCACGACACTGCCCACGGCACAGGTGATGTGAAAGAAGGTAAGCCAGGCGGTTATAAGCACGGTGGCCATACACACCACGCACATCATAAGCATGGCGGTAAAGTTCATCACAAAGCCACTGGCGGCGTGATTGAAGGCAAACCAGCCGGTTACAAGCGTGGTGGTGCTGTAGAAGATGCAGGCGCTCCTACGGATATGCCCCAAGGCAAGAAAAAGGCTTCCGCTCCCGTAAAGATTACCGAGTTGTCCGGTACATTTAAGCATGGCGGTAAGGTTCATCACAAAGCTCATGGTGGCAAGATGCACCATAAGGATATGTGCTAATGCCTTCAAAAAGCCCCGAGCAACACAGGCTGATGAGTGCGGTCGCTCATGACCCTAAATTTGCTCGGAAAGTTGGAATACCACAAAAGGTAGGCAAAGAATTTGCCGCTGCTGACAAGGCCCACAAGGCTAAAGGCGGCGGCAATATTCGTGCCCGCAGACGCGGATGATGTCATGGCTTATTCAGGAACAGTTGGTCAAACGGTCATTACAGTATCAAAGCTGATTGACCACGGAGCACGCCGCTGCGGAAAGCTTGCAGAAGATCTAACCTCGGAACAGTTACTCTCAGCACGAGAGTCGCTGTTCTTTTTGTTGTCCAATCTTGCCAACAGAGGCATACAATATTGGGCAATCAATAAGTTAGTAGTGGGATTAAACCCAGATCAATATATCTATTATCTGCCCAAGGGCACGATAGATACGCTCAACGTCCTGTATAGAACGCTGAATAGACCTACGGGCTCTTATTCATCATCAGCGGGCGGTATTGTTGGTAATGCGTTTGATAATGATATCAATACTTGGTGTCAGCAAGGTTCTCCCAACGGAAACATTGAGGTCTTTTATGGAACCAACAACCCTATTTATGCTGGATCTGTGGGCATTATGCCTTACGTTGCTGGCGGTGGAACTGCTGTATGGTCCTTGGCTTTAGAGTATTCCATAGATAACATCACTTGGCATACGCTGTATGATTATGGCGCTGTCACAGTCACTGACAAGCAATGGATCTGGCAGGACATAGATCCGGGGCAGTCGGTGGAGTATTACCGCATCCGCGCCTATAACGGCACGACCCTAGCGTTACGCGAATTCTATGTGGGTAATAACACCCGCGAGATTATGATGTCGCGTCTCAACAGGGATGATTACACAAACCTCCCTAACAAGAATTTCACAGCGAACCAGCCGTACCAATTCTGGTTCGACCGCACTATTCCTCAGCCTAGTATCTATCTGTGGCCTACTCCATCTGATCCGTTCGTGCAGATGACTGTATGGTACTCGCGTCAAATTGACGACGTTGGAGCGCTCACAGACGAGTTAGAAGTGCCCCAGAGATGGTATGAGGCTGTGGTAATGATGCTAGCTCACAGGATGAGCCTAGAGTTACCGCAAGTAGATATGGCTCGAGTACAGTATTTAGAAGCGCAGGCTGAGAAATATCTGTTCCAAGCAGAGCAAGAAGAACGCGATCGCTCGCCCATATATTTTGCCCCGCAGATTAGCGTTTACACAAAATAATGTCGATCTTTCTTGACACCACTGGTCTTTCAAATCTTGCTATTGGAATCTGTGATAGGTGTCGTTTCAAACGTCCGCTATCTACTCTTGGACCTGACACGAACTTTCCGGGCTTGAGGGTATGCGATCAAGGATGCAAAGACGACAAAGATCCTTATAGACTCCCTGCCCGCAAGACAGAGCGTATTAACTTACGCTTTCCGCGCCCAGATGTTAGTGTTGCAACTGATCCTAATGCAATCACAACAGGCGCTTACGGGTATAATGAGCTATCTCCTGAACAAAACACACAGAATCCTGAGAATAACGGGAATCTGGACACAATTACGGTGAGTCCATAATGGCCAATGTAACCATAAGTCAATTACCTGCCGCGCAGCCACTCACCGGAACGGAATCTGTACCCGTAGTACAGAATGGCGTTACGGTACAGACTACCACAGGCGCGATTGCTAATTCACCAGTACAGACACAGACGTTTTTAACAGTAAATCAAGAGCCAACTCTGCCCAACAGCCGTTATTTTGTGGCTGGATTGGGTATTGGAGTGACAGATTCAGGAGCGCAGTCGTCTTATGCCATCAATTTAGACGGTGTAAGCGCAAGTTTAGAGACTGCGGGCAACGGATTTGTTGTAAAAACAGGCGCTACAGTCACTCCTAGGTCATTTTCTACTGCAACACCGGGCATTTCCATATCAAATGGAGACGGACAGACAGGAAATCCTGCTATCTCGTTGACTGGATTAGCATTTTCTATTGCAACACAGGCTGGAAACGGTCTAATCGCGCTAAATAACTCAAGCGCATACACTCCAGTATCGGTTGTAGGTGTTAATAACCAAATATCGGTTATAAATGGTAATGCGCTAGGCGGAAATCCCACAGTAGGGCTGGCCAACAACCCAATTATTCCCGGTACAGCATCTGTGACTGTGCCCACGGGCACAACTGTGCAGCGTCCGATAGGTTTGGCTGGTGAATTCCGTTACAACACAGACTTTGATACGTTTGAGGGCTTTGCCGCAGGAAATTGGCGTCAATTCTCACTATCAGGTGGTGTATTAACAATCAGCGGAGGTACTACTGGGCTACTTCCGAATGTGCCAACTAACGGTAATGTTGTTTTATCTGGCGTAATCAATACAAGCAGCGGCGGAACAGGGGCTGCGGGCACTCTCACAGGTTATGTGAAGGGTAGCGGCACGTCTCCTATGACAGCCGTGACAACAATCCCAAGCAGCGATATTACCGGCTTGGGCACGATGGCAACACAGAATGCAAATGCCGTAGCAATTACAGGCGGTTCTATATCTGGCGTGACATTAACACTAGATAGCTTAGACAGTACGCCCATAGGTCAAGTTACACCTGCTGCGGGTGCATTTACTAGCTTAACGGGTACATCTGGAAGTATTAATAGCGACACAATTGCTACATTAACAGCAACCCAAACGCTGACTAATAAGACAATCAACGGTAACAACAATACGTTATCGTTTATTGGTAATAGCTCACTTACGAATAGCTCGATTACCATCAACGGATCAACGGTAAGCTTGGGTGGATCTGTAACTATTACAGCATCGGCATCCAGTCCGCTTACGATTGGCACAGGATTATCGGGTACAAGTTATAACGGTAGCGCACCTGTAACAATTGCAATCGCATCTACGGGTGTGCCCACGGGCACTTTTGGATCTGCTACACAGGTCGGGACATTCACAGTCAATGCCCAAGGGCAGCTTACAGCCGCATCTAATACTGCAATTGCTATTCCTTCTTCTGCTATTACAGACAAGGGATTAGCTAACGGCGTGGCGTCATTGGACGGGACAGGAAAGGTTCCTACCACGCAATTGCCTTCTTCTGTATTGGGTGGAGTTACATATCAAGGAACGTGGAATGCTTTAACCAATACCCCAACGCTGACATCAAGCGTAGGAACGAATGGCTTCTATTATCTGGTATCTACCAGTGGTACTACCAACCTAAATGGTATTAACCTGTGGACTGCAGGAGATTGGGCTGTATTCAACGGAAGCGTGTGGGAAAAGGTATTGGGATCGTCTTCTGAGGCGTTCCAATCAATTACAGTAACCGGCTTGACTGGTTATATGTATGCCAACGGCACAAGTGCTGTAACGGCTTCTACAACCATCCCAACTACGTCACTGAGTGGCACAGTTACTAATGCCCAGCTGGCAAATAGCTCGCTGACAGTTAACGGCACAACTATTAGCTTAGGTGGGTCGGGAACAATTACTGCCGCAAGCCCTAATGCGCTGACGTTAGGAACAGGTCTTACTGGTACGTCTTACAATGGATCTGCTGCGGTTACTACTGCAATTGATACATCTGTTGTGGCAACGCTATCTGGCACACAGACATTAACCAATAAGACAATTAGTGGTGCAAATAATACACTGTCTAATATTGGCAACAGTTCATTAACCAATAGCTCGATCACAATCAATGGCACGCCAACAAGTCTAGGCGGATCAATTAGCGTTGGAACAGTAACATCTGTTGGATCTGGTACTGGATTAACCGGTGGACCAATTACGGGTTCTGGATCGCTATCAATTGATACCACGGTTGTTGCTACATTGACTGGTACACAAACGCTGACTAACAAGACTATCAGCGGTGCGAATAATACTCTAAGCAACATCGGTAATAGTTCGCTGACCAATAGCTCAATCACTATTAACGGTAACTCAGTAAGCCTAGGTGGCTCCACAACAGTTACTGCTGCTGCACCGTTTGCGCTGACTATTGGAAGCGGATTAACAGGTACAAGCTACAACGGATCTGCTGCTGTAACAATTACTAACGCCGCACCGATGGTGTATCCCGGTGCAGGTATACCTAACTCAACAGGATCAGCTTGGGGTACGTCTTACGGTACATCTGGTGCTAACTCTGTTGTGCTGCGAGATGCCAACGTAAACGTAAGTGCTAATGCTTTCTTTGCAGGATTTACAAGTGCGGCCGCATCTGGAACACAGATTGTTTTAACTGCTGCTTCTGCTCCTGTTTATGTAATCACAGGTTCCGGCGGGCAGACTATTAAGTTGCCAGATGCCACAACCCTGCCCGTGGGCGCAATCTTCTCGTTTAATAATAACCAGACTAGCGGCGCAATTACAGTAAACAACAACTCAAATACTTTAGTTGCCTCTGTTCCATCTGGTGGGTATACAACGATTGTTTTATTAACAAATGGAAATGCTGCTGGTACTTGGGACCGCCACGATCAGGCTCCTTCTAATGTATCGTGGTCTACTAATACATTTAGTTACCCAGGCTCAATCACCAGCGCAACATGGAACGGTAATGCGATTGGTGCGATTTATGGCGGAACAGGTCAGACAACCTACGCCACGGGTGATACGTTATATGCTTCTGCAACCAATACGCTATCTAAGCTTGCAGGCAACACGACTACAACTAAGAACTTCTTAACCCAGACAGGTACTGGAACGGCATCGGCTGCACCTGCTTGGGGAACAATATCTAGCGGAGATGTGAGTGGTTTAGGTACTATGGCCACCCAGAATGCTAGTTCTGTAACAATCACCGGTGGTACAATTGATGGTGTGACGATTGGTGGGACGACTCCGGCGGCGGGAACATTCACAACTGTGACGGCCACGTCGGGTATTTTTGGTGGTAGTTTCTAAGAGAGGGTAGAGATGAGTAGACAGATGACGATCACCACGCAAGGCGTGGGTCCTAGTGGAACTTTTGGAGTAGATATCAACATTACTCCTGTCAACGTAGCATTTGGAGTGGTGTTAAGCCCAGGTGCTGTGATGACGTATGACATTGAACATACTTACCACGACTTGTGGAGTCCTTATAAACCTGAAGATGTAACATGGTTTCCGTTCTTGGTGAACCAAAACACCAACTCAGACGGCTACTACGGATATCCGATCTCAGGGATGAGGATCAATATTACTTCGTGGCAATCTGGTACTGCGACCATTAAGGTTCTTCAAGCGGGGATCTAATGGCTGCACAATACTCTGGCGTGTACGGCAGAGTTTATGGGACGGCATCGGGAACACCTGGCGCAACGGCATTAGTAAGATCGTTTTCCTTTCCCGTTCCACAACTCTCGTGGGTTGTAACGCACAACCTAAATACTCAAAACATGAATGTTACGTTATTTGATGTAAATCATAACTCTATGTTTGCAAAGATAAATGCAGTAACACCAAACCAATTCATAGTTTATTTAACTGAACCGATGGCCGGTACAGCAAATGTAACATTCATCATATAGAGTACCCAATATGAATAAAATGACGATTTCTAAACGAGATTTACACCTTGCTGCCTATATAAAGGCGCATGGTGGTGAACTAACCGGGTACAAAAACGGGAACTTTCACTTTGAAAGTGACATTCCCGAGAGTGAATGGCGGGTCAAACACGCATCATCAGACGCACTAAGGGTCGATCAAGAATTACTTGTCCTTCGTCGTTTTGTGTTGTAAGATTTTGCCTGCGTGAGTCGTGTCGAGAACCAAACTTAAATATATCTATCTGGAGTTTTGACTCATGGCTAATTTCCCTATTTTTCATGGCATTACGCTTGCAGCTAATGCTTATGTAGAAAACCTCAACCTTGAAATTCTGAGCGCTGATCCCGTTCCTGTCGCTGCTGGCCGCGTTTGGTTCAACAGCACAGACAAAGTAATCCGTTATTCCGCACTTGATGGTACTGGTGCAGTTGTTGTACGCACAA
>Ga0208618_1000444_pt1 | contig 19096 bp, 17 predicted proteins | sample CryBogCBE18Jul08_FD_184585 | JGI IMG/M metagenome (GOLD analysis project Ga0208618, IMG submission 184585) | Freshwater microbial communities from Crystal Bog, Wisconsin, USA - CBE18Jul08 (SPAdes) | ecosystem: Environmental > Aquatic > Freshwater > Lake | place: Crystal Bog, Wisconsin, USA...
CAATTAAATCAGCGTTAAACTGTAACAATCCTAATTTTTTAGCCTACTGAGTTATGTTCAAAGCCAACGCCGTTTCAGAAAATCAATTGCCTGAATTACTAAAAGCCATGCCTAAGGCAGAGCTGCATATTCATATTGAAGGCTCTCTTGAGCCTGAGCTTATATTTAAACTAGCCAAGCGTAATCAAGTGAACCTACCCTACTCATCCGTTGAGGAGTTGAGGGGGGCATATGCGTTTACAAATTTACAAAGTTTTCTTGATATTTACTATGCAGGTGCGAGTGTTCTGATCAAGGAAGAAGATTTTTTTGACATGGCGTGGGAATATTTCTTGAAAGCTTCTCGTGATAATGTTGTTCACGCAGAGCTTTTCTTTGATCCCCAAACTCACACTTCTCGTGGCATTGCGATGAGCACAATTATGGGAGGTTTGAGTCGTGCTTGTAGGGAAGCTTACGAGAAGCTAAACATATCATCAGCATTGATATTGTGCTTTCTTAGGCATTTAAGTGAGGAAGAGGCGTTTCTAACTTTAGATGAGGCCTTGCCTTTTAGAGATCAATTCATTGGTGTGGGTTTGGACTCGAGTGAATTGGGTCATCCCCCTGAGAAGTTTGCAAGGGTATTTGCAAAATGTAAGGGGTTGGGACTGCGTTTGGTTGCGCACGCAGGAGAGGAAGGACCAACTTCCTACATTTGGTCTGCACTTGAGACCTTATGTGTCGAACGTATTGATCATGGAGTTCAGTCTGTTGGAGACCCTGCACTAATAAAATATTTATCCGATAAGCGCGTGCCCTTAACGGTTTGCCCTCTATCAAATATCAAGCTCAAAGTTTTCTCAAAACTATCAGACCATAATATTGGTCAAATGTTAGATCAAGGTCTTTGCGTAACTATCAATTCAGATGATCCCGCTTATTTTGGTGGATATATTAATCAAAATTTCCTTGAAACTTTCTCTGCACTTGGTTTAGGAGCAAGCCAAGCATATGCGTTTGCGCGAAACAGTTTTGAGGCAAGCTTTGCAAGCGCAGAGCAAAAGGAAAAGTGGTTTCATGCTTTGAAGTTATGTTTTGAGAGGTTTGTTGAAAACGATTGAATCTGAATATTTTCCTAACTTCATCAACCGCTGTATACACACATGTCTGAAATTTTGATAGCAGGTGCTGGAATAGGCGGGCTTTCCGCGGCTATTGCGCTGGGGGGGAGGGCGTCTAACCGCAATCACCGAATCACAATAGCTGAGAAGTCATCGAAGATATCTGAAGTTGGTGCTGGAATACAGTTGGGGCCCAATGCAACTCAAATATTGATACGTTGGGGGCTACAGGCAGAATTAAAAGAGTTAGCTTACGAGCCCGATCAATTGCACGTCAAAAGTGCTTTAAGTGGAGTTGAGTTAGCTAGTATGCGCTTAGGAGTGAAATTCAGAGAACAATACGGGGCGCCGTATTTAACTTTGCATAGAGCTGACCTTCACTCAATACTTTATGCTCACGTTATAAAACATGAAATTGCTGAGATTGCACTGAGCCATGAGTTAGAGTATTTTGAGGAAACTAAAGAAGGAGTGAATGTTAATTTTTGTGATAACTCAGAGGCGACACAAAAAATATCACTCGGTCAAAATAGACAAATTAGTTATGATGCGGTGATTGGCGCAGATGGTGTTTGGAGCCGGGTGCGTCATTTACTTAACGAAGCATTAATTAAGACAGCACCTATCCAAAAGTCTTCATCTAAACTAGTAACAAATGTTGAGTTCTCTGGGGACTTGGCATATCGTTCATTAATCTCACAAAAATCATTGCCAAGTCAATTAAGACTAAACTCTGTTCGGGTTTGGCTAGGACCTCATATGCACCTTGTGCAGTATCCAGTCAAAGGGGGGGAGTGGTTAAATTCAGTTTTATTTGTTGACTCTAGAAAAATACAAAATCATGGTCACTACTCCCTTTCAAAGTCAAACTTATTGAGCTGGGATGTTCCGTTAGATCAAAATCAGTTAGGATTGTTTTTCCAGGACATATTACAAAAGTGCTGCTATGAGTTGAGAGATTCGATTCTTGCACTTGGTTCTTGGCGAGCATGGCCAATTATGAAGAGTGAGCCACTTATCACCCATTTACAAATGGCTCAAGGCTCAGTCGCATTACTCGGAGATGCTGCGCACCCCATGTTGCCCTACCTTGCTCAGGGAGCGGGTATGGCGATAGAGGATGCCAATGCATTGGGAATACAATACAAAACGAATCCTAATTTAGGCGCAAATATTAATCTAATTAATTATTCAAAGTCTCGATGGCAGAGAAATGCTATGGTTCAAAAGCGTGCTCTGTTAAATCAAAAAGTTTTCCATGCAGATCGTGCCTTAGCAGTAGCAAGAAATACTTCGCTAAAGTTGCTTGGAGAAAAGCTACTAAACATGCCCTGGTTATATGGCTATATACAAATGTAAATTTTATTTACCAGAATTTGGAATTGATTATAAATTTCACCACCCATTTATCGGATTGATCATTCATACCATGTCCAATCCCGGCGTTAAATTCATGTCCCAAAAACTCTGAGTCGACTACTGCATAGATGACTTTGCTGTTATTGTTGAAAGCATCAAAATGGTTGTATGCGCCAAGTTCGTTGTAGCTCTCAAGTCCAATCTGAGTCTTCTCGGCCACCTTGTAGCCTACCTTGAAGTCTAAGTCCTCTGTGGGAACACCTCCGCCTGAGTTAAAGGTTCCGTCGGTATTCAAATTAAATGCAATATTCCAATTCCCAAGATTCCATCCCAAAATGGCTTTGAGCTGGGCATCTCGCGGGTACTGTGAAACTGCTAGTGATTGTTTTCCGGTTTCAAAGTTAAGCCCCCAATACAAACCCTCTTCAGAGTGAGGTGCAATGTATTTCAGCCTCACTTTAAATCCGTCCCCATTCCACTGGCCATCTGTGTTTCGTGTTGATAAAAGATAAATTCCCAACTCGAGTGTGTCTGTCAGTCCCAGATTGAACTCTGGTGTGAGTCTGTAAATATGATTGGGAGCTTGTTCACCCAGATACTCCGGCTTGGATCGCCCAGTAATAACGTAGTTGTTATGCCAGTCAATACTCATCTGCCCGGCCTCTTCTTTGTCGTCCGTGTAGACCTGGATTTCCTCAGAGGCAGCATATGCAAATGAGGAGATAAATAAGAGTAAGTAAATGAACTTCTTCATGAAATTCTCAAAAGTCGAGACCATTTTTTGTGAGCCTTTTAGGGAAAAGTAGAGATTGAAAAGTTGTATTTAAGAAAGCTAGATTGTGTAATATTATTGAAACATTAAGGATCTGATTGAATTGTTAATCAAATTTTAAAATTACTATCATAGTATTAATATTTTTGGGGATAATAATATTTACCTTTTATGCTGAAAATTTGAATTTTTTAAGCTTAAATTAAGCATTATCTTCATAAAATCCGAGATCTTCAAAATAAAAGTGGCCGGATAAATCAGGTTTTATAGTGAAAAACATAATTTGTTTTATTTTCTATAAATCCCTTATACAAAAATTTAATTGCAACATGAATTCTTCAAAAAATCAAACTGAATTTGTTAATCATTCATCTTTGACTTCAGCATTACTGTCTTGGAAAAATAAATCATTCTTCATAACTTTTAACTCGACTTTACTTGCTTTGATGCTTGGGTTAACCTCTTGTCAAAAAACAGAGGAAAAGAAGGTCGAGAAACCACCAGCCACTGCAGAAATAAACTATGTTGATTTAAATGATAAACAAATTTCTGGTTTGGGGTTAAAGCAAGCAACGTATGCTAATTTCGTTGATAAATTCTCAGCTTACGGGAGTATCGATTTCAATGAAAATGCATCTGTTCAAGTGTTTACTCCCTATCAAGGAAAAATCATTCAGACTTTTTCAGATGTTGGAGACGTAGTAAGTAAAGGGCAACCACTGTACACCGTAGAAAGCTCTGATCTAGCCCAGGCTGAGTCGACTTTACTTTCTGCTAAGGGTGTGTTCGATCAGTCCGGAGCCGCATTGAACAGGGCCAAGGAGCTTTATGCAGCACGTTCAATTTCATTAAAGGAATTGGAGCAAAATATTACCGAACAAAACTCAGCTGAGGCTTCGCTTAAGGCTGCTAGGGAGGGAGTGCGAATTTTTGGAAAGTCCACTGCAGAAATTCAGAAAATAGAGAATGAAAAGAAGATTGACTCTGTTTTAGTAGTATTAAGCCCAATTAATGGCCAAATCGTCTCACGTAATGCACAACCCGGACTATTGGTTCAACCAGGCAACACACCTGCTCCTTACGTGGTTGCAGATTTAGTGAACAAATGGCTAATCGTAAATGTCTCCGAAGAGGATAGTACCAAGCTAAGGGTTGGTCAAGAACTTGAGGTTAACGTGACAGCTCTTCCTAACGAGTCTTTCAAAGGAAAAATAAAAGTCATCTCCTCACTCGTTGATCTAAATACTCGAACTGTAACGGTCAGAGCAGATGTAAATGATCCTAAGAAAATACTTAGATCTGGAATGTATGCAACTTACCTTATTAAAGGTGATAAGGTCGTTAAAGGGGTAGGAGTACCAGAGGCGGGGATTGTTAGGGAAGGGGACGGAAGTTTGTCAGTTTGGACAACACAGGATGGTCACCATATGGTCAAGAAAACTGTAACTGTTGGAATGGAAACCAATGGTTTGGTGCAAATTACAAACGGTATAAATGAAGGGGAGAAGATAGTTACTACGGGTGCTATTTTCTTGAGCAACATGTTAACTATTGATAAATGAAATTGCTTGCCGTTTCTAGTTTTTTTAAAGTTTTTTTCATTCACAATTCATCAAAGAAATTCCTGTGATTAAGTCTCTCATTGCTTTTGGTCTGTCCCGTCGCCCGATAATCATGCTGGCGTTATTGGTATTCGTGTGTGCAGGCCTAATGGCTTTTACAAAGTTAAACATTGAAGCCTATCCAAACCCTGCTCCAGTTATCTTGGAGATAACAGCTCAAGCGCCTGGACTCTCCGCGGAGGAGATGGAAAAGTACTACACGATTCCAATGGAAATTGGCTTGTATCCTACTCCTGATATTGATAATATTCGGTCAACTTCCTTTTATGGATTGTCCTTCGTACGCGTGACTTTTAAATACGGAGTTGACTTCTTTTTTGCTTATGCGCAGGCTGGCTTGAGTCTGCAGCAAAACGTTCATTTGCCAAATAATTTAGTACCAACTATTCAACAATCCAGTTTGGTGGGTGAAATTTATAGATACGAGGTTGTGGGCCCTAAAGAATTCGGTATCACTAATCTTCGAACTGTTCAGGACTGGATAATAACTAGAAGGTTGACAACCATCCCTGGAATCGTTCAAATTAACAGTTGGGGGGGTACTACAAAAGAATTCCAGGTACAGGTGGAATTACCAAAATTACAAGCATTTAACGTAACGATCCCACAAATAGTTACTGCCCTTGGAAACTCAAATTTGAACGTAGGTGGTCGGGAAATAGACTTCGGACAGCAATCCGTAAATATCCGAGGCGTTGGGTTAATAAATACTGGAGGAGATGATGAGATTGCCAAGGGAAGGCAAACCAAAGATATTGAAAATGTAGTTCTAGCTCAAAACAACGGCGTACCCGTTAGGGTAAAGGACATCGGAAAGGTGGTTGTGGGCTATGTTCCTAGACTTGGAATTGCTGGCAGGGATACCGATGATGACGTAGTCGCTGCAATTGTGGTGATGGCTCGTAATCAACATACCAAGAATATGATTCCAAAAGTAAAGCAAATGATAGATGCTTTAAATACTGATGGAAGCTTACCAAAAGGAGTAAAAATTATCTCTTACTATGACCGATCAGGTTTGGTAGGTATCACAACTCACACTGTTCTTGAAAATTTGATTTTTGGTTGTTTGCTCGTATTCTTTATTCAATGGATATTTTTAGGAGACTTTCGCAGTGCCGTAATTGTTGGTGTAAATATTCCATTTGCACTATTGTTTAGCATCATTATTTTAGTAATAAGGGATGAGGACGCTAATCTGTTATCGATTGGAGCCGTTGACTTTGGGATTATTGTCGACTCGGCTGTCATCCTTGTAGAGAACATTTTTAGAAATTTTCAAAGCAACCAAAAAGAGTTATTACAGGATTTTGCTGCAGGAAAACTCAATCTTGATCCCTCAATTGGTGACGGTGATGGTGAGTTAACTCCTCCTTGGACAGATCGATTAAAAATTATTTTCATAAGCGCCTGTCAAGTAGATAAGGCTGTAATGTTTTCTGTAGCTATTACAGTTGCGGCATTTATCCCGTTGTTCACTATGCAGGGTGTTGAAGGTCAGATTTTCAGCCCCATGGCCAAGACTTATGCATACGCTTTATCTGGTGCATTATTGGCTACTTTCACGATTACTCCCGTTTTAGCATCTTTAATGCTGCCAAATCATATAGAAGAAGTAGAAACTTTTATAGTTGTAAAACTTAGAAATATTTATGAGCCAGTTCTACACTGGTCGCTTCAAAACAGAAGACAAATCATAAGTATTGGTTTTGTATTTATGGCGATTTCAATATTTCTAGCCAGCAGACTAGGTTCTGAGTTTTTGCCGGCCCTGGAAGAGGGCAATTTGTGGATCCGCGCAGCAATGCCGATGACAATGTCCTTAGATGCGGGTACACCTCCTGCGAATAAGATGAGAGAAATCATATTGCGTCATAAAGATGAGGTCTTAACTGTGGTGTCCCAACACGGGCGTCCAGACAACGGTAGTGATGCTTCACCCTTTTCAAACGTTGAACTTTTTGTACCTTTAAAGCCTTACGATGAATGGCCAAGAGGTGAGAAGAAAGAGGATCTAGTCAAAAAAATTCAACAAGAATTTAACGATGAATTGCCAGGTGTCGTTTTTAATTTCTCTCAGTATATTCAAGACAACGTAGAGGAGTCGTTGTCTGGAGTTAAGGGGGCTAATTCTGTGAAAGTTGTTGGCCCCAACTTGGAAGAACTAGAAAAATATGCCATACAAATCCGAGATCTCATGACGGATATCAAAGGGGTTGAGGATTTAGGAATATTTAATGTAATGGGCCAACCAAACTTAAACATTAAAATTGATCGTGAAAAGGCGGCTCGCTACGGTTTGAATACAGGGGATATTAATACTGTTATTCAAGCCGGACTTGCTGGAGTAAGTGCGACGACTGTCTTGGAGGGGCCAAGGCAATTCAATTTATCAGTAAGGATGGCAGAGCCTTATAGAAATCAAATTGATAAGGTAAAACTCCTCAAAGTAGGATACCAAACAGCCAACGGGAATGTTGCATATATCCCTCTTGGACAATTAGCCGATATCACCCTAGACACTGGAGTTGCCTACGTTTATCATGAATCAACAGCAAGGTTTATACCCATTAAATTCAGTGTGCGCGGGCGAGATTTAGGTGGAACAGTCGAGGAAGCTCAGGAGCTGGTTGCAAAGAATATAGTTTTGGCTAGAGGTTACAGAATTGTTTGGGCTGGTGAGTTTGAAGATCTACAAAAGGCAAAAGCAAGGCTTATCTTAATCGTCCCTTTGAGTTTGTCGCTCATTGTGATTCTTTTATTCTGTTTATTTAATTCATGGCGAGATAGTTTCTTGGTTTTAGCTGGCTTGCCATTTGCGATTGGTGGAGGAATATTAGGACTATTTGTTTCGGGCCTGGACTTTAGTATTTCAGCCGCTATTGGTTTTATTTCATTATTTGGAATAACTATCATGAACGGAATTTTGATGACAACGTATTTCAATCAAACATTCAAATCTACCGATAAAAACGTCATTGACTCTATGTTTCATGCAGCTAGTCAAAGAATGCGACCCATGTTGATGACCGCCTGGTCGGCCTGTATAGGATTATTTCCAGCTGCAATCTCTCATGGCATTGGAAGCCAAGTTCAAAAACCTTTGGCTACTGTAGTAGTTGGAGGATTACTGATTGGACCTATCATGTTGTTGGTGGTGGTTCCAGCACTGTGTACTCTTTTTATAAAAGAAAAGCATAATTAAGGCGAGTTGAAGAATTAAGTTTTTAACTTCTTTAAATATGTATAGTATGTTATCAAATTTAGAAATTAATTTCAGAGTACTCAATTTGTATAAATTGAACCGAAATAATAAGTTTTTTAATTTAATTTTGATTGTTGTTGGCAGTGTTCTTCAGACAGTCGCAGAATATCTGCCTCTCGTTGCTTGGTTGATTTGGCCATTCATTGTATATTTTTGTATGCAAACTATATTAATTCAAAGGAGTTTTGATTGGGGTTACGTTAAATACTGCTCAGAGTTGATTGCTAAGATAGAAAAAAAGGGCGAGGTGCTCACTGCTTTGATGCTTTACGGGATATTAAATTTAATTATCTACAGGGCAATAATGGAGTGCTTTGGTTGGCTTAGATTGGAGGCTGATTTTTTGCCTAACGAAGTCTTAACCATTTTCCCTTTTACAGTTGCTCAATTTTTCTCCTATCTTTTCATTGCGCAATGTGCATCTAAACTAAGTTTTCAGGGTAATGACCCCTTCAATGTTTTGAATTTATCACTGAGAGACTTGTTTTTTTCTCCGATCTCAATTCTTATACTTTTAATATTTCAGACTTTAATATTCAGTTATTTCGCTATTGAAATTTCACTTTTTTACCGCATGCCTGATTTGTCTACTTTTCTAGGTCATGCCCCATTTTCTTTTCTTGTATTGGTCTGGGTTTGTGGTCAGCCAATTGAAAAAGATACTAAATCATTGACAGAAAATTAAAATGCATTTAAATATGAAAGCTATAAATCATAGTGTTATCAAACCCATCTTTTGGGTTGTCATCATCGCTACTCTAAATGGTTGTGTTGTTGGGCCAGATTTTAAAAGACCAGAGACACCGATGAGTAATTCATTCACCAGGGAAAAAGTGGATCTAGGTGCTCAGCAGACCTCGCTAATTGGTGCAGATTGGTGGAAGCACTACGAGAGCCCACAGCTCAATACATTGGTAGAACTTGCTTTAAAACACAACGCAAATATTGAGGCGGCCACTGCCAATTTGAGAGTTGCACAGCAAAACACGATTGCTCAGCAAGGGTACTATTTTCCAACGATCACGGCCGGCACAACAAGAACTATTATGAACCCAGGGGGGTTCAATGGAGCGCCATCTAACATTTCACAACTGGGTTCAGGTGCGCCCTCCTACTCAGTGAATAGTGCGGGACTGAGTGTTGGGTTTGTTCCCGATATATTCGGCGCCAACAAACGTGCAGTTGAATCCTTGAAGGCGCAAGAAAATATTACTAAATATCAATTGGCCGCTCTTCAAATTACAGTGGTGACGACGTTAATTCAAACGGTTGCCCAAGAAACCACCTTGCGAGAAGAGCTTCGTTTAGCATTAAGCGCTGAGCGATCTGCTTTTAAACAATTAGAGCACGTTCGAAAAATGACGACTATCGGCTACAACAGCGGTGTCGACTTGGCTGCTCAGGAGTCTTCCTATAGTGTAGTTGCATCCCAAGTTCCAGTTATTCGTAAGCTACATGATCAATCAATTGATATGCTTAACGTGTTGTGTGGTGAATTACCTAGCTCTATGTTGAGTATTCCTAGTATCGATGAGATAAAAATACCTAATGCATTACCAACTGCTATACCTAGTGGATGGATTGAAAGACGACCAGACGTTAAGGCCGCAGAGGAGATGGTTCGCTCAAATAATGCTCAAATTGGTGTTGCTATCGCTGCCATGATTCCACAGTTCTCCATAAGTGGCTTTACTGGAGCTACGGCGGGAGCCTTTTCCTCTCTAAGAGACTCATTTAATAGAAACTGGTCCGAAACCATAAGCGCCAATCAAACTGTTTTTGCGGGGGGTACTTTACTAGCTCGAAAGAGAGCTGCAGAGGCTAATTTAGATTATTCTCTAGGCCAATACAAGTCCGCAGTTCTGACGGCATTTCAAAATGTGGCAGATACACTTTATGCACTCAACCAAGACAAACAAAGTTGGGAGATTGCAAAGAGCAATGCTGAGGCTAACAAAAAATTGTATCAATATACTCAAACCCAATACGAAAAAGGGTACGCCTCAGAACCAGCTTTACTAAATGCACAACAAGCCTACCTGGCCTCTGATATCACCAGAATACAAGCTTATGCTCTATATCTTGGGGATACCGCTGCGTTGTATCAGTCTTTGGGGGGCGGTTGGTCTGAGGTAGCTAAAAATTAATACCTCACTTTTTTCCTATGTGAGTAGCTCAGCGGTTAGATGAGTTTGCTAAATTTACTGCTCGGTCGTTAGAAGATTTGCATCAAATGGCTTGATATATTGAAGGCAGGCGTCGTCTTTTGAGTTTAGCCAGTTAGCATAATTTTTTTCCTCCAAAATTGCAACCATCCTTTTTTCTTCATCTGGCTTATGAAATTGGTTCATCAAGCTGTGATTATCGGCATTCATAGTTAACATACTGAAGCTTCTGATTACTTCGCCACTGGCCGATCGCCAGCCAGTCCAAATACCAGCAATTCCCAGCGGCTTTAAATCTGCCCTGAAAATTTTTGTACTTATGGCCTTACCTGTTCTCCAATCAGGCTCATATATAGCTTCTGCCGGAACAATACACAGCCTTTTGAGACGCCAAGCATCTTTGAAAGCAGGTTTCTCAGCAACTGTTTCAATCCTTGCGTTGTAAGTATGTCTGGCGATCTTTGTGTCTTTGGACCAGTGAGGTATGAGTCCAAAGCTACCAGAAATGGATTCAATTGATTCTGTACCTTGGTCTATGGAACTCGTTGGAGTAATATTCCTGATAAAGGTAGTTGAATAGGTTGGCCAGACGTCAAAGTTTACTTTTTCAGGAGTTTGGACATTAAAAAATAACTTCAGACGTTTGGGCTCTTTAACGCTTTCAAAGTGCGCGCACATATGTTCTATTTACTTAAGTGTTTTCCAAATATCTCGCTCAAGTTGAGTCGTTTTTGAGGGATTATTGATCTGTTCCTCAAGCAAATGAGCTTGTTCACTTAATGCCAATCTTCGAAGTGTATTAACCTCTTTGCGGTACTCTTCTAGAGTTAATTCAATAGACACACCACCGATAGAAATTCCAGCAGAAATCTGCTCTTCCTTATCAAGGTCAATGCGGTTGATAATCTCTTGAATAACGTCTTTAGGAAGATGAAGGCGCTCGGCTTCTAGTTCTAAATTTTCTCTGTCTTCAGCGGTAAATTTGTCACTTGTGACGAGTTTTCTAACATCATCTTCGAATGTCTTTCTATCTAGTCGCAATTGATCAGTGAAGGAAGAGGCCATTAAACCGGCTGGAATAGCAAAAATTCCGATACCTACAAAGCTTACTATCACTGTCATAAGTCTTCCTAGCGGAGTAATGGGTGTAATATCACCGTAGCCAACACTGGCTAAGGTGATGACTGCCCAGTACATAGAAGCAGGAATACTCTCAAACTTATCTGGTTGTGAGTCATGTTCAAACATATAGCCAAGGCTGGCTGTCAAAATAATCATCAAAATCATCATGAAAGCAGCCGCCATCAAAACATACTTCTCACGCTGTACAGCTTTCAGTAGGGTATTAAGTGTTCCGGTGTATCGCGTGAGTTTCAGAAGTCTTGTTAATCTGAAGATTCTTAAAAACCTTAAATCAATCGATTTATTAACAAAAAGCGAAATGTAAAACGGTGAAATTGCAAGTAAATCAATCAACGCACTTGCAGAGAAAATGTAGAGTATCCGGCCTCTTATCGGCTTACTATAGCGTTGTATTTCACAACAACTGTATACCCGCAGCACATATTCGATTGAGAAAATAGTAACAGTTAAGATGTCTAAGGTTTTAAACTCGGCTGACCAAACTGAGTTTACCTCTTGAACAGTCTCTAGGATAATACAAATAACTGAGATCAACACTGCCAAAATGACCACATAGTCAATGTACTTGTTTACCTCATAAGAATGAGGGGTGGGATTAAGGAGGGCGAATATATTTTGTCTCAGACTTTTATTTTTATTTTTTGAAACGAATTTACCGGTGTTGTTGAATACATTTAAGATGGGTTGTATAAATTTTTCTATGTTCACCATAAATTCAATCAAAAATTTGTTAAAAAGTGGTCAGTTTATATGGGTAGAGAAATTCATTTTGAAATAATACTTTTGAACTCTTCTTTGATAACAGAAGCACCAGATTCCAATACATCGATAGGAGGACTTAGCGAGGGTATATTCGGAGTTGCCTCGGTACTGGTGAGAGCTGCAGGAGCATCTGCAATAACTGGGTTTGATTCGGTAGAAGAATCTGCTTGCTGAATAGTCCCAGGTGCTACTTGATCATTAGGATGCAAACCGCTTAGAGCCTTTTCTTTGCGCGCTTTAGCAGCTTTAGCAATGGCCTCTAATTTGTCGTGGGCCCCTTTTAGGTGATCTATAGAATTTTTCAGTAATTCAACTTCCCTTAATTGGCGTTCTGAGTCTGAAGTATCCACTCTAGGGCTCACTTTCTGATTTTAAGTTAATTTCATTTTACAAGACTTTTCTGAGCCATTTCTAATACTCTTCAGCAGGAAGATTCAACACGAGGGCGCAATTGAAATAGTTTAAGTCCTCCTGTAGATACAAGGCATCTTCTAACTATTTTATAGATATCTTGATCAAATTGAGCCGTGCCTGTGTTCAATAGATCATGTATTTCTTCATCAGTTCGTGCGCTCCCCAAATAGCACCATTTGTCAAAGACATGACAAACATCCCCCTCTTTGATTGCAACCGGATTTTCATAAGGCCATTTAGAGATTTTTAAATGCTGCAAGGCGGTGGTTAGCTTTAAATTATGCGAATTTTGATTGCCTTTGCCAACACAATCGCCTGCACATCGTTTTAGTTGATATGCAAAGCAAGGTTGTCCTGCTTTTACGCTCTCTAATCCCAATATGGCGTCACATAGTGAATTTTTTTCAGCCAAGTCTTTTAGGGAGTTGGTCGCTTCTCGCTTACTTTTGAAAAGTCCATACAAATTGTCTTGAAAACCTGGCGATAAGTCATTTTTGGAAATTAAGTTTGGAGATAAATATCCGCTCGAGGTCTTATTTAATTGCCAAGCAAATAAAGTTGATGTTTTTCTGAGGCGAATATTGAGCAGCGGCAGTCTTTTCTTAATTAAATCAGACTCAAGTAGTAAAGCACCCAACTCGCCACTGGTCTCAATCCAATCAATATGCCTAATTTGCATCGAGAGTTTTGCCTCTTTTCTGTTGGTTGTGGCGCTTTGAAAGTGGCTTAGTACGCGAGTTTTAATCGTTTTAGATTTTCCAATATATAAACATTCATTGTTTTCACCATAAAAAATGTAGACGCCTGGACTATCTGGTATGGAGTTGATGAGTTGTGCGTCGATGTGGGGAGGGAGGCTAGGCCTACCTAAAATAGACTGCGCCGCTTCAATTACTCTTTGAGTACCAAATTTTCGCTCACAGTGCTGCCAAAATTGAAGCAATGTTAGGGCGTCTCCCATCGCTCTATGCCGTGAGGCGTTAATGAGGCCACATCTCTTGATGATTGAATCTAAATTATGCTTTTTCTCTGAAGGAAAAAGCAGTCTCGATAACTTAACGGTACAAACCACCTTTGGCCTAAATTCCAGCCCAACTTGATGAAACGCCGATTTAAGAAATCCGTAGTCAAACCTTGCGTTATGAGCTATGAATATTTTTTGACTGAGTTGCTCGTGTAATTCGGGTGCAATATCTGCAAATACAGGCTTATCGTGCAACATTTCAGGAGTGATCCCCGTCAATGTTTGGATATACACAGGTAGGTAAGAATTGGGATTAATTAGGGTCTCATAGTACTGAATTTCTCCGTTTATCAGCGTCACAACCGCTACCTCTGTGATTTGATCTCTGTCGAAATTGGAGCCAGTTGTCTCTATGTCTACAAAAGCTAGGGGGAGCACAATAATTAAGGATTATTTATCTGGTGAAGTTGTTTAAATTATTTTTTAAAAAACAACCTGATGTTTAGAATGAAAATAGAAACTAATCTACTGCTTCGTTAATGATAGCCCATCTCTCATGGTCTCGCCATTCACCGTTTATTTTTAGAAATTTAGGACTATAGCCCTCATAATGAAGACCAACAGACTTGGCAAGGCCTATAGAGCTCTTGTTATTGGGCTGTATATTGGCTTCTAGGCGGTGGAGCTTTAATTTTTTGAATGCTTTTGTAATTGTCACTTGAATTGCCTCCTTCATGTAGCCTTGTCCTCTGTATCCATCAAAAGCATAGTAAATTAAATAGCCACATTTAAAAATACCCATAAAAATATCTCTGATTTCAACAACTCCAATAAGCGCGTCATCGCTTAGCCGACGCACAAGGTATGCTTTATCCGAGCTAGTGGAGACTTCCTTGATAAACTTTAGAAATGATTTACGGGTCTTGGGGATTTCAATCCAGGGCTCAATGGACTTAAGGCTGGCTTGAGCGGCCTTAAGGTATTCCTTTTCATGGACAGACTTGAGTTTAACTAAATATATTTTGGAGTTCATGGACATCGATATTACTCTTTCTTAGCATAGGGCGTTTTGTTATTTCCCCAAAGCAAGCATGAAAGTAGAGTTTTTAGGCCAAAACGGAACTTACACCGTCTGCTTAATCATATGGATTGATGTATGTTTGGATATGCATACATCTCATCGAAGATGAAAGATTTTTCGTTTTGATTTTTTAAGGGTTATCCTTAGGATTTGAACGATCCAGGGTAATTTGGGGCTTGGTTGTATCACAGGGGTTGTATTGCTGTCCGTGCAGTTTAAATCTAGGCTTGCTATTTCTTGATATCTAGATGCCGATGAATTTAGATACTTAAAATTAAATGAACATAGTTGTTTTAAGCAATTGATTTCAATGAATTTTCTGCGTTCATGAGATCTGAACTCAGAGCGGGTATTTAGTTCGACTCACACTTTTTAATCTTGAAAAATTCTTGTTGAAAAGTTTAATCTGTATTGCATTTTGATAAAGATTAATTCTTGCAGCTTGATATTTCAAATCACTAAGTTCAGTGTGATTTATTGAGGTGTTGTTTTTCTAAAAATAAACTCTTGATTTTTTTTGTGTTTCACTTAATAATTTGTTACACTTCAAAAATCGCATGAGCAGTCTTTGACTATAAAAATAAATAATTGTCAAAGCGCATCGACAAGTTGATGGAATTGAAATTTTTTTATTTAGTTTCATCCACTTTTTGATAAGCTAATTTTGTTTCAAAGGCAGAGAACATTGATCTTCTTAGTTGTTAGGGTATTGCGTGCTGTTTGACCACTGCGCAGAATGTAGACGTTGTTGCCATACCGAGCAGGGACAAGCTCCCCTTGAAATAACTCTAACAGCCTCTGAATCTAAGCGACTAGGTGAATTTTGCCTAGATGGCAATTGCCAATACCTAGGCAATTCTGGCTGTACTTTAGGCGAGCAAAAGCCTTTCAGCTGCTCCCTTTATCCTCTCTCATATAACCCTAAATCTCGCAGTTTCTCGTTTGATACAGAGTGCCCATTGATGGATACTTACTTTGGTCAGTTGAGCACTCCTGGAAGCGATGCCTCTGAGCATTTAGCTCGAATGACAAATAAGGTTGAAAAGTTGGAAAAGCAAGACCCAAATTTTCTTCAAACCAATTACGAAATAGACGTTGATTATTTTGACCTTAAAAAATTGCCCACAAAACCTCTCAATAGGAGTTTCCAAAAATGAGTGAAGTTTTATCCTCTGTTAACGTTTCAACCAAGCCCAATATAAGCGGCTCTACGGACTCCACCGGTCAACCTAGCATATCATCCATGGAGATTAGTAGCGAGACAATTGCCAAAGAGACAGTTACCAAAGTCAAGCGCATCAAGCCAGCATTAAGGGTAAAGGAGGTCGGTAATCAGAGTTGGACATCCAAGAATTTGGTTGTCAAGAGCGATCACAACAACATACGCTATTACACGACCCGTTGGGATGCTCTTTGCCCTTATATTGAAGTCACCGAAGAAATGCTAGATATGGCTCCCAAACCATTTGTTGTCTATGCAATACCTCCAGACAGTCCATTTGGTGTACCTATCAACGATAAGTACGGCTTAGTTAATGTGGCCGATGAGGGCTTTTGGGCCGACGAGCGCAGAACTCGCAAGTTCAAAGAATTGGACAAGCTTTACCGGACATTTGAGTACTCTGAGGAGGTCATCCCCGGGTATGAGCTCTCCGTCTCCGACATCTTTGAGATGGGTGGGGAACATTTCGCAAATTACTGTATTGACGACCGAGAGGTCGAGGGATTCATCGATTACATTCGCAAATTAGATGTTTTGATCCTCAGAGTCCATGACAGTAATGGAGAGTTGGTGCTGACCGACGTATCCATCTTATTGCCTGAATACAACCAGGTTTACGGAAGCTTTTGTCAATGGAACAGAGAGTTTAAAAATAAGTCACCAGGCATTTATGCCTGTTTATTAGCCAGTCGTTGGGCAGCCAAGAATGGGTACAAGTTCTATAACTTAGGACCCGTTGATGATTACGGCTATAAATCACTTTTCGTGACCGAGTTTGAACCCATATACGCCTTGGCGATTACGGACATGGATCATCCCTTGGTGCTGGATCCAACTTCACCCATTAATATTGACTTTAAGCCCCATGAGTTGAACCAGATTTATAGAACTCTGCCTGAGAAAAAGTACGCCAACGGCGCGAGTTAATCAACTACATAGAGACTTTAAATTAATTTGCCCCTTTCTAGGGGCAAATTAATTTAGAAAGTGTGCTTTTCACCAAAATTAATATCGTAGTCCATCACCAGTTCCTCACCTGTTTTGATGGCCCTCAAAGTAATTAGCTTATCGTTTTTTTTGAACTCAACGTTTGGTTTTTTGGAGTGGTTCAAATAAAGAGCCATATCCATTGAATTTAATCCAATAGAGGGCACAAGAAACTTGTCTTTATCAAAGTAGCAAAATATTTTCATTTGCTTTTTTACGCTTTGAGGAACGTTCTTCAGTTCTTTATGGCTTATCGGTACATCCTTGAACTTTAATTTGCTCTTCAATGGGTTTACACCCTTGGGAATAGGCTTGATGGCAAATACTCCAATACCGTGAACCTTGGAGACCCCTAAGCGGCAATAAACCTCTTTGTTGAGATGTTCTAAGAGTTTCTTTTTGAGTTCTGACATAACTAAATTCCAGTAAAAAGTTAATCCATTATCTTGGCTACTTGGACATCCAAGAAGAAGGTTATTGTAAACAAGGTCCCGCCCCAAAAGTCATAATTTACATATCCAACTCAAATAACTCCCGCCAACCATGGTGGTCTGATTAATCAAGGTTGAGCACCCAAAAGAGGCATCCTACCTCGGTCATGACAGGAATTATGCGGATCCGAGAGGGGAGCTGCTGACAAGGGTGTCGGGCACTTTTGTTGGCTTGGAGGCACCAAAATATATGGGTTTAGATAACCCTCGCTCAGTTGGCTAGAGCTTTAAACTAAATGAGATTTACGTATAAGTTGAGAGCATGGGAGGGTTATCTACCCGCAGGTTTAATTACTCCAGTGATAGGATATCGATACCGAAAAAACTGGAAAAATTGATGAGCAATAGAGATTTAGATCATCTAAGGGTCAAGCACAAAGAGGAGTTTATCCTCTCAGACCTTGACTCTCAAGCGCCCAAAAATGATGCATCTGAGGATGAGAAACTGATGCTAACTATCCAAAAACTTGGCGACAGACTAGATAAGCTACAAACGCTTTTATATTCAGGCAAAAAAAGGGGACTCCTCTTGGTGTTGCAGGGAATGGACACTGCAGGCAAGGACGGCTCTATTCGCAGGGTTTTTAGTCATATTAGCCCACTGGGTGTGAGGGCAGAAGCTTTTGGACCTCCTAGCGCGTTGGAGCTCGAACACGACTTTCTTTGGCGTATTCATTCCAAAACTCCTTCGCTTGGAGAGATTGTTGTATTTAACCGAAGTCACTATGAGGATGTATTGGTGACAAGGGTAAGAGGAACTGTAACTAGGGAAATTTGTCAACAAAGATACCAAGATATCATTGCATTCGAGACCTTGTTAGAAAGACAAGGGGTTAAGGTTTTGAAGTGTTTTCTAAATATCTCTAAAAATGAACAAAAGAGAAGATTAAAGGAAAGACTAGATGATCCTCACAAACGCTGGAAACTACAGCCATCAGATTTTGAAGATCGTAAATTGTGGGACCAATTTCAACACGCCTATCAAGACGCAATTAAAGAGACCTCTACTGTTGAGGCACCTTGGTACATCATTCCCGCAGATTCCAAGCACTATAGAGATTTTTGTCTTGCCAGTTTATTGGTTCAAACATTGGAGCAAATGAATTTAGAGGTGCCCAAAGCGAAATATGACTTCTCCAAGATTGAGTTTGATTAAGAAAGTCTAGGGAGCAAGGGAATACGAATATTCTCTTGTATCGTTTTTTGATTCAGTGTCAAGGGAGAAATAAACCTCCCTTAAACTAACCTCTTTATAATTAACATTTTTTGAGTTCTCAGGGGACTCGATATGGATTTTGAGATTAGTAAAGAGGTATTGATTTAGAGACTTAAGAAAGGCATCAAAGCTCTTAATTTCTGGATGCTCCTTGGTGGGTTGTAGTGACCATGTCCTAAGCTGAATTTCCTCGGGTAGGAGTAAAACATCAAAGGATCTGTTTTGATGAAGTTGACCATATTGCTCTATATCGTAAAAAACCTTCCCTACCCATTGGGCTGACTCTTTATCATTAGCCTGTACTGGGGATATTTCTAAATGAGATAGAGTTAATTTTTTAGGATAAATTTTTATGTATGACATTTCAGCTAACTGTTTCGCAGTCTTTTGGATTTAAAACCCAAATCTTGAGATACGTATTTTTAATTTTGGTGACCTTGCCCCTGAAAAACGTACCTCTTAACTATAGGTGAAAATATAGTTATGGAGGTGTCAAAATGGGCGAGAAACGAACAAGGGCTAAATATACC
>Ga0208618_1000445_pt1 | contig 19056 bp, 14 predicted proteins | sample CryBogCBE18Jul08_FD_184585 | JGI IMG/M metagenome (GOLD analysis project Ga0208618, IMG submission 184585) | Freshwater microbial communities from Crystal Bog, Wisconsin, USA - CBE18Jul08 (SPAdes) | ecosystem: Environmental > Aquatic > Freshwater > Lake | place: Crystal Bog, Wisconsin, USA...
ATATCGGCAAGCCTCTTTTGTATTCGATCGATCAACTCCTGTGTGGCTGCTTTGGTGAAGGTCATCACCAAAATTTGAGGAGGCGCCAAGGGCTGAACATAGGCACTTTGACCCCCATGCCCAAGAATCAATCTGACATAAAGCGCAGCAATGGTGTAAGTTTTACCGGTCCCAGCGCTCGCTTCAATGAGACTGCTACCATACAAGGGATAGCTGAGCGCATTGAGCTCTTGGGGCGCATTGAATTCAATCTCCATGTTGCCCAAAAGCCTCCGCAACGATGTCTTTTTGACTCCACTGCACAAGGGGCGAGTACAACACCTTCCACAATGCAGTGACACTGGGAGACGCCACGAGAGCGTCGAAGTTGGGATACTCCCTGGCCCAGCACAGATCTTTCAAATCCGCAAAATCTCCACCCCCATTAAACTGGGCACCCTCGTAGGCCATTCGGGCTTTGTCTAAACTACCCTCGAGCGCAAATGCACTGGCCGTTTTAAATGGAACAGGCATGACCTGGCCTTGACCCGCGGTGAAAAGACCAAGCATTTTGCAGAGCACTGCTCTTGCTGCATTGGGGTCCATGGATGGAGAGATCAGCATTGCATCTGAAAAAATCCACTTCACTGACGCCTCAAAGCCACAAGCAGCCATGTAAGCACAGGTCAACCAAGGGGCCAAAAGATGCTCGAGTTTGATCTTTTTTTGAGCAAACAAGCGACTCGCTGAGAGCTTTAACACCATCGGAGTCGATTGAGCGCTGCCAGGCACATGCACTTGAATGATGTCCTTTGCGATTTCCATCTCCTTTGCATCCCGCCAATTCAAATCCACGCGCTTCAAAGCATGTTTTGGGTCTTGAGCGATTTCAAGATATTGACGCACAGGTTCATGCAAGGCGCCAAGGACCTCTTTCATCATTTCGTCGCCCATCGCCCCCATGCTCAGTCGACCCTCTGCTCTGAGCTGTCGAGTCTTTTGGTCAAACAGCAACTCCAAATCCCCATTTTTAGCATTCAATTCAATGCCGCAGCGCAGAAGCTCATCTTTGATCCCATACAAATCCAAGCCCCCTAAGCTCATGGGCTCACTGTCTGGCAAATTGGCTTCGATGTCTTCGAAGTTGATGTTCAATTCGTGCCTGAAGAAATACTTGCTTGGATTTTTGGCAAAGGCAATCAAATCTTTTAATGCGACGGGACCACGAAATGAACTTGCGCTCGTAAATCCCTCAAAATCCAATTCACCCAGCAAAGCTTTCAATGATTGCTCTAGATCGGCACTTGATGCTGCACTTGCCTTGGACTGCAAATCGGCCGTGCGACCCATTTCGCCGTCTTTTGCATGCAAGACTTGCCACTCTTTTGCAAAAGTCCACATTTCGCTCGATCGATCAAAATACTTTCTGCCAAAAGGTTGAGCGGGATGAGCAGTGGTGATGCGTTCCAACTGCTCTGCGCCATAAATGGAGCGAATGTATTGCCTCAACTGCGTGACCAAGACACTTGGAGACTTGTGAGCATTGTCCCTGGCTCCAAATCCACTCCAACTGATGTACAAGGTTTGTCTTGCAGCTAGCAACGCCTCAAGCATCAAAGCACGGTCGTCTTCTTTGCGGGAGCGGTCTCCTGCTCTTTTTTGTTCTGCGATCTGCATCAGATCGAATGGATGAACGGGATTTGACTTTGGAAAATCCCCCTCATTGAGTCCCAACAAGCACACCACTTTAAAAGGAATGGATCTCATGGTCTTCATGGCACAAAAGGTGACCCCAGAAGCTCTGAGCCGCTGTTTTTTGGGCGGAAGTTTGAGAATTTCTAGCCACGCTTGCCCAGCGACTTCAAGCTCAATGAGCTCATCGTAATCGGCTGCCAGCGTCGCCATTTCGAACTCACCCAAAGCGCTGCTCAAGGCCAAATGAATGCTCAACTCTTGTGCACTTTGTGGCTCCATCCATTGGTTCATCAGTTGAGAAAACGAGGCGACCCAAGCAGAAGAGCTCTTGGGCGTCATTGAAGTTTCCCACCATGAAATCAAGCACTCCAAAACCATTGCAAAATTTCCGACCACTTGTGCCTCTAAGCCCTGCACTGACGATTGCGGCTGGATCCATCCTTGGTCTTGATTGGAAAGAGGTTGCGATTCAAATGTCCCGCTCAAGTACCCAAGCACCATTCTTTGCAAGCCAAAGAGCAACGTGTTGGTGTGCCCACAGTCTTCAAATCCCAACGCTTGCCTATGCAAAGCACTCAAACCCCACCGGGCTCCTGACTCCAAGAGCCAGGACTCCAAGATTTCCAGTTCTTGAGCATCAAGTCCAAAACGTTTGGCCACACAGGGGATTTTGATGATTTCCAATATCTCACTCAACCCCACTTTTTGGGTTTGAATTTGACAGAGCCATTTCATGACTCCCACCAAAGGGTGATTGAGCAAGTGCACAACATCTGAAATACCAAACGGTATGAAGCGGGCATCGCTTTTGTCGTATTGTCCAAAAATGGACTCGATGCTGGGTGCTGCACCATCGATGTCAGGCATCATGACCACAATGTCCTTGGGCTCTAAACGAGGCACACCCATGGATTGAGCCCATTGCTCAGTCATCATCATGAGCAGCTGGTCGTGCAAAATCTCAAGCTCTCGGGTCAATCCATGAGCAACATGAAAGATCAAAGAGCCGTCATTGAGCGTGCTTTTTGAATTGCCTTTTTCTTGAGCCTCATCAAAAGCGGATTTGCTCTCAGCCACGGGCTGTAGATCTCGAATTTGGTGCTGAATCGACTCCAATAGGGTTCCGCGAGTGGGCTCCTCGGTGTCAAACACATCGACTCGCATCTGATCGAAATTGTTGAAAGAGGCCTCAAAAGAATCGAATCGATCCAACAAACGAATAAAGTCTCTGGACTGGCGACCCCAATTGGCAAGAATGGGGTTGGCATGATCATGCATTTCAGAAAGATCCACCTGACTCAATTGGATCTGCCCTTTGTTCTTCAATCGATGCTGGGCCGTGACAAAGAGCTCACGACCAGAGGAAATGTCTCCCCAATGGTATTGACACGGACTGTTGATGCACAAAATCACCTGCACCTCTTTGGACAATGCGCTGAGGAATTCAAGCATTTGCTGAGGCAGAGAAGAAAATCCAAACAAAACCAACCGTTTGGGCCAAGATGAAACTTGCGAACCATGAGCGTTCAACTCATGCATGACGCCAGCATGCAAGTTAGGCCTGATGCCTTGGGTCTGCTCTGGAGACAGCTCTGCCAAGATGGCCCTCCAAAGCAAGGCTTGCCAACTTTGATCTGGCGACAAAGCAGTGGTCTTGGAGAGCTGATCAATCAAAACCTCTTGCCCCTGACTCCAGGCTTTGAGCCAATCGCTTCTGTAGACTTGGTATTGATCAAACAAGTCTGCAATCAATTGGGCCAACTCGTAATGGCGGGTTTGAGGCGATTGCGCCAAATAGGTTTTGATTTGCGAGAACTCTTCGAGTTCGATGTGTTTCGCAATGAGGCGCATCACCCTCCACACCAGCGCCTCGCGATCGGTGGGCGAAAAACCAGTCAAAGCGGATTGATGGATGACCTTTCTGTAGAGCCCCCACAGCACTCGCCCTGGCAATTCCACTTGCGCGACCGCACAGACCCCCCAATCATCGGCCATTTTCATCTTGACCCACTCGGTGAGTGCATGACTGGGTGCCAAAATGATCTCTCTGTCCAAAGTGGACAAAGGGTAACGCTCCAACCATTCGAAGAGTGTCTCAGCCAGTAACTCCAAACGGTTGCCGTGTATGGCTATTAAACCTGGCTTGATCATGGTTGTGCTGACAAAGGCGAAGCACTCAGGTGTTCAGCGGCTCACCTGAGGATGAAATAAAGGGCCACAACGAGCAACGCTGCAAGAGCAATGTTTCTTGCGTTGAAAAGTGCTGAGGGAGCTACACCATCTTCGCCCTCATGAGTTGCAAGCTCAGCAGGCGCATCTGCAGCCACTGCAGGCATCAACTTTGAAGTTTCAAGGTCGAATTTCTTGAAAAACTCTTCAGACAAAGATTTCGCAGCTCCGTCAATCAATCGCTGCCCGAGCTGAGCAATTTTTCCACCGACTTGTGCATTCACCACATACTGCAGCTCGCACCCGCCCTCATTGGGCAACAACTTCACTTGAGCTTGTCCCTTTCCAAAACCAGCCACACCACCTTGACCTTCAAAGTTCAATGTGTAGCTAGCAGGAGGATTCATCTCAGACAACATGATCTTGCCAGAGAATTTCGCAGAAACGGGACCAATTTTCAAAGCCATACCGATTTGATACTCTTCGGGACTGGTTTGCTCAATGCGATCACATCCAGGAATGCAAGCTTTGAGCACTTCAGGGTTGTTCAAACAATCCCAAGCTTGTTGCTGCGTGACGGCCAATTGTCTTGTGCCTTGCATGTCCATGAAAATGCTCCTCAGTTCAAAAAAACGATTGAATACTACTCAAAAAATACCTTAACCAGCATCTTACACTCAGCCTTTGACCAAATCTTCAATGCCTTGGGTCAAATTCTTGAGGTGATTCAAATTGTGAATGGCCAATGACTTGTCAGCAAAGCGATTGAGCAAAGTCGCGCCCTTGGCCAAAGGCTCATATGCATCAAAACGAAGCAATGGGTTGAGCCACAAGATCTTTCGAGTGCTGCGCTTGAGCCACTGGAGCTCAAGCTCGAGCTCTTTGGCGTCTCCCGTATCTAGCCCATCACTCACCAACAACACCATGGTCCTTTTGGAGACCAACTTCTTCGCATGGTGCAAGTGCAACTCTCTCAGAGCATGCCCCAGCCGAGTGCCTCCAGCAAAATCCTTGATCAACAAATTGGTTTGTGCCAGCATGATGTCCACATCTCGCGTCTTAAAGGCTGGGCTCAAGTCGGTGAGCTCAGTGCCAAAAGCCATGATTTCGCGTGACTTTAGGTGCCGGGTCGACTGGTGCAAGAAAGACAACAGCATTCGAGCATAACGCTCCATTGATCCTGAAACATCAATCAAAACCAGCAAAGGCAAAGGCTTTCTTTGTGCACCCAAAAGCGGGAAGGTCAAGGACTCTCCATCGTGTGTGGAAGCCCTTTGGAGCAACTTAGACCAGTGAACCACTGTTCCACGGGGCATGGAACGTTTGCGTCGGGTGGGTAATTTGGGAATATGCAGGGGTGTCTCCTGCGCCAAGCGTTGAACGAGTTGGTACTCGTGGCCTTGCAGGGAGTTGAAATCTGCTTGGCGCAACCTTGAGATGTCGCTGGCCGTCATGCTTGCATCAAACTCCAGTTGATCGTCCTTTTGGGTGGGTGTGGCCATGCCCAATGCATCCTTGGGCCTCATGGCATCGTTCACCCTTGCACGCTTTGGCTTGGACTCCTTTTTGCCCTCTTGGGTTGGCAACATTTGTGTCAAAAGTTGATTGGCCCATTTGGGATCTTTGAAATACAAGTCAAAGAGCTCCTTGAAGAGGATGCGCTCATTTTGATGACTCACCAAAACGGATTCCAAGGCATATTCAAAATCATGCTTATTGGCCAAACCAACAATTTGAGCAGACTCAATCGCCAGTGATATTTTTCGGCTGTCCACACCCACACCCGCACGCCTGAGCGCTCGAGCGAAGCCGACCATGTTTTGTGGCCATTTGCCGTGTCTTGCGTCACCTAGTTGCATGAGGCTTGTGATGAAGTTTGAGTCAAAAAAAAGAGAGTGCTTTGATCTTAAAAGCACAAAAGCTCAAAGCATGAGCCCATCAAGGGGCCAGCAAGGAGTCCACCATGGGAGAGAGGGCCTCTACGTCTTCGCGCTGCTTGAACAGTATGCCCGCAGTGTCTGATACCACCTCAGGGTCGATGTTCAAGGTGTCAAGGGCCACCAAAGCACGCGCCCACTCAACACTCTCTGCTATGCCTGGGCTGCGAGAGAAAGCGTCTGCAAAAGGAGCAGATCTGAGTTTTTCTACAAATTTTGAAATTTGCTCGGTCAACTGAACGCTGGCCGTTGGCACTTGAGAGCGGATGATCTCAAGTTCTCTTTCTCGCTCAGGATAATCCATCCAATGGTACAAGCACCTGCGCTTGACCGCGTCATTCAACTCCCGAGTCCTGTTGCTGGTCAAGATGGTGACTGGGGTACTCATGGCCTTGATCGTTCCAAGTTCTGGGATGCTCACCTGATACTCTCCCAAATACTCGAGCAAAAAAGCCTCAAAAGGCTCGTCTGCGCGGTCCACCTCATCGATCAAGAGCACAGCACCAGGAAGTGGCGCCTCCAAGGCTTGAAGCAATGGACGTCGTATGAGGTATTTGGGCTGGTAGACCTCTTGCTCAAGGCCCTCGGTGCTGGTGGCCGCTTGAGCCTGAGCGGCTCGCATGTGAAGCATTTGAGCCGCGTAATTCCATTCGTACAAAGCCTCTCTGAGCTCAAGCCCATCGTAGCACTGCAGTCGCACCAAGTCGCGATGGAGCACTTTGGCTAGCGCCTTGGCGAGTTCGGTCTTGCCAACCCCTGGCTCACCCTCTAAAAGCAAGGGCCTTTGAAGTTTCAGGGCTAAAAAAACGGCTGTGGCCAATCGGCGATCGGCCTCATACCCCACCTCTTTCAAGGCGAGGATCAGTGCATCAATGGAGATCATTTAGAGCAAGTATTTCACCGCTCGCTGTGTTTGAACGCTGATCAAATGTGCGCGGTACTCAGCTGAGGCGTGAATGTCTGCGTTCAAATCGCTCGCATCAATTGCAACCGAGGCAGCCGACTCAACGGTGAAGCTCTTGTTCAGTGCAGCCTCTAAGCCAGCGTGTCTGAACACACCTTGAGAGCTCGCGCCCGTGACGGCCACATGCACACCCTCAGCCGTTTGAGCCAAGAAAATGCCCACCATCGCAAAGCGAGAAGCTTGCTGCTTGAACTTCAGATAAACAGCCTTCTTGGGGATTGGGAACTCGATGGCAGTGATGATTTCACCACTCTCCAAAGCGGTTGAGAACATGCCCAAGAAAAAGTCGTTGGCGTTGATGATGCGGCGATTGGTGTGCACTTTTGCACCCAAGGCCAAAACAGCACTGGGATAACAAGCCGAAGGATCGTTATTGGCCACAGAGCCGCCAATCGTGCCCATGGCACGCACTTGCTTGTCGCCAATGTGACCTGCCAAATCAGCCAAAGCAGGTATGTGCTTGATCACCAACTCATTGCTGGCGACTTCGGCATGGCGACTCATGGCGCCGATGACCAATGAGGAGCCATTGAGCTTGATGCCTTTGAGTTCGGCAACTTGTGACAAATCCACCAATGCCTCCGGACTGGCCAAGCGCTGCTTCATGGAGGCCAGCAAAGTTTGCCCTCCAGCCAAAGGCTGAGAGCCGTGTTCGATCAATTTAGCAACATCACTCAATGAGTGGGGGCGTTCGTAGGTAAATGCGTACATGTTTGATGCTCTCAATAACGGATAGGTTTAAACAATATTATCACTCAAGCGTGACTTGCTTTTTGAATGGCCGCCCAAACCCTGTGTGGCGTTGCGGGCATGTCCAAGTCCTTGACACCCAACGGGGCCAAAGCGTCTAGCACCGCATTGATCACGGCTGGTGGAGACCCGATGGCTCCAGCCTCTCCACACCCCTTGGTTCCCAAGGGATTGTGGGTGCAAGGCGTGCACACGTGTCCAATCTCAAAATGTGGGAAATCGTCTGCCCTGGGCATGGTGTAGTCCATGAAGGAGCCTGTGAGCAACTGACCTGTCTCGCGGTCATAGACACAGTTCTCCAACAGCGCTTGACCAATGCCTTGGACCAATCCACCGTGAATTTGACCCTCAACAATCATGGGGTTGATGATGGTGCCAAAGTCATCGACTGCCGTGAAACGGTCCACGCGGGTCACACCCGTTTGGGGGTCGATCTCGACCTCACAAATGTAAGTGCCTGCAGGAAAGGTGAAGTTCGTGGGATCGTAGAACGCCGTCTCATTCAAGCCCGGCTCCAATTTATCCAGCGGGTAGTTGTGGGGCACGTAAGCGGTGAGTGCGACCTGTCCAAAAGTCACCTTTTTGTCCGTGCCTTTGACGGTGAACTCACCATTTTTGAATTCAATGTCAACATCACTGGCTTCAAGCAAATGAGCAGCAATTTTTTTGGCTTTGGTCTCAATCTTGTCCAGGGCTCTCATGATGGCAGCACCACCAACCGAGATGGAGCGAGACCCATAGGTTCCCATACCAAAAGGCACACGCCCCGTGTCGCCGTGAACAACATCGACTTGCTCAACCGATAGGCCCAAGCGAGCCGCCACAACTTGCGCGAAAGTCGTCTCATGCCCTTGTCCATGGCTGTGTGAGCCTGTGAACACGGTGACGCTTCCCGTTGGGTGAACCCTTACCTCACCGCACTCAAAGAGACCGGCACGAGCTCCCAGCGCTCCTGCAATGTTGCTTGGCGCAATGCCACAAGCCTCAATGTAGCTGGAATAGCCCACCCCTCTTAACATTCCTCTTGCCTGTGAATCCGCTTTGCGTTTGGCGTATCCGGAAACATCTGCTTTTTGTTGCGCTTGGCTCATGCATGCATGGAAGTCCCCGATGTCATACTGCAAAGCCACTGGCGTTTGATAGGGGAACTGTTGGATGAAGTTTTTGGAGCGAATCTCATCTTGCCCCATGCCCATCTCCCAAGCTGCACGCGAGACCAAACGCTCTAAAAGATAGGTGGCCTCAGGTCGACCTGCACCACGGTAAGCATCAACGGGTGCAGTGTTGGTGAACCATGCATCGACCTCAACGTGGATTTGAGGTGTTTTGTATTGGCCTGCCAACAAAGTGGCATAAAGAATGGTTGGTACAGCAGTTGCAAAGGTCGACAAGTAAGCGCCCAAATTGGCGTTCGTGTGCACCCTGAGTGCCAAAAAATGACCCTCTTTGTCCATTGCCATCTCAGCGTGGCTGACGTGATCTCTGCCATGCGCATCGCTTAAAAAGGCCTCACCTCTCTCGCAATTCCATTTGATGTTGCGGTTGAGTTTTTTAGAAGCCCAAGTCAAGCACACATCCTCAGCGTACAAGTAAATTTTGGACCCAAAGCCGCCCCCCACATCGGGCGCGATCACGCGCACTTTGTGCTCAGGCAAACCCATCACAAAGGCAGTCATCAACAAGCGCTCAACGTGTGGATTTTGATTGGAAACATACAAGGTGTACTCATCATTGGCACGGTTGTAGGAGCCAATGGCAGCTCTGGGCTCCATGGCATTGGGCACCAATCTGTTGTTGACCAAATCGAGTTTGGTGACGTGGTGAGCGTGCTTGAAAGCCTCATCGACTTGCGCCTTGTCCCCAATCGCCCAGTGGTAGCACAAATTATCAGGTGCCTCTGGGTGCAAGACGGGGAGATTGGCGCCCTTGGCGCTCACTTGGGCCACGTCAACGACGCTTGGCAGTTCTTCATAATGAACCTCCACCAATTCAGCCGCTGCGCGAGCTTGCTCCAAGGTCTCAGCCACCACCATCGCCACATGGTCTCCCACATAACGAACACGGTCCAAGGCCAATATCGGGTGAGCCGGCTCTTTCATGGGCTGGCCATCTGTGCTGGTGATCAACCAGCCGCAGGGCAGCCCATTGATCTTGTCGCCTTGAACATCCCGACCGGTGAAGACCTCGATCACACCGGGAGATTTGAGCGCAGCCTCTGTGTTGACCGATAGCACCTTGGCATGCGCATGGGGTGAGCGAACAAAATAAGCATGCGTCATGTTGGGCAAATCAATGTCATCGGTGTATTGCCCAGCACCCGTTAAAAATCGGTAGTCCTCTTTGCGACGAACAGACTCACCGATGTGAGGTAAATTGGAAAAATCAGATGCACCCATGACTTGTCTCCCGGTCGTATTTTTATAAATTGCTTACAAACTCAAACGAAAACCATGCGCTCAACTCAGAGCTTGAGCTCACTTCATATTGGCCGCACCCATTTGGACGGCTTTGACAATGTTTTGATACCCTGTGCAGCGGCACAAATTGCCTTCGAGCTGCTCGCGAATTTGAGCCTCATCGGCGTTGGGGTGGCGAGTGCACAGATCGACCGCACTCATGACCATGCCTGGCGTGCAAAACCCGCACTGCAAGCCATGACACTCTTTGAACGCAGCTTGCATGGGGTGCAGTGTTCCATCCTTTTGAGCCAAACCCTCGATGGTGGTGATGTGTGAGCCCTGGGCTTGAAGCGCCAAAACATTGCATGACTTGATGCTCGCGCCATCCATCAACACAGTGCATGCTCCACACTGAGCGGTGTCACAACCCACATGGGTTCCTGTCAAATGCAAAGACTCTCTTAGGGCCTGCACAAGCAAGGTGTTGGGCTCCACATTCAAGATCACCTCTTTTTGATTGACGTTCATCTTTAACTGCTGCATATCGGACTCCGAGATTGGTAAATAAATGGATCACCCAAAACCATCATCATTGAAAGTCTGGGCTAAAAGCGAAATAGGTAATACCCTAGTCAACTTTTAAGTTTTTCAGGAAAGCATGGGTTTTGTGATTCCTTCAAAACCCCTTTAAACAAGGACCGATTCTGCATCAAAATGCAACTTGAGACCGATGGACTGACTTTTGTCAGCTTCAAGACAGTTTCAGCCACTTTTGAGCCCATGAGGACGCACATCTTGGGTCTCACAAGGGGACAAATGCCGCTCTTAATGCCCAAAGGCCCTGCGGCGGTTTAAAATCTAAGGTTCGCCTGATTGAATGAGCCCCCTAGGAGGGCCATTTTCAACAGGCAGGCTTGATCGCCTTTCACTTGAAGCACTAAGGACAGATTTGCATGAACGCATTACTCAAGCTCTCCAAGTGGATTGACCACTTGACCCATCAGCTCTCACATTTGGCCACACTATGCGTGCTTTTGGCCGCGGGCGTTTCGGCCTTGAACGCCTTTGTGCGCTATGGCTTTGACTGGAGCTCCAACGCTTTTCTTGAAATTCAGTGGTACTTGTTTGCTGTGACCGTGATGCTTGGTGCGCCATGGGTTTTGAAGCTCAACGAGCACGTTCGAGTGGATTTGCTCTACAGCAAATACAAAGGTGCCATGCCGGTTTGGATCGACTTGCTCGGTCTCTTGTTTTTCCTTCTCCCCGTGATGTCTTTCATCGGCTGGCTCAGCTGGCCTCTCTTTTGGAACGCATGGAGCAGTGGCGAGATGTCTGCCAACGCAGGCGGACTGCTCAGGTGGCCTGTCATGCTGCTCTTGCCCCTTGGCTTTGGCTTGGTGTGCCTTCAAGGACTGAGCGAGGTGATCAAGCGAGTGGCCCATTTGATGGGTCGCATTGAGCTTGATTTGCACTACGAAAAACCCATGCAATAAGAAAGATACAACATGGAAATGCAAAACTTCGCCCCCATCATGTTTGGCCTTTTGGTCTTGGTGATGCTCATCGGTTTCCCAGTGGCCTTCTCTTTGTCTGCTTTGGGACTTGGATGTGGACTCTTTGCCATTCAAATGGGCTGGTTTCCAGCCAGCTTCATGGCCAATTTACCGCTCAATGTCTTTGGCATCTTGAGCAATGACCTTCTCTTGGCCATTCCGTTTTTCACATTCATGGGCGCCGTGCTTGAAAAATGCGGCCTCGCTGAGGACATGCTCGACTCCATGGGACAACTCTTTGGTCCAGTCAAAGGCGGCTTGGGTTACTCGGTCATCATCGTGGGCTTCATCTTGGGTGCCATCACGGGCACTGTAGCAGGTCAGGTCATCGCCATGGCCTTGATCTCTTTGCCCGTCATGATCAGGTATGGCTACAACATGCGTTACGCAACGGGTGTGCTCGCCGCCTCTGGCACCATCACACAATTGGTGCCTCCCTCATTGGTCTTGATCGTCATGGCCGATCAATTGGGACGCTCAGTGGGTGACATGTACAAAGGCGCGTGGGGACCAGCCATTTTGCAAGTCACACTCTTTGCCCTCTACACCTTTGGACTGGGAATCCTAAAGCCCGATCACGTCCCAGGTGTGCCCAAAGAGGCACGCACACTAAAAGGCTGGTCTTTGTGGTTCAAGTGCCTCAAAGGCATCATCCCCTCAGCGCTTTTGATCTTTGCGGTACTGGGCTCCATGGGCGGACTGCCCGGGATGAACACTGCCATCGCCACCCCAACCGAAGCCGGTGCAATGGGTTGCATGGGCGCCTTGCTCTTGGCAGCCATTCACTCAAGGCTCACCAAAGCGTTGGTCTGGGAGGCCATGTACAGCACCATGCGCTTGACAGCCATGGTGGTCTTCATCTTGATTGGCTCCAGAGTCTTCTCCATGGTCTTCCAAGGCGTTGACGGCGCCAAGTGGGTCGAGAGCATGCTCACTGGATTGCCAGGTGGACAGGTGGGCTTTTTGCTCGTGGTCAATGCCTTCATCTTCTTTTTGGCCTTCTTCTTGGATTTCTTTGAGATTGCCTTCATCATCCTTCCCCTCTTGGGTCCAGTGGCCAACAAACTGGGCATTGACTTGGTGTGGTTTGGGGTGCTCTTGTGCGTGAACATGCAAACCAGCTTCATGCATCCCCCGTTTGGCTTTGCCTTGTTTTACCTGCGTGGCATTGCTGACACGCTCTTCAAAGAAGGTCGCATCTCCAAACCCATTGCCTCGTCTGACATTTACTTGGGCGCCATCCCTTGGGTCATCATGCAACTCATCTTGGTGGTGGTGGTGATTTTTGTCCCGCAAAGCGTCACCCTCTTCATCGACAAAGAGGAGAAAATCGACCTGGACAAAGTGGTGATTGAAATGCCCATGGACACGCCCTTGAGCGCTTCACCCGACGAACAAAACCCCCTCACGAGCGAACCATCACCCGAGAGCAACAGCGCTCAAAAAACACCTGAGGACGATGAACAAAAGCGAATGGAAGAGCTCTTCAAAGTGAAGAAGTGAAAAAAAATCCCTGAACAAGAAGACTCAAAGTCCTCTCACTCAGGGATTGATCACCTCATCACCTCCCCCCACTTGACCCAATCCCATTCAGAGGCATCGGATCAAAGCAAGGGGCTTGAAGATTACATTTTTTGCGCTTGCATGAAACGGTCAAACTCGGCTTCGGTGAAGCGGAACCACAAGTCTTGCTCGGCTCTGAATTTGAGCCACTCTGTGTAGACTTTCTTCCAGTTTTCATTTTTGGAAGCAATCTCTTCGTACAGACCCATGGCTTCTTTGTAAGCGCCATTCATCACGTCTTTGGGGAAAGCTTTGAGCTTGGTACCCGTGCCCACCAATTGCTTTAGCGCACCAGGATTGTGGGTGTCGTAGCGAGCTTGAATGTTCACGTGAGCCACGGTTGAAGCTGCTTCTAAAATGGCCTTGTGGTCTGCACTCAATGCATCGTATGCTTTGTTGTTGACAAACAAATCCAACTGAGGACCACCCTCCCACCAACCTGGGTAGTAATAAAAGGGAGCCACTTTGTTGAAATTGAGTTTCAAATCATCATAGGGTCCAATCCACTCGGCCGCATCGATGGTGCCTTTTTCGAGTGCAGGATAAATGTCACCACCAGGCAAGCTTTGTGGCACCACGCCCAATTTTTCCATGACCTTTCCACCAAGGCCACCCCCAATGCGCATCTTCAAACCTTTGAGATCGGCCAAGGTCTTGATTTCTTTTCTGAACCAACCCGCCATCTGTGCGCCCGTGTTACCCATTGTGAAATTCACAATGTTGTACTTGGCGTAGAACTCTCTCATGAGCTTCATGCCAGGACCATCAAACATCCATGCGGTTTGCTGCCTTGAGTTCAATCCAAACGGAATGCCACAACCCAATGCAAAGGTTTCATCCTTGCCCGTGAAGTAATATGCCGCTGTGTGGCAGCATTCCACAGAGCCTTGCTGCACACCATCGACCACGCCAAAAGCGGGCATCAACTCACCAGCACCGTGCACTGAGATCTCAAACTTGCCACCCGACATCTCTTTGACGGTTTTGGCAAAAAGCTCCGAACCCCCAAACAAGGTGTCCAAAGATTTGGGGAAACTGGAAGCCAGTCTCCAACGCACCTGAGCTTGGGCGTGAACGCTTGGCGCCACTGCTGCGGCCAAAATGCCAGCCAATCCTGCATTTTTAATAACTAAACGACGATCCATGACTTCTTCTCCTTTTGATTAAATCAATTCTCAACCGTGCACACCTTCGAGAGTGCACATCAACTTTAATTTTATAACCCCTCACAACACCCCATGACCGCGGGTTTACCCACGCCGCGCTCACCATGTTCTAAGGCTTGGGCAAAAGCGCTCCAAAACGAGCTTCAATGCTGGCTTGAATGCCTTGAGCATCAAGGCCTTCGTGGGACAACAACTTGGCGGGGTCACCATGGTCGGTGAACACATCTTTGATGCCCAAATTGAGCACCGGCAAATGAAGCCCCGCAGCTTGCAGTGCCAACAACACAGCCGAGCCAGCTCCACCCAAAATTTGCCCCTCCTCCAGCGTCACCAATGCCTCATGGGACTGAGCCACATGGATCAGCATCTCTGTATCAAGCGGCTTGGCCCAGCGCATGTTGATGACCGTCAAATCCAATGCCTCTGCCACCTTCAAGGCTGGATAGAGCAAGCTGCCAAAACACAGCACCGCAATTCGGCGCCCAACTCGCCTCTCTTGCGCCTTTGCATAAGGCAAGGGCGTGAGGTCCTTGGTAACAGGAACCCCCACACCCGCCCCACGCGTGTATCTCACCGCAACAGGGTGGTCTTGCTCATGGGCGGTGCACAAAAGTTGACGCAATTCTTGTTCATCCGCTGGAGTGGCCACACTCACATTGGGCACACAAGACAAAAACGCAATGTCAAACACTCCCGCATGTGTAGGGCCATCTGCACCCACAATCCCAGCTCTATCCAAGGCCAAGACCATGGGTAATTTTTGCAGTGCCGCGTCGTGTATCAACTGATCATAGGCGCGCTGCAAAAAGGTGGAATAAATCGCCACCACTGGCTTCATGCCTTCACACGCCAAACCCGCGGCAAAGGTGAGCGCATGTTGCTCAGCAATGCCGACATCAAAGTACCTCTCAGGGAAACGCTTCTCAAACTCCACCAACCCAGAGCCCTCACGCATGGCTGGAGTGATGCCCACCAAACGCGCATCCGCATGGGCCATGTCACAAAGCCACTCGCCAAACACTTGGGTGAAGGTTTTGGGCTGAGGATGCTGGGGAGGCACCAAGCCCTTGGCAGGATCGAATTTTCCAGGACCATGATACGCAATGGGGTCGGCCTCAGCCAACCCATAGCCTTGTCCCTTTTTCGTGACCACGTGCAAGAACTGAGGCCCCTCCAAGCGCCTGATGTTCTCAAGCGTTGGCACCAAAGAGTCCAGATCATGTCCATCGATGGGCCCAATGTAGTTGAAGCCAAACTCCTCAAACAAAGTGGCTGGAACAATCATGCCTTTGGCATGCTCCTCAATGCGCTTGGCCAACTCAAACAAGGGGGGTGCACCTTTGAGGACTTGCTTGCCCACTTCCTTTGCAGCGGAGTAAAAGCGCCCGCTCATCAGTTGCGCCAAGTAGCGATTGAGTGCGCCAACAGGGGGGCTGATGGACATGTCGTTGTCGTTCAAAATCACCAACAAATTGACTTTGGAGACACCCGCATTGTTCAAGGCCTCAAAGGCCATACCGGCCGTCATCGCACCGTCTCCAATGATCGCCACCGCACGGCGATCCTCTCCCTTGATGCGAGCCGCCTCAGCCATGCCCAAAGCGGCCGAGATGCTGGTCGAAGAGTGCGCTGTGCCAAAGGCGTCAAATTCGCTTTCATCGCGCTTGGGAAAACCACTCAATCCACCCAACTGCCTGAGCGTGGACATGCGGTTTTTGCGACCCGTCAAGATCTTGTGAGAATAGGTCTGGTGCCCCACATCCCAAACCAATCGGTCCTGTGGGGTGTCAAAGACGTAGTGAAGGGCCAGCGAGAGCTCAACCGTTCCCAAATTCGAGCTCAAATGCCCACCTGTCTTGGCCACACTCTCGAGCAAAAAAGTCCTCAATTGCGAGGCCAAAGGTTTGAGTTGTGCGCGACTCAGTCGCCTCACATCCTCCGGTCCATTGATCGCACCCAGTAAATCTTCCATCTCAACTCTTTCTGTGAACCACAAGTGCAGCCAATGCACCCAAGGCCTGCGTTTGCTTGAGCCCACTTTGACTCAATTGATCCAGTGCCTCGTCGTACAAGCCCATAGCGTAATCCCTTGCGCCCTCTAACCCTAAGAGAGCCACGAAATTGGGCTTGTCATTCAAGGCATCCTTGCCTGGCGTTTTACCCAAAGTCTTTGCATCCGAGACCACATCCAAAACGTCATCGATGACTTGAAAGGCAAGCCCCAATTTTTCCGCGAAGGTGGTTAAAAATTGCGCGCATGACTGCCAACGGCTGTCCTCTAAATGAGAGCAAGCCGCCCCCATGAGCACACTGGCTCTGAGCAAAGCACCGGTTTTCTTGGCGTGCATGAGCTCCAACTGTGCTTGAGTCAGACGCAGGCCAACACTGGAGAGATCAATGGCTTGCCCGCCGCACATGCCTTGCAAGCCAGCAGCTCGACTCAAAATGCGGCATAGCCTGGCTTGAATGGCCTCACTCACCTCTTGCGGCTCAGGAGTGATCACCTCAAAAGCCAAAGTTTGAAGCGCGTCACCACACAAAAGCGCCATCGATTCCCCAAACTTCACATGCACGGTGGGCAATCCACGGCGCAAAACATCGTTGTCCATGCACGGCATGTCATCGTGAACCAAAGAATACGCATGCACCATCTCAAGTGCACAAGCCGCGCGCAACGCAGCCTGCTCCAAATCCGCCCTGGGCTTTGCACCATCGAACTCTCGCATGGCCTCGCGTGCAGCCAAGCACAGCAAAGGGCGCAAACGCTTACCCCCACCCAAGAGCGCATGGCTCATGCTCTCATACAAGGCTTGGGGCTCAAAGGGTTTGAGCCACTGCTGCATGGCCAAATCAACTCTCTTGAGCTCGTGCTCGCTCCAGCCACTCCAATCGAAAGACTGAAGCTCGCTCATTCAACAACCCCAGTCAAAGGCTTCAATTGGCCTTCGTCCAAACGCTTGATTTGATCCTCCAAGCCAGAGAGCTTTTCTCGGCAAAACGTTAAAAGTTGTGAGCCACGCTCATAAGCCACCAGCAACTCATCCAGTGGCAATTGAGCCGCTTCCATTTGACGCACCAAGTCCTCAAGCTCCTTGACGGCCAACTCATAGGTCTCGGGCAAGGGATGATCCTTGGAGGGGTTACTTTTAGGTTTAGACATAAATATTTGCAAAGGAAAAGTCCCACAAAGCTGCTCCATCAAAACACTGAGGACGCTTACAAAAACCAGCCCAAAGGACTCGTCAACGCTTGGGGTACAAGTGCCGATGTTAAATCATCCTGCACCACCAAGGGGATTGGCGCACTGCAAAAGCACATTGAGCTTGATTTTTTGTCACTGACTCCAACCCCCACATGCATTCAAAGGGATGAAAGCATGCAAAAAAACGACACCCAAAGCCCATGAAACTACGCCCTCTTGGGTGGGCATCGCGCCTTAGGTCCACAAAACACGGGGCTTGGCAATGGTTAAAGCTGGCAAACACGCCCTAAAACGCGAATCTAAATATATAATGCAAGGTTCCCCCGGAATAATCCCGGTTTTTTCAGTATCTCCCTGTGGGGAGTCTTTAGGTCAGGTCCCTATGTCTGATTTAAGTCTTCAACTGCAGCAGGCGCACAGCCAACTTCCAGTCGAGAGTTATTTTGATCAAGCGCTCTTTGAGCGTGAGATGGATTTGCTTTTCTCAAAAGGCCCACGCTACGTGGGTCATGAGTTAAGTGTTCCCGAAATCGGAGATTACCAAACCCTCAATCACGAGGGTGAGGGACGAGTACTGGTTCGAACCCCTAAGGGCATTGAACTGCTCTCCAATGTCTGCAGACATCGACAAGCCATCATCCTCAAAGACCGCGGCAACTTGAATGCCCAAAGTCTCAATTCTGGTGGCAACATTGTCTGCCCCATCCACCGCTGGACATACTCTGACCAAGGCACCCTCATTGGGGCACCCCACTTTGCGCACGATCCGTGCTTGAACTTGGCTCAATATCCCTTGCAAAATTGGAATGGACTGCTCTTTGAATCGAGCGGCAGAGATGTCAACTTGGACCTCGCAGCCATGGGCCCTAGGGGTCAACTCGATTTCGCTGGCTACCAACTGGCCAAGGTCGAAATGCACGAATGCAACTACAACTGGAAAACCTTTGTAGAAGTCTATCTAGAGGACTATCACGTGGGTCCCTTTCATCCTGGACTTGGACAGTTTGTTGCATGCGATGATTTGAAGTGGGAGTTCAAGCCCGAGTTCTCGGTGCAAACGGTTGGAGTGGCGCACAAGCTGAGCAAGTCCGGTAGCGCTGTCTACGATCGCTGGCAAAAAGCCCTCATGAATTTCTCCAAAGGCCAAGCCCCCTCTCAAGGCGCCATTTGGCTCACCTACTACCCCCACATCATGGTGGAGTGGTATCCCCATGTGCTCACCGTATCGACCTTGTGGCCCATGGGTCCTCGCAAGACCCTCAACAAAATCGAATTCTTCTACCCTGAGGAAATCGTGGCTTTTGAGCCTGAATTCATTGCCGCTCAGCAAGCCGCTTACATGGAAACATGCGCCGAAGATGATGAGATCGCAGAGAGAATGGACGCTGGCCGCTTGGCGCTCATGAATCGTGGACAAAACGAGGTTGGTCCCTACCAAAGCCCCATGGAAGACGGCATGCAGCACTTTCATGAGTGGTACCGCGAAAAGCTCAAGTACTGAGTCGCCCCCATACATCGACTTGCAATGAACCACGCCCCTTTTGACACCCTCATCGGAGCTGCTCAACTGGCTGCCTTGATGAGCGAGTCAGCAGCTTTGCAAGCACAGCCCAAACACCTGGTGATCTTTGACGTGAGTCACGATCTGGCGAACCCCTCTTGGGGTCTTCAACAGTATG
>Ga0208618_1000446_pt1 | contig 19020 bp, 20 predicted proteins | sample CryBogCBE18Jul08_FD_184585 | JGI IMG/M metagenome (GOLD analysis project Ga0208618, IMG submission 184585) | Freshwater microbial communities from Crystal Bog, Wisconsin, USA - CBE18Jul08 (SPAdes) | ecosystem: Environmental > Aquatic > Freshwater > Lake | place: Crystal Bog, Wisconsin, USA...
CCTCGGCCGCGTTCACGCGCTCGTTGGCAAAGAAGGCTCAGCACTGCTGACCCAGTAAGATAATTAAGCCGCCCGCATCCCTTAAAAGATGCGGGCGGATTTTTGAGAGGGATCTGGTTATTGCGTGAGCGGTGACTGGGAGCTGGACTGGGGCTTGAGCTTTGGTTTGGCCGGTAAAAAAAGAAACTCGGCGTCCTGCGGGAATGTCTGAGAAACACCAAGGAGAAGAGTGATGTCACAATCGAAAAGCGGGGGGGCGGTTGGTCCGTTCAACTCCGTCGCGGAAGCGGCGGGTTGCGTACAGACGACCGACTGGATGCTTCTTACACTGCTGTTTTTTGCCGTTCTCGGCGGTTATCACGTTCACTTTATGTTGACGGCTGGTGACTGGGATTTCTGGATTGACTGGAAAGACCGTCGTATGTGGCCAACGGTTGTGCCGATTCTTGGCGTGACGTTCTGCGCAGCGTCGCAGGCGTTTTGGTGGGTTAATTTCCGCCTTCCATTCGGCGCAGTATTTGCGGCTCTTGGCCTTTTGATTGGCGAGTGGATTAACCGCTACGTCAACTTCTGGGGCTGGACCTGGTTCCCAATCAGCCTGGTGTTCCCATCAGCTTTGATTGTTCCTGCGATTTGGCTGGACGTAATCCTTCTTCTGTCGGGTTCATATGTGATCACGGCTGTTGTTGGTTCGCTTGGCTGGGGTCTGTTGTTCTATCCAAACAACTGGCCAGCGATTGCGGCGTTCCACCAGGCAACAGAGCAGCATGGTCAGTTGATGACGCTTGCTGACTTGATTGGCCTTCACTACGTCCGCACGTCGATGCCGGAATACATCCGCATGGTCGAGCGCGGCACACTGCGTACGTTCGGTAAGGACGTTGTTCCAGTTGCGGCGTTCTTCTCGGGCTTCGTGTCGATGATGGTGTATTTCCTTTGGTGGTTCATGGGCCGTTGGTATTCAACGACCAAGCGTATTGAATCCATCTAATAGGATGCAAGTATTGGCTTGCGATCAGTGATCGCAAGCCGACTTGAAGGATCAAGGCGCGACGACATAGTTGGATTTTGAGATCTGGCGTGTTGTTGCGGAGAAGAAAAAAATCGGCTGTCGCGCGAGGCGACAGTCGGAATAGAAACCTTGGGAGGTTTTGTAATGAAGAAGCTAGTCAAGCTGGCCGCTATTGGCGCGGCGGCGGCTGTTGCAGCGACCCTTGGAGCGATTGCTCCTGCGTCGGCGCACGGCGAGAAGTCACAGCAGGCGTTTCTACGTATGCGCACGCTGAACTGGTATGACGTTGCCTGGTCGAAGACGACGGTTAACGTCAATGAAGAGATGATTCTTTCAGGCAAGGTTCACGTATTCTCTGCGTGGCCACAGGCTGTTGCGAATCCACGTGTCTCGTTTTTGAACGCTGGTGAGCCAGGTCCAGTATTGGTCCGCACGGCTCAGTTTATTGGCGAGCAGTTTGCGCCACGTTCGGTATCGCTTGAGATTGGCAAGGATTACGCTTTCTCGGTGAACCTGCGCGGTCGTCGTGCTGGTCGTTGGCACGTTCATGCTCAGATCAACGTTGAGGGCGGCGGTCCGATCATTGGCCCAGGCCAGTGGATTGAGATCAAGGGCGACATGAAGGACTTCACGGATCCAGTGACGTTGCTTGATGGTTCGACGGTTGATCTTGAGAACTATGGCATCAGCCGCGTTTATGCGTGGCATCTGCCATGGCTTGCGATTGGCGCTGCTTGGATATTCTTCTGGTTTATCCGTAAGGGCATCATTGCATCTTACATCCGTGTTGCTGAAGGCCGTCCTGATGACGTGATTGGAGACGAGGACCGCCGTATTGGCGCGATCGTTCTTGCGCTCACGATCCTTGCGACGATTGTTGGCTATGCAGTGACGAACTCGACGTTCCCACGCACGATTCCGCTTCAGGCTGGCTTGCAGAAGCCACTGACGCCAATCGCGACGGAAGGCACAGTTGGCGTTGGCAAGGGTATCCATACGACACTCCTTGGCGGCGTTTACAAGGTTCCAGGTCGTGAGCTGACGATCAATGTGAAGGTTCACAATGATACGACAGAGCCGCTTCGCCTTGGCGAGTATACGGCGGCTGGCCTTCGCTTCCTGAACCCAGACGTGTTCACCACGAAGCCTGACTTCCCAGACTACCTCCTGGCCGACCGCGGCCTGACGACTGACGCGACCCCAATTGCGCCAGGCGAGACAAAGGAGATCGTCGTGAAGATCCAGGACGCGCGTTGGGACATCGAGCGTCTGTCTGACCTGGCTTACGACACCGACAGCCAGATCGGCGGCCTGCTGTTCTTCTTCAGCCCAGGCGGCACGCGTTACGCCTCTGAAATCGGCGGCCCAGTCATTCCTAAGTTCGTCGCAGGCGACATGCCTTAAGACGGTCAAGAATGACCTAAGCTAATCAAACCGGCCGGAGTTACTCCCGGCCGGTTTTTTTAATGATTTATGATTTTGACGATTTGAATAATTATTCATTCATTTACGACAGCGCGCGCATCGGCGCCTTACGCCTGCTTCAACTTAGGGCAATAGAATAGATCTTTTGATAAGACATCTGGCGTCGCATCTTAGCGACGAGATATTAGTTTTGTTTGCGGGCTATTTTTAATTTATACGGCCCTTACATATCTATGTGGTTCGTTTTGCTCTAGCGTGATCAAACAGTTAGATTATCAAAAGAACAATTAGAATTAATGGGGCGGAAATGAAAAAATTGCGTGTGGTGATCCTGGCTGCGCTCTCGGTAATATTTGCGCATTCTGTTGCGCGAGCCGAAGGCGGTGCAGGGCCTGAAGCCATGTCTATGGGCAATATGTGCATGGTCATGTTTGGCTATGACATGATACACATCACAGCCTATCAACCTGGTAAATCCAGAAGTGAATATTGTGAAGAAATTCCATCAACTGGCAAAACGATATTTTCATTTGATATCGAAAATCCTTCCTATCGCGATTTGCCAATAGAAATAAGATTTATTCGTGATCCCTTAACCCCCGTCTCGATAAGCACAGATCTTGACTCGCTTACAGAGTTTCACATCCCGCCCAAAAAATACTCAAAGGGCACCTTCTCATTTGAACATGAATTTAAATCCAATGGTCACTATATTGGCCTTGTCACCATAACGCGGCCAGACGGCAAGCAGGAAATGTCACAATATAAATTTATGGTTGGTGAAACTTTGTGGGCATGGGTGCCGCAAATTGCTGGCGCCATCCTCATTGCGGGCTGTGTTTTTGTTTATTGGAAACACTCTAACACAGGACCAAAAAAACCAGCTGCGCCGCGCTCTGTTTGATCACTGGTCAAAAGAGAGATTGCAGCTGCTAAAAGCATTATTATATATCAGGTTGAGGTAAAGATGATGACATATCGAGCATTCGTTTCGGGTCGCTTTTTCATCGCCGCTCTTTTTGCGGGTCTTGTGTTAGTGCCAATCGGTCTCGTCACAACGGCTCAAGCTCACTCCTTTCTTGTTGAAGCCACGCCATCGTCCAAGGATCATGTCGCTGCCTCGCCAAAGACCGTAAAATTGCGCTTTGGTGGCGGCGTTGAGCCGGCCTATTCAAAACTTACCATTGAAGGCGCTGACGGCGTTGTTTTAGCGGAAGGCGCGATTGGCGTTCCGGAAAAAGACCGCGAACTCTCTGTGAATGCGCCAGAGTTGGCGCCGGGAAAATATATCGTGCGCTACCGTGTGCTTTCAAAGGATGGTCATATTGTTGAAGGCAACTATGAGTTCACCGTAGACCCAAAATAATACGTCACATCAGTGGCGCAGGCGAATTCAAGAGATTTTATTCCTCTTTGTATAGCTTGCGCCGTTTCATCTTTACTGCAGGCGTTGCAGATTGATCTAGGCGTCGAGAATGTATCTTTCTCTTGCGATCATCAGATTTTTAGAAAGTTTACCTTCCGCATTTGCTGTTGGTCTATTGCTTGTGCCGCTTCTTTGTCGGGAAGACGGCGCGCGTTTCAAAAACATTATTGCAGCTTTGGCTTTTTTTCGCGCCATTTTGGGTTTTGTGCTTCTCTATTTAATCCTGCGTCAGATTATCCCCTCAGAGAAACCAATCAACGCAAAGTTGTTGGCTGAGTTTACGCTTGGAACAACAGTTGGCTGGGCGTGGATCGTTAGTCAGTTCCTCGCCTTCCTCTTTGCGGGCCTTTGTTTCATTCGATTGAACATAAGCTCCAGACGCCTTGATTTTATTGCTCTGGCTGCTGGCGTTATTTTGTTGGCTGTCGTTTCTCTCACAGGTCATGCGATTGACGATGGGCTCCCGACGTGGACGCAGGTCAGCTTCTTCTTGCATACGGCCGCGGGTCTTACCTGGTTAGGCGGGCTTTTGGGCCTCATCTGGTGGCTGTTCACGGCGCATAATAAACCGCCAGAACTCGCGGCTCAGCTTTTGGAGAAATGGTCGCTCATTGCAAAAATTGCGATGGGTGTCGTTGCAATTAGCGGCTTTCTGATTGCCTGGGAAAATGTTGGCAGTATTCCCAATATGCTTGCAACGCCCTATGGACGGTTGCTGACCTTGAAGCTGACATTTCTCTGTGCGGCGCTTTGGTTTGCCTTGATGATTGTTCGCTACATGGCCTCGCGCCCTCAAGGTCAGTTTAATGTCGCCTGGGTTGGCAAGATTGGCGCAATTGAAGCGGCTTTCGGCGTTGGCCTCTTATCGATCGCTGGCTACATCGCCGTGATCACGCCTGCCTCGCATGAAAACGACATCTACTGGCCTTTGCCTTTTCGTCTTTCCTATATCGCAACCTGGGGACAAAACCCGGTCTTTCCATCCCCAATTTGGTGGTGGGCGATCGTTGGCGTTTTGCTTTTTATCGCGGCAGTATTGATTTGGGTGACGCCAGCCGTGCGCGCACGGCGGCTCTATGCAACGCCAATTGCGGCTTTTGCCGCTTTGCTATGCCTTGCCACTTCATTCTCGACTGAAGCCTATATCGATACCTACAACGATCCAACGCAGGATTTTACGGCAGAGTCGGTTGCTCGTGGAATGGCCTCTTTCCAGGAAAATTGTATCGGGTGCCATGGTCCAATGGGGGAGGGCAATGGCCCGCTTTCAAAAGATCTCAAGAACGCTCAAGGCGTTGCCGTATCGCCGGCAGATTTAACAGCGCCGCATGTCGGCACGCACACAATAGGCGATATTTTTCATTGGCTTTCCTATGGCCAAAACGGCGTGATGCCAAGTTTTTCTAATATTCTTGATGTTGATGACCGTTGGGATGTCATCAACTATCTATTGGTGCTTTCAAGCACGAATAGATCCAGATTCATCGGACCAACTGCGATGATTCAGTGGCTCATCGCCCCAGACTTTGCGCTTGATGATCCTGACGATCAGCTGACGACTTTATTCAAGTTGCGGGGCAAACCAACGCTGGTTTCTATAGCGCATTGCGACAACAGCACGGCGTCCGATCAACAAGGCCTGTCAGCAAGTCTCATTAAAGCAGCGGAGACGAGCCATGCGGCGGGCATTCATCATGTCACGGTATTTTTTGGCGACTGTCCGACTGCTGCTAAAGGACGCATGGCCGTTCATCCCAAAGCGGTTGAAAAAGCCTATTCAATCATGAACCGTTATCCCAATGTGCCTTATACGCAGGACATCAATGAGGCGCATTTTTTGATTGACCGTTCTGGCTATATACGCGCCCGGTTCAAGCATTTTTCGCCTGAGGACGATGATGCGTCCAAAGTAATTTCGCAGGCAGCTGTTATGGCGCAAGAGCCGTTTGTCATCATCAATCTTCATTCACATTGATGAAGCTTGAAGCGTGTTATTAAAATTAAAAGCAAATGGGAGGTCATCATGATCAAACGCAGAGCTCTACTAAAAACCATATGTGTCCTGGTTGCAGGAGCCTCCGCGGCTTTGTTGGCGATGAATGCCGCTTCTTTTGCCCATGAATATGAGGTTGGAAAAATTAAGGTTCAGCACCCTTGGTTACGCGCACCCAAGGATGGTGAAAATAAAGCTCAGTTTTATGCCGTCATTGAAAATAACGGCGACGCGCCCGATAAGCTGATCGCCGTTAAGTCAGAGAAGTTCGGGCAGGCGGCCATTATGGCTGACGGAAAAACGGAGGCGGCTGTTACGCTTGCCCCAAAACAAAAGGTCACCCTGGCTCCCGGTTCTGGCTACGTCAGTCTGCAGGATATTAAAAAACACCTTGAAGTCGGCTGGGGGTTGGAAATGACTCTGGTGTTTGAAAAAGCTGGCGAGGTGACGATTGATGCTGCCATCGATGCTCCAGATGCTGTCCATGCACATGATGCAGAGGCTATGGCGCGCTGGGAGAAAGCCCATGGCAAAGATAATGCCGGGCCAAAGCCTCAAGAGCATGATGGTCATATGATGCACCATCATCATGATGGCATGAAAATGGATGGCATGAGCCATTGAGCCACTGCAAAGGTGGGCTACCGGCCGCCTAATATAAAGCGGCCGTTTTCCTAAACATCAATTTCGCAAAGAAAAAGCGCGCCCGAAGGGACGCGCCTGAAATGAGATTTAGGCAGATAATAACGGTCGCAGATATTAGCGGTCGAAAGTGACCAGACGACCCGTGAAAGCGCCGCTATCAACAACATCCGTCGCCTTAACAGGCTTATCAACGGGCATTGCGAAACCAAGAACGAAGGCTGAAACCGCCATGGCGACGATCAGAAAGATCGAGACGCGAAACTGACGACGCGCCGAGTCGCGGTCAAAGCTATGAGAGAAAACTGGCTGTGCCTGATCTTGGAATTTATCAACGAGCGACATTTTACGATCCCTTTTCAAAAAACCTGCCTGAGGCAGGCGCCGCTGCTAGAATTGCCGCTCATAACTGGCGTCAAACCGCTTTGCTTCACCCGGATAACGCGCTGCTCAGCAAATGGTTGCATCGAAATTTAAAATTTTTATTTTTTTTTAAGATTTAAGGCGACAGCCAGGCTTTCGCATTAAAGACTGACGCCAAGCGATAGGTTTATCGCAATGCAATAGGCGGATGATGCTTATAATCACCCGCTTTTTTGTTGATCGGGCGTTAGCCAAAGATTAGTCTGACAATGATTATGTGCAGTGCGATAAGCTCAGTTTTGCGCTCTTGTCGCCTTGCTTCTGGCGCGTCACGCGCTTTGTTTTGTCCCTCCTGACCGAAGGTTCTCAAGATGACGTTTCTCGCCCAGGCTCTTGCCCGAGTTAAGCCCTCAGCAACGATTGCCGTAACTCAGAAAGCCCGTGACTTAAAAGCTCAGGGTCGAGAAGTTGTGAGTTTGTCTGTCGGCGAGCCAGATTTTGATACGCCTGAACATATCTGTCTTGCCGCCAAGGCGGCGATCGATCGTGGAGAGACGCGCTACACCCCTGTATTGGGCATCCCGGAACTTCGTGAGGCCGTCGCCAAAAAATTCAAGAGAGAAAATGGACTGGATTATAAAAGCTCAGATGTCATTGTAGCTACAGGTGGAAAGCACATACTTTTCAATGCTTTTTTATCGACACTTAATCCTGGGGATGAGGTTATAGTGCCGGCTCCCTATTGGGTTAGCTATCCAGAAATGGTTGCTATTTGCGGTGGCAGCTCAGTTATTGTGCAAACAAAAATGGAAGAGGGCTTTAAACTTCAGCCAGAAGCATTGGAAGCTGCGATCACGTCAAAAACCAAATGGCTCGTCATTAACTCGCCATCTAACCCTTCCGGTGCAGCCTATAGTTTTAACGATATGAAAAAAGTAACGGATGTGCTTATGCGGCACCCGCATGTGCATGTTCTGACAGACGATATTTATGAGCATCTTGTTTATGGCGACTTTAGTTTTGTGACGCCGGCTCAGGTAGAGCCCGCGCTCATTGAGCGCACTTTGACCATGAATGGTGTCTCCAAAGCCTATGCGATGACAGGCTGGCGTATCGGTTATGCGGCGGGACCAAGCGCCTTAATCAAGGCCATGGACCTCCTTCAGGGCCAGCAAACGTCAGGCGCTTGTTCTATTGCGCAATGGGCTGCCGTTGAGGCGTTAAATGGTCCGCAAGAGCATCTTGTCTCCTTCCGTAAAGCTTTTGAGGAGCGCAGGGATCTCGTTGTTTCTATGTTGAATCAAGCAAAATTTTTAAAATGCCCGACGCCTGAGGGAGCCTTCTATGTCTTCCCATCCTGCGCAGAAGCCATTGGCCGAAAGACGCCTGAGGGTAAAAAAATTGAAACGGATACTGATTTTGTGACGGCGTTGCTTGAGGCTGAGGGCGTTGCAGTCGTTCAGGGCTCCGCCTTTGGGACTGGGCCAAACTTTCGCGTGTCTTACGCGGCTTCGGCGCTCGTCCTAGAGCAGGCGTGCAATAAAATTCAGGCATTTTGCGCGCGGCTTGTCTAATTCGGCTTTTGAAGCTTGTGGCCTCGTTGCAAAATACTAAATATGCCTTCTGAGGGTTCACATTTCTGACCAAGCTTGCAGCAGGGGTTCTTATGACGCTCTACCTATTATTCATGCTTGCCTTGGTTAGCGGCATTATCGCTTTTGTCTCACTACAATCTGATAAATTTTCGATAGCCCGCTCAATTATCATCGATCGACCGCCGCAAGACGTCTACCCTGAGATAAATGATTTCCATGCTTGGCGGTCATGGTCACCGCTTGCAAAGCTTGAGGATGGGGCAACGGAAGCCTTTGATGGACCGCCTCTTGGCGCCGGCGCCATATATGAATGGTCAGATGATCGGCGTCTTGGAACAGGAAAGATGAAGATTGTTGAGAGCAGTCAAAATGAGCGCATAAGCATAAAAAGACACATTAAGAAGCCAATTGAAGCCATTGAAAATATTAATATAAATCTTACAGAGATTGGGGCTGGCACAGAAGTTGTCTGGCAGGTCTCACGTCGCCTAGATTTTATGGGCAAGTCGTCAAACATACTCAAAGGTCTAGAAAAAAGAACAGGCTCCGACTCGGAGCAGGGGCTAAAAAACCTCAAATCTCAGCTGGAGCGCGCGAAGGCGTAACTTCTCAAGAAAGACGCAAGGCAAGCGGCGCATTGCTTCATGCGCCGCCAGCTGATTACTTTATGCAGCGGTCGCGAGCATTTCCTCAACATGTTCCCAGTTCACAAGGTGATCGAGAAATGTCTTGAGATAGTCGGCGCGACGATTGCGATAATCAATATAATAGGAGTGTTCCCAAACATCCGCGACAAGAAGCGGCGTTGCCCCATGAATGAGAGGGTTTTCAGCGTTAGCTGTTTTTCTTAAGGAAACTTTGCCCCCCTTGGCTTCCAGCCAGATCCAGCCCGACCCAAATTGCGCCAGTCCTTCCTTTTGGAAGTCCTCTTTGAATTTTTCCACCGAGCCAAAAGATTCAATCAGTAGTTTTTCGATTTTTGCCGGGATGGGGCCGCCGCCATTTGGCTTCATCCATTTCCAGTAATGATGGTGATTATAATGCTGAGCGACATTGTTAAAAATTGGCGTGTTGCGGTTAAATGAGGTGACAATAACCTCCTCTATCGGCTTGCCGTCATATTCCGTGCCCTTGATGAGATTATTGGCGTTTGTGACATAGGTCGCATGATGTTTGTCATGATGATATTCGAAGCTTTCGCGTGACAGATATGGCTGTAAGGCGTCATAGGCATAGGGTAGGTCTTCGAGCGTGAAGGACATTATTATCTCCTGATCGGGCAAGGATTGTTTCTTAATCCTTGGGCTTAATTAGACCTCGCCGTGATGAACGGCAATAAGTAAGTCAATGTTGTTTCTGATCTTTTGCTTATAGGCTTTGGATCAAGGCTTGAAGATTTTATGAATGTTGCCGCTGACGGATCTCTTTGGTTGACATATAGGCCGTCTTCTCAACCGCTCGGTTTTAAGACATCAACCATTCATTTCATCTTTTGCGACTTATTCATTTTTAAAACTATTGGCGCATGTTGCCGTTCAACTGCAGGAGCCTGCGCTCGAATGCTATGGTCGCGTCAAGAGGGTGATGTCCTTTAAAAAAGTCAGGAGATAAAACTGGTTAAAATCACTTTGCTTGTAGAGGCCGCTTTCGCGGGGCATAGTCCATCTCTTAACGGGGAATTAAGATATTGATTGGCGTTTATTTGGACGCATTCGACATAGATTAGATATGACACGGGTCGTCATCACAAAGAGTGAACAGAATGAAGCGTAATTATTCCGGATGGGGCATTATATTTTTAGCCTTGGCATTGATGAGCGCTGGCGCTTACGGACTCTATGCTGGATGGGATTTGATTCAGCTTGAGCGAGGTTGGAGCCAGTTTATTGCAGGCAGCGTCGCCCTCTCAGGCGGGGTCATTACCCTTGCTCTTGGTCGGCTCATTCAGAAACTGGGCAATGTGACGATTGCCGCAATTGAAACGGCGCCAGCACTTTCCCCGCAGGTCTCTGTCGCAACATCTTCGCGCACTGCGCCTCAAATGCCTGTCGCGCCGCTCGCGCAAGAGACGCCGCCCACACCCGCGCCACCCCAACAGCAATTTCCAAATCATTCGCCGCCTTCTGCTGCTCAAACAGAGACAAGTGAGGTTCAAAAGGAAGAGGTCGATCGATATAGCTCTGGTGAAACAACCTACATCATGTTCTCGGATGGCTCAGTTGAAGTCCGTCGGCCAAATGACGTTCAACACTATGAGTCACTTGCCGCACTGCGTGCGGCTGCGGCAATGCGGCGGTGAGTCTGGTGTAACAAAGCTTATTTTGACGCTTGGCTCCACATTAGAAACAGCGCCGCATCACCAAGAAGGCCGTCTGGAAAGGTGATAATCTGAGCGGCAATTTTAAAGCCTAGAGGGTGTAAATCATCTCGCCATCGTTGAAAAATATCGGCAGGCGCGCCTCTTAGACTTTTTGGCCATTCGTGATCGGACGCGTTAATTGCGCGTCCGCCATCGCGGCAAAGCTGGGCTGGAAATCGAATGAGCATATATTCATTTTTGCCAGCAAGGGCGGCGCGCCGAGCGTCATCAAGCATCTGCCGCCAATGAGCATCGTCGAGACGTTGCGCCTCAAGCGAGCGAATAATTGCTTCTTGTTGTTCTTTCGCAAGTCGCGCCTGCTTAGCCTCATCTTCACGCGCAGCATTTTCATAGGCGGCCACCAAAGCCCTAAAGCCTTCTGCGGATATCTCAGCAGGATAGGCATAGGCGGAATTGGCTCTCTCAGTGAGCGGCCCTTGCCGCAGTGCATGAGTGAGTTGGGCTCTAGAGGATGGATGCTGGTGAAGGGCTTTTAAAACAGATTGTCGTAAGACAATTCCGACCAAACGGTCTTTTTCGACAACAGGCAGTCGCTTGAGGTCATGATTTTCCATCAGGCGCGCAATATCAATGAGCGCTGTATCTTCAGACACTAGAAATAATTTACGCGTCATGACGTCAGAAATCTTCTGATCTCCCATGATCGGCAAAGAAGCGCGTCTTTTATTGAGTAAAAAATCAGGTATCTCGCCCACATCAGGCGTATGGGCCGCGCGCGCAGCTTCTATATTACTGCGTGTAATAATCCCAATTGGGAAGAGCCGCTCATCAACGACGGTTATGGCGCCGCAATCGCTTAGCGCAAGTTGGCGTGCGACATAATTTATATCTGCGTCAGCTGTTACAAATGGCGCAGAGCTGTCAACCAAATCTCTTGCGATCATTTTTTAAAGGCGCCTTTAAAGAGAAAGTTCGATCGTTACAGGAATATGATCTGAGGGCCTTTGCCAGCCTCGCGCTTCCTTAAGAAGCTCCATATTCTTAAGGTTGCCTTTGAGGTCCTGGCTGACCAAAATATGATCCAGTCTACGCCCTCGATCGGAGGTCATCCAATCTGCAGCGCGGTAGCTCCACCATGTATAAAGTTTTTCGTTTTCGGGTATGAAATGACGCAAGGCGTCAACCCAGTCGCCAGCCTTGAAAAAAGCGTTAAGCTTTTCAACTTCTATTGGCGTATGGCTCACAACTTTTAACAGAGCCTTATGGCTCCAGACATCATGTTCAAGCGGCGCAATATTGAGATCGCCAACCACAACTGTATGGCCCATTGAGATGCCGTTTTTTTTTGTCCAAACACTCATTTCATCAATGAAATCGAGTTTATGAGCAAATTTTGGATTTATCGTAACATCAGCTTCATCACCCCCTGCTGGGACATAGAAATTATGAAGTTTGACAGAGTTTTTCTTTGTTGGGATCTCAACGGCAATATGTCTGGCGTCGCCCTTTTCGCAGAAATCTCGTTTTTCAATTAGATTTATTGGTGTTTTTGAAATAATCGCAACGCCATGATAGCCTTTTTGGCCATTGATCGCGATATGTTTATAGCCAAGCTGATGAAAGTCCTTGTGTGGAAATTCTGCGTCGCGACATTTGGTTTCTTGTAAACATAAGACATCGGGCTGACGCATTTCAATAAACTGCGCAACGAGAGGAAGTCGAAGGCGAACAGAGTTAATATTCCAAGTTGTTATTTTTAGTGTTTTCATATCAATCTTTTAGTCTCGAGTTTTGCTATTAAAAAGAAATGGCGCAACGTCGCTGACGCTTGGCGCTTTTTGAGTGATGAAGGCTGTTGGCCGACATACGGCCATCGCAGACAAACCAACCCGGGCTGTCAGCAAGCCATTCAGCACGCCTTCACCGAGTTTGGCCGATACTCTTGAGGCAATGCCGTGGCCGACTACTTGCTGCATGAGCGTATCTCCTGCAGACACAAACCCCGTGATTGCTAGATGAGCGCCAATCGACCGCGTTAATTTGAAAAAGCCCAATAAACCGGGTCTTCCACCATAAATTTCTGCAATCCGCCTTATGAGCATAATCGCCTGCGCTGCGACGAAGAAAATATCGAGTATTGCACGCGGGCTTAGCGCTGTGACGACAGACACGCGTTTGGCGGCAGTTGCGATTTCACGCCGCGCCTGATCATCAAGAGGCGCAATAAGATTGCGTTCTGTCAGATCAATAAGATCTCTGCCATTCATTATTTGTTTGCTATAATTTGCAACAAGCGTGCGCGCCTGCGCCGTATCATTACGGGTGCGATAAATATTACAAAGCTCCACAACATATTGGCGCGCTTCTTTAATATTATCTGCCGCATGCGCAGCGGCGAGCGCGTCATGTAATTTACTTATCTGATTTTGTCTGAGGAGGCTGATGATTTCGCGACCGCAAAATACAATGGTTGCGCATGACGCCATGGCGACGAGAATAAGACCGACAAAGCCAAGAAGGGAGGATTTTACAAAGAGATCTTCAACAAAATTCCACGCCCATAGGCTAAAGGCGAGGGAAATAAGTCCGCTAACAGAAGAGATAAAGACGCCGCTCCAACTAAAAATAAATTTGTCTAGAAATTTTTCTGCATGAGATTTTTGATCGCTTGTTGCATGATTGTCTGCTTCAAAAGATGTTTTTGCCTGTTCCTGCTCATAAGCGTCCTCTTCTGCATGAATGATGAAAGGCGCTTCGCTGTCACTTCCTTCAGCTCCAGCATTCTTCAATGGCACCGTCTCATTTCCTTTCAGGCGAAAGGCTTGCGGGCGCAATTTTTTCTCCGGTCTAGACATTTCTTCTCTCAGAAGGCGTTATTTAAGAATCTCATTCATCAGCGGGCATCATATCATTAATTAAGCCTTTTTCGCTGAATTCTGGCCCAGCTGATTATTCAATATCTTAGCGCATTCCGGCGAAGAGATTATAAATAAGCTTGCTCTTTTACGGGGCGTTAATCTTTGTTTTGTTCTTGCTTGTTTTCACCTATATTCCATCTGGCTCCATCAAACGATATGGCTCCTTAATGTTTATACTTCCTCCAATTGCGCTGGTTTCGCTGCTTGGTTATTTGCTTGGATCCATACCCTTTGGATTACTGCTCACCTGGATCGCTGGCGCAGGCGACCTTCGCTCAATTGGCTCTGGCAATATTGGCGCGACAAATGTGCTACGCACAGGAAGAAAGGATCTTGCTGCGGCCACGCTGCTGTTAGACGCCTTAAAAGGAACGATCGCGGTTTTGATCGCAGATTGGATCTCTCCCACTAGTGTGGCTCTGGCTGCTTTTTCTGCATTTTTAGGTCATGTTGCGCCCATCTGGCTGCGATTTAACGGCGGGAAGGGGGTCGCTACTTTTCTCGGCGCGCTGTTGGGACTTTACTGGCCTGTGGGTATTTTCTTTTGCCTTGTCTGGCTACTCGTGGCCTTCATTTGGCGATACTCTTCTCTTGCCGCATTAGTGGCTAGTTGCGTATCAACCATCGCTTTTGCCGTTTTGCAAAACCATAACGCCGCTTATGTGGTTGCGCTTATGAGCGCGATATTATGGTTTAAGCATCGGGAGAATATAAAACGTCTTTATCAGGGAACTGAAAGCAAGATTGGACAAAAATAGCAGGGTTTCTTTTTAAAAGTTGATAGCGGCCGTCAATAATTTCATGGCGTCGGTATTTTGAGCGCAGTGATGTTTGTCTGATTTTTCAGATCGCCCTGCTCGTGTTTCTTTGTCCTAATTTGCTCGGCGCGCTTTCGCCTGTGTCTCAATCACCTCTTTGGACAAGGCCTTAGGTCGCCGTCGCTCAGGCGCATGTATACATTGCTGGAAGCATAGAGTTACACACAGTTTGACAAGCGGTCCAAAGCCCCCTGCAAAATATAGGCTGCCGCCATTCGATCAACGACAGCCGCGCGTTTTGCGCGGGAAACATCCTGGGCGATTAATTCGCGCGTGACGGCGGCGGTTGAAAGACGCTCGTCCCAGAAAGCGAAAGGCAGAACGGTCATCTTCCGTAAATTACGCATGAAAGCGCTGGTTGCTTGCGCGCGTGGTCCCGAGCTGCCGTCCATATTGAGAGGGAGCCCAAAAATCAGGGCTTTCACTTCAAAATCAGCAGCGCGTTTGAGGAGCAGCTCCGCATCTATGGAAAATTTGACGCGTTTAATAGTATCAAGAGGACTGGCCAGGCGTCGTTCGACATCAGATATCGCAAGCCCAATCGTTTTTGTTCCAAGATCCAACCCCATGAGTCGTCCCTTGATCGGCAAGAGGCTTGAGAGGTTAGTTATGGTCGTTGCAATGTCACTCATCTTGCCGCGTTATCATGGAGAGGGGCCGCAATATAGTCTATAAGGGCTATTGCGGGTATCTGCATTGCGCCTTGAAAGGCGAGGCGCTATAGCGCCTCATATATATTTAGGCGGAGTTGAATATGTCTGTCGACCCAGCAGTGGTGCGCCGTATCGCCCACCTCTCCCGTATTGCGGTTGAGGAAAATGAGGTGATGCGGCTTAATAATGAGATTAATGCCATATTGACCTTCGTGGAAAGCCTTAGCGGCGTCGATGTGAGCGGAGTTGAGCCGATCGCCTCTGTTTTGCCTATGGAGATGAAGAAGCGCCCTGACATTGTCACAGACGGCGGCATCGTCGATGATATTTTGTCAAATGCGCCTGCAAGAGAAGATAACTTCTTTGTTGTGCCAAAAGTTATCGAATAGGCGCATAATAAGCTTATTTTTGTCACTCATTCTTAAAGAGAAACATGTCGGATCCCACTCATTTATCTCTCGCTGCTGCGCGCGATGCGCTTGTGTCAAAAAAGCTGTCTGCTGTTGAACTTACGCAGGCGCATATCAAAGCAATGGAAGCCGCAAGAGTTCTAAATTGCTACATTACGGAAACCCCAGAGCTCGCCCTGCAACAGGCTAAGAAAAGCGATGAAAAAATAGCCCAGGGCGATCATGGACCGCTCGAGGGCCTGCCGCTCGGGATCAAAGATCTTTATTGCACCAAGGGCGTGCGGACAACGGCGGCAAGTCGCATACTTGGACAGTTTACGCCGACTTATGAGTCGACAGTATCTGCAAATTTATTGCGCGATGGCGCTGTTATGCTGGGTAAGCTTAATCTCGATGAATTCGCGATGGGCTCGTCTAATGAAACAAGCGCTTATGGTCCTGTGATTTCGCCGTGGCGGCGGCAGGGAGATCTCGCCGCTAAAATTGTTCCAGGCGGTTCTTCTGGCGGATCCTCGGCCGCTGTTGCGGCGCGTCTATGTCTTGGCGCCACAGCAACGGATACAGGCGGCTCAATTCGACAGCCCGCAGCCTTCACAGGAACGGTTGGTATAAAGCCGACTTATGGCAGATGCTCTCGTTGGGGTATTGTCGCTTTTGCCTCATCCCTTGATCAGGCAGGACCGATCACGCGTAATGTTCAGGATGCTGCGATCATGCTCAGATCAATGGCTGGTCATGATCCAAAAGATACAACAAGCGTCGACGCCTCTGTGCCAGATTATGAGAAGGCTATTGGCTTATCTGTCAAAGGTCGCAAGATTGGTGTGCCCAAAGAGTATCGGCTTGATGGCATGTCGCCAGAAATTTCACAATTTTGGGAACAAGGGATTGCTTGGCTCAAAAGCGCCGGTGCGGAAGTCGTCGACATCTCCTTGCCGCATACAAAATATGCATTAGCGACTTATTATATCATCGCGCCAGCTGAAGCTTCCTCAAATCTCGCAAGATATGATGGCGTCCGATATGGCATGCGGGAGCCCGCGCGCGATATTTCTGACATGTATGAAAAGACCCGCGCAAAAGGTTTTGGCTCCGAGGTGCGCCGACGTATTATGATCGGCACCTATGTGCTCTCTGCTGGTTATTATGACGCTTATTATGTGCGCGCTCAGAAAGTGCGCAGCTTGATTAAGCAAGATTTTGACATTGCCTTCGCCAGCGGCGTTGATGCCGTTCTTACTCCGGCAACGCCGTCAACAGCTTTTGCGCAAGGTGAAAAAGGATCGAATGATCCCGTTGAAATGTATCTCAATGACGTCTTTACTGTTACAGTTAATATGGCAGGTCTGCCGGCCATATCTGTGCCTGGCGGCTGCGCCGCCAACGGCTTGCCATTGGGACTTCAGTTGATTGGACGACCTTTTGAGGAAGAAACCTTGTTCGCTTTGGCAAACGCCATTGAACAGGCTGCGCCCAAAATCGACTACCCGCAAACATGGTGGGCGTAAGACATGACATTCAGCACGCCGAAAGCAACGAATGGTGATGCAGAGTTATCCTTGCAAGCCTTGCATGATGAGATGTCCGACGTGCGTCGCATGATTGATGAGCTGGATGATGAGCTTGTTGCGCTGCTTGCCAAAAGACAAAGACAGATTGAACGAGCGGCTCGCGTCAAGCCAGGCCTTGGTATTCCCGCACGCGCCCCTGAGCGCGTTGATGAGGTGATCGCCCGCGTCTTAGGAGCAGCAAGACGAGAGGGGCTGTCTGTTGAAGTCGCAATGAAACTCTGGACAGCAATTATTGAGTGGTCGATTCAATATGAAGAAAGACTGATGGGGGATAAGGCTCCCAAGAGCGACTGTTCTCCCGCCAGCGCAGACAAGAAGACATAATACTCTCCTCGTCACTTTATACCTCGCCATAATTATCCAACAGCTTCTTTCCTAGGGATATACTCGTGTCTCAACCGGCTTCCTCAAAACTTCTCAAAGGCGCAACCGGAGACTGGGAGGTTGTTATTGGGATGGAAATCCACGCCCAGGTGACGAGCAACGCCAAATTATTCTCTGGGGCTTCTGCAGAATACGGCGGCGCGCCAAATGACCACGTATCATTAGTGGACGCCGCAATGCCTGGGATGTTGCCCGTTATTAACGAAGAATGCGTGCGTCAGGCCATCCGAACAGGTCTTGGATTAAAAGCGCAGATAAATTTGAGGTCGATATTTGATCGGAAAAATTACTTTTACCCTGATCTTCCTCAGGGCTACCAAATTTCTCAGTTCAAGCATCCAATCGTTGGAGAAGGCGCCGTCACTGTAGATGTTTCACCAACAGAAACCATCGTCGTTGGCATAGAGCGACTTCATTTGGAGCAGGATGCTGGAAAGTCCTTGCATGATCTTTCTCCGACAGAAAGTCATGTTGACTTGAATAGAAGCGGCGTTGCTTTGATGGAGATTGTTTCCAAGCCGGATCTGCGTTCGGCGGAAGAAGCGCGTGCTTATGTCTCTAAGCTGCGTACTATTCTGCGTTATATTGGCTCTTGCGATGGTAATATGGAGCAGGGGTCTCTGCGCGCGGATGTGAATGTTTCAGTGCGTCGACCAGGTGAGGGCCTTGGCACGCGCTGTGAAATCAAAAATGTCAATTCGATCAGATTTATTGGTCAAGCGGTTGATGTTGAGGCGCGCCGTCAGATAGCTATTCTTGAAGACGGCGGTAAGATCGCTCAAGAAACGCGGCTCTTTGATCCAGGTAAGGGCGAGACCCGATCCATGCGTTCAAAAGAGGAGGCGCATGACTACCGCTATTTTCCTGATCCAGATTTGTTGCCGCTGGAATTTAGCCAGGCTTATGTTGATGCGTTGCGAGATCAGTTGCCTGAATTGCCCGACGCAAAACGCGCACGCTTTATAGAAGCCTATGGGTTGCCTGCGTATGATGCAGGCGTTCTTGTTATGGAGCGTTCCAGCGCAGATTTTTTTGAAGAGACAGCCAAGGGTCGTGATGCGAAATTGGCGGCCAATTGGGTGATCAATGAATTATTTGGCCGACTGAATAAGGAGGGGCTTGATGTCAGGCAGTCTCCAGTTACCGCATCAGCTTTGGGTGCAATTATCGATCTCATTTCTACAGAAGTGATCTCCGGCAAGCTTGCAAAAGACCTGTTTGAAATTGTCTGGAGTGAGGGCGGAGATCCGCATGAGATTGTTGAACAGCGCAGCATGAAACAGGTAACGGATACGAGCGCAATTGAAGCTGCCGTTGATGCCGTTATTGCAGCGCATCCCGATAAGGTGGCGCAGGCAAAAGAAAAGCCAACGATGCTTGGATGGTTTGTTGGTCAGGTGATGAAACAGACAAGCGGCAAGGCGAATCCACAGTCAGTGAACGACCTTTTAAAGCGCAAATTAGGCGTCTGACAGCGCGTAATTTTACAC
>Ga0208618_1000447_pt1 | contig 19003 bp, 16 predicted proteins | sample CryBogCBE18Jul08_FD_184585 | JGI IMG/M metagenome (GOLD analysis project Ga0208618, IMG submission 184585) | Freshwater microbial communities from Crystal Bog, Wisconsin, USA - CBE18Jul08 (SPAdes) | ecosystem: Environmental > Aquatic > Freshwater > Lake | place: Crystal Bog, Wisconsin, USA...
AAATATCTGTAGTTGTCTTCATTTGAAGTGCTCAAAAAATAAACTATATCTGTAATATACTTCAAAAAATACAAAAAACTCTTTCTTAAGTCTAATCAATTTCAAATGATTTTTTCAAAAGTCATGACTAACACGTTTATCCATGAAGCCATACAATTTTGAACACGTTATCCCTAATACTATTGATGAAGCAGTTCAGTTATTACGGGACTGTTCTGGCGAGGCAAAGTTAATTTCTGGCGGTCAGAGTTTGATGCCAGTTTTAAATTTTAGACTCGCTAAACCTGATTTATTGATTGATTTAAAAAAATTAGATCATCTCAAAGTAATAGAGTGCACCAATACGGGGACAGTTTTAGGATCTCGTGTAAGGTGGATAGATATTGAAAAAAATAATGATCTTACCCATCATCAACCACTACTTCAAAAAGCGCTGTCGTATGTAGCCCATTATCAAATTAGAAATCGGGGTACATTGGGTGGCAGTTTGGCAAACTCTGATCCTGCGGCTGAGCTACCTTTAATCGCTTTAGTACTAGAGGCTACTATTAAAGTTGTAGGTCCAAAGGGAGTACGCTCAATTAATGTAAATGACTTTTTTACAGGGTTCATGAGTACTTCGATAGCCAAAGATGAAATTATTTCCGAGATATTCGTACCAGCTTGGCCAGCCACCAGACGTTGGGGATTTGAGGAGTTTTCTAGACGTAAAGGTGATTTTGCAATTGCTGCTTGTGCTTTGTGGTACGACTTGAATTCAAAAGATGAGATTCAAAATATTCATGTGGGAGTAATTGGCGCCAATGATTATCCTGTGCGTTTGTCAAAACTAGAGAAAATCTTAGAGCACAAAGTCCTCACCTCCGATTTGCTAGAAACTGCAATTGAAACTGGTTTAAAGGACCTAAATCCTCCGCTGGATCCACAAATTAGTCAAGAATATCGTTTGAGTTTAATTGCAACTATGATTCGTAGGGCGTTTGATCAATCGATGTTAGGTCAATGATGAAAAAAACTGTTTTAATTACTGGTGCTGCCAGAGGAATTGGCGCTGCAACTGCCAAATTATTAGCCCAAGCTGGTTACGCTGTCTGTATCAACTACCGTAATAAACACGATGTTGCGCATCAACTTGTTCAGGAGATCGTCGACTCGGGAGGGCTTGCAAAGTGTATTGCCGGGGATATTTCCAAAGAAGAAGATGTGAAAACCATTTTTTCGTTCTTAGAATCGAACTTTGATGGCTTACACGGACTTGTCAATAATGCAGGCATTTTGTCCACCTACTCTAATTTAGATGGGATGAGCTTTGGGCGTCTACATCAAATATTTTCTGTCAATGTCATCGGTCCCATGATGTGCTCCAAGGCTGCAACTCGACTAATGTCTACAAAGCTAGGCGGTAAGGGCGGTTCTATCGTGAATTTATCCACTGCTTTCGTCAAGTCTGGAGCCCCTGATATGGCGATTGACTATGCCTCTTCGAAAGGCGCTGTTGAGGTCTTTACGCTGGGACTATCCAAAGAATTGGCATCACAAGGTATTCGCGTAAATGCTGTGCGCCCGGGGATGATCAATACTGAAATACATGCCGATGGGGGCGACCCCAACCGAGCGGACAAAGCCAAAAACTTTGTGCCTATGAAGCGTGTAGGCGAACCCATTGAAGTGGCACAGGCCATTTCTTGGTTGATCTCGGACAAATCAAGTTATTGTTCCGGATCAATCCTGGAGGTCTCGGGTGGGGTTTGAGTTTTAAGTCGTTTTTGGGCCAGTCTGCCGATCTTTATCTCTCTCTAGCAACCTTGTTTCGAAGAACACCTAGCTTTTCGAATTCAATCTCGATGGTGTCCCCATCCTTCATCCATTTATCGCACTCAAGACTGCAGCATCCCGCAATAGTTCCAGACCCTAGGAATTCTCCAGGGTGAATAGTTTCAGATTCCGAGATGTATTCAATGATCTTCTCAAAACTGTGAACCATCGTTGTTGTTGAGCTCTCGCCCCAGACCTCATGGTTGACTCTGATGGTTACTTTTAAATTTTGCGCATTGTCGATCTCATCCTTGGTGACGATCCAAGGACCGATTGCATTTCCAGTATCAAAACTCTTGCCTTTGGTGGGGCCCATCCGACCCTCCATCTCACGCATTTGTTTATCGCGAGCAGAAAAGTCATTGAAAATGCTGTAGCCAAAAATATAGTCTTTGGCTTCGGATTGAGAAATATTTTTGCCTTTTTTTGCAATATAGACGCCAAACTCTCCCTCGTAATCAAACCAATTGGAGTATTTCGGCCAAGTAACGGTTGCATCATGCCCCACGACGTTAAATCGATTGCTGATGTAGAAAATGGGTTGGGTGTAATTGACTTCTGGAATTGTTACTGAGATATCACTTCGATTGGGAACAGGTTTGTTACTCAGTCGCGCTCTCAATATTTCCATTCCAGCAGGAGCATTGCGCCAGTGGCCTTCTGCATTGTTGAAGTCACGAATTTGACGTGGCTCGGGAACAGGCGACAGGAGTTGTATGTCTCTGAGATTATGTTGAAATTGGATATCACCTTTGAAATGATCGCTCAAAGCCTGTGCTTCATCTAGAGCTTCTTTGCCAGCATCAATGAGATCGAGCATGGTCTTGAAGGCGGGATTTTCTTTTTTGTATTTGGCAATATAACAGGCCTGCAAGTCCAACACGGTTTGAGTGTTCGTGTTGACGGAGCCAATTCTTTCTTGGTGATTGAGATTGAGATAAGTTGCTAATTTCATATGTTCGAATTCACTGGTTTAATGAGTGGACACTCATTGTGGTTTAAGGTTGGCCGCCGTCACAATTTTTTTGTAATGTTCATTGGTCAGGGTAATTTTGTCCTTGAACTGCTCGGGTGTTCCGCCCGTAACTTCGTAGCCCGAGCTCTCGAGCTTTGCCTTGACATCGGGACTTTGAGTCGACTGTTGTATGTATTGATTGATTTGCTTGGTGATGGTCGTAGGAAGATTACGAGGCCCAAAATATCCAATCCAAGTGTCTGGCATGGTGGCACCTCCAAATCCAGATTCTTCCAAGGTCGGAATGTGAGGTGCAGCTTTGGCCCGCGTAGACTCGATCACCGCGAGAGCTCTTAATTTTCCTGATTGAATGTGCTGACTAATGGGCCCTAACACCAAGATGCCCATTTGGACTTGGCCGCCTAACAGATCCGTCAAAGCAGGGGCGCCTCCTTTGTAAGAGACGTGAACCAAGGGAATGCCTGTGACTTTTTCAAGCATGATACCTGTGAGGTGCTGTGAGGTATTGGTCCCCGCGGTCACGTATCCCACTTTGCCCAGATTGTTTTTAGCATAGGCCATGAGTTCAGCCATGTTGTTAGCGGGTACTGAAGGGTGAACCACAATCACAATGGGAGCCCTTGCACCTTCTAAGATCGGCGTGAAGTCTCGCTCATTGTCGAAGGGAACATTTTTAAGAACGTAAGGTTGCAATATTTGCGATGAAAACGAGGTCAAAAAGGTATAACCATCGGGCGCGGCTTTTGCGACGTAATCTGCACCTATAACACCTGACGCGCCAGCTTTGTTGTCAATGACAACGGCTTGGCCACACAGCTCACTCATTTTGATGGACATGGGGCGATTAAAAACATCAAGGCCACCACCTGGCGCATACGGTACCACCAAATGCAGTGGTTTGCTGGGGTAGTTTTCTGCTTTGGTCAGGGATGGAAAGGCCAAAGCGGTGGTCGAGGCTGAGACCGCGGCCATGAGCTGTCGTCTGTTGAGAGTCATTGGGTTGTTCGCTTCATTATTCAGGTTTGATATTTGCGGTGACGATGATTTTCTTAAAGACTTCCATGTCACCTTTGAGTGAGTTAGCAAACTCGTCAGCATTTGCAGTGCCCGTGACTTCAAAGCCAAATGCCTCTAGCTTTTGTTTGACTTCTGGAGTATTCACTGCTTGCCGCAAGCTTGTGTTCAATTTGTCCACCACGGCTTTATTCATGCCCGCTGGTCCAAGCACTCCGAGCCATAAATCAGGAATCGCATAACCAGGGACGGTTTCCCCAATTGTGGGCAAATCTGGGAGTGTTTTGGAGCGTTTACCTTCGATGATCGCCAAGGCTTTAAGTTTTCCTGTCTTCGAGTAGGGCAAGATGGTGGGTGAGGTCAAAATCACCATGGGAATTTGACCGCCGATGGCATCCGTGATGGTTGGATTGCCTCCTTTGTAGGGGAGATGCTCAATGTTGATATTGGCCATTTGGGCTAACAATATCCCCGCCAAATGATGGGTTGAACCCACGCCCGTTGTGCCATAAAACAATTTTTCTGGGTTCTTGCGCGCGTATTCAATGAACTCCTTCATGTTGTTCACGCCAAGAGATGGATGCACAGCCAGTATATTGGGTGTGACTGCAATGCTAGATATAGGAGTGAAGTCTTTGAACGTGTCGTAGGGAACGTTTTTGGAGAAATAAGGGACTAAATAATGAACAATCGAGGTGAGCACGATGGAGTATCCATCTGCTGGAGATCTGGCGACATTGTCTGTGCCTAGTGTTGCATTCGCACCTGGTCGATTGTCAATAATCACGGGTTGCCCCAATAACTCTGACATCCTTTGCGCGACTGGCCGACCCAAAACATCCACTGCGCCGCCAGCTGCATAGGGGACGACCATTCGAATGGGCTTATTTGGGAATGTTTGCGCTTGTGAAAGGATGGGGGTGATGAAAAACAAGCAACCCAACAATGTCCAATGTCTCATGATGTCCCTTTGTGATTAAATGTTGATCCAATCAGTTTCAACAAATCGTGTGATCGAAATTGATTGAGATCAATCTTTTAGAAATAATTTTTCTCAAAATATTTTCAAGAATCATACGTGAATTGCTTTGAGGGTTTTTACCAGTTGGAGTGATTGGAGTCTGAAAGGATCGTTATAAGTAATCATCATGATTGACGAAGTGTCCCTTGCGAGTTAGGATTTTGGGCTAAGGAGAAGATGCATGTTAGACAAGACCATCTCGGTTCGCGATACCAGACCTTACAGCGGTTATCACAACAGACCGGCTCCCAATACGGATCAATTCATCACCCAAGTGATGCCCGGTACACCCGGGGGTGAATACCTCAGAAAATATTGGCATCCCTTTTTACTCTCTTCTGAGCTCAAAGAGTTGCCTGTTCCAGTGCGTCTACTTGGTGAGGACTTGGTGGTCTTTCGAGATAAGTCGTCTCGACTTGGGCTCTTGCACCGCCACTGTGTTCACAGGGGCTCTTCGCTAGAGTTTGGCATCGTTGCTGACAGAGGCATTCGATGTTGCTATCACGGTTGGCACTTTGATGTTGACGGTACGATATTGGATACACCTGCTGAGCCAGAAACAAGTAAACGAAAACACAATCTCACCCAAGGAGCTTATCCAGTTCGAGAGTGGCAAGGGTTGATCTTTGCCTATATGGGGCCAATTGAAGATTTGCCAGAATTTCCTACTTACGATTGTGTTGATCACCCTCAAGACAATGAGGTCGTGCCTTTTAGGATGAATATGCCTTGCAACTGGGTGCAAATTGTGGAGAACGGGTCAGATCCGATGCACAACGCCTTTTTGCATGCGATTGTGGCCGGTCAACAATTTTCTCCAGCCTTTAAGGTGTTGCCTCAACTTGATTTTCCTGAGACTCCTCTTGGTTTTTTGTCCATGGCCACGCGCAAAGTCGGAGACTATGTGTTTGTGAGATCGAGTGACATCATCTTGCCCAATATGGGTCAGTTTCCCAATGGCGGCAATAAAGTAGATCATGAGAGTGTTGGCATTCGTCCCTTTCTTACCCGTTGGGCAGTGGCAGTTGATGATACGCATTCGTTTTATATTGGCTTTGCGCATCTGAACAGTTACAACAAAAGCGTTCGCAAAATGACCCGTGAGGATTTCGGTGTTGATAAAATTCCTTTCATTGGGCAAACCGATAATCGTCCCTATCACGAGCGACAACAAGAGCCAGGCGACTTTGATGCGGTCGTTACACAAGGCCCCGTCGCCAATCGCAATGCTGAGCACTTGGGAACGACAGACCGAGGCGTGGTCGCTTTTAGAAGAATGCTGGCCCAAGCCATCAAGGACAATGAAGCAGGCAAGGCGCCCGTTAAACCCAAAATCTATGACCAAGGACCTGTGAGCACATATGCTCATGAAATTGTGCTCAAAATCCCCGAAGGCGTCGATCTGTCAGATTCTAAAAAGCTCTCAGAATTTGGACACCAGGCGGCGCTGGCTTTTGTTGAATTTGATGCGTTGCCTCCGTTGGAGAGGGAGAAGGCTGTTAAAGAAAAAGTCAAAACGATTCTTGAATCGATGGCATCTCCTTGTTGAATAGAAATTTTTTTACCACCATGCTATTGAATCAATTAAAGACAAGCGGCAACTTGATGTTTGCCAATGGAATATTGCCCATTGACTAGCAAACGCCTGCTGCGTTTTTGCCCGAATACGTTGAAGAGCAAGCTAGGAGGATTATTCACAACATTGGTGAGCTATCAGTTCCAACGCCATTCAGTCTCTCTGATGTGGTGAGTGTGAATATTTCTTTGTGCCAATTCAAGAAGTTTTATCCAAGAATCAATATTTTGTTTTCTGAACTTTTTGATCAATTCAATCACCCCACTATTTCTTGTGTTGGAGTCGAGGCGTTGCCAAGAGATGCTTTGATTGCGATGAGTTTTGTGTTTGCAAAATAAGTTTGATATTTTTAAAGGTCGTGCTCAATGAATGAATTTGTATTGGAAGTGAAATTTGTAGTGAAGCCAGAGAGTTTGGCCCAGTTTAATCAACTCATTGATATCAATGCCCATGCGTCAGTTGAGCACGAAGAGGGTTGCTATCAGTTTGACGTGCTAAGGGATAGCAAAGATGACTGTCAGGTTTTGCTTTATGAGGTCTATAAAAGCGAGGATGCTTTTTCCGACCACATGACTCGAAAGCACACTCAAGAGTTTTTGGCCGCTGCCAAGCCCTTGGTGGTCTCACAATCAGCCTCCCGATGGACTCGTTACATTGCTCCAAAAGTGAAAAACGTTTGAACCTCTCCAAGGGGCAGTGAATTGAAAAAAATAGTTTGGGTGATCGGTGCTGCCGGTGCTGTAGGTTTGGCCATCTCCAAGAGCTTGGCCCAGCAAGGTCACACAGTAATTCTCTCAGGGCGACACGAGGCCAAATTGCAATCGGCTCAAAGGGAGGTTGGCGCGGATTCAGACGCTGTGGTGTTGGACGTCAGTGATAGTCTGTCTGTCTTCAAAGCCCGGGACTACATTGAGGCTAAATACAAAAGAATCGATGTCTTGATCAATACGGCCGGAATTAACCCGCCCAAAAGACACTGGAGTAATTTGAGCGTTGAGGACTGGGATCAAACCATTAAGATTAATTTGTCAGGGATGTTTTATGCTTGCCAATCGGTCTTAAAAGGTATGAGAGAACAAAAGGACGGTTTGATCATCAACGTGGCATCATGGGCTGGTCATTTTGCGGCTTATTTTGCCGGTCCTGCTTATTCCTCTTCAAAACGAGCCGATCTGGCCCTCACTGAGACCATCAACATGGAGGAATGTATTCACGGCATTCGTGCCACATCCATCTCTCCTGCTGGCATTGATACGCCACTTTTGGATAATCGTACACCGCCGGTGCGAGAAGAGGTGAGGAAGACCTTACTAAAACCCGATGATGTAGCAAGCGTTGTGTCTTATTTAATTGGTTTGCCTTCGCGGGTTTGTATCAATGAAATTTTGATGAGTCCAACACTGAACTTACCCTACCTGGGGGAGTTACAGACGATCAAAAGACCCGCTCCCTCAATCTAGGGAGTTAAGGATTTAAGAGTTTTATCATCTATATCCTGAGTTCACTCAGGCCCAGGTTTACTCGTTCAAGGGGAGGGCGGTTTTATATTTCACTTGCTTAAGAGTGAAGCTTGAGCGGATTTTTTCAATACCGGGTATGGGCGTGAGAGACTCCAGGATAAATTTCTCCAATGCAGCGATGTCCTTTACCGCAACTCGAATCAAATAGTCACAGTCGCCGGTCATCAAGTAGCATTCCATCACTTCATTGTGTTGCCAAATACTTTGCTCAAAATTTCCCAAAGCTTGTTTGGTTTGCTCCTTTAGGCTGATCGATATAAACACACTCAGACCAAGCCCAAGAGCCTGAGGATCCAAAAGTGCCACATAGTGTTTGATCACGCCTTGCCTCTCCAACGCCTTGACCCTGCTCAAGCAAGGCGATGGAGAGAGGTGAACCCGCTTGGCCAGTTCGACATTGCTCAGCGAGGCATCTTGTTGTAATTCATGCAGAATTTTGTAATCTAGGCTATCCATCGGCATTTAATTCTTCATTGAAGCATATATTTGGTATTTTATTCTGAAAATATAAGATTTGATCCGTTAAATTAAAACCCTATGCTAAGCCAATCTGGCTATAGTTCAATAACTCCGGTGGTGTTGATTTCGTTCAGCCATTGGTGAATTAGATGAAAAACCGTCAGAGGACATTCAATGAGCGACTTGATAGCTTCAACCATGCAATCCCTTCTTTCCACCCAAGATGTAGACCATGAAGAGACCCTGGAGTGGTTGAGCTCTTTTGAGGAGACCATCAAAGCACATGGAGCGGTGAGGGGACAATTTTTGATCAACGCTTTGCTGGAGCATACACAGCAACTTGGCCTAGGAACCGCAGCGAGCTTTAAAGACGCGCTCACTCCTCACGTCAACACCATTAAAGTTGAGGATCAAGGAATTTTTCCTGGTGATTTGGCCATCGAAGAGAGACTGGCCTCGTTGATGAGGTGGAATGCATTGGCCATGGTGGTTCGGGCCAACGGGGCCTATGGTGAGTTGGGTGGTCATATTGCCAGTTATGCAAGCGCTGCAGATTTATTCGAGGTTGGATTTAATCATTTTTTCAAAGCCCGATCGAACAAGCAGTTGGAAGATCTGGTCTTTTTTCAGCCTCATTCCGCTCCCGGTGTTTATGCCAGGGCTTTCTTGGAGGGGCGATTGAGTGAAAATGATTTGGCCCACTACCGCCAAGAGATTACGGCCTTTAGCGTGGGTGCCAAGGGCCTTAGCAGCTATCCTCATCCCTGGCTCATGCCAGACTTTTGGCAGTTTCCCACAGGCTCCATGGGGATTGGCCCCATCAGCTCCATCTACCATGCTCGCTTTATGCGCTACCTCACCCACCGTCAGTTGCTCAACTGTAGTGAACGAAAGGTATGGGGTGTCTTTGGTGATGGAGAGATGGATGAGCCTGAGAGCATGAGCGCATTGACCTTGGCCTCCCGAGAGAAATTGGATAACTTGGTTTGGGTCGTGAATTGCAATTTGCAGCGTTTGGATGGTCCCGTGCGTGGCAATGGCCGCATTATGGATGAGTTGGAGAAATTGTTCACCGGTGCAGGCTGGCATGTGATCAAGCTCGTTTGGGGCAGTGACTGGGACGGACTCTTCGCCAGAGATAAAACGGGGGAGTTGATTAAAACGCTATCCAATACGGTGGATGGCCAAATGCAAACCTTTGCGGCCAAGGATGGTCGTTTTAACCGCGACAATTTTTTTGGTCAAAATGAAGTTTTGCGCCATCTCGCGCAAGGTATGACCGATGAACAAATTGATCGGTTAAAACGTGGTGGGCACGATTTGGTGAAAATTTATGCTGCATATCAAGCTGCTCTCCTGCACAAAGGGCAGCCCACCGTGGTCTTGGCCCACACTAAAAAAGGTTTTGGGATGGGCCAAATTGGACAAGGCCGAATGACCACACACAGTCAAAAGAAACTCGATGATCAGACGCTTATTGAATTTCGAAATCGATTCAATTTACCTTTAAGTGATGAACAAGCCATCAATTTGGAATTCATCAAACCCGCCAAAGACAGCGTGGAGATGAGCTATCTGATGGCCAAACGCGAGTCGTTGGGTGGTTTTTTACCCCAACGGCATACTCAGTGCGACGTGGTCCCCATCCCAGCGATTAGCAAATATGCTGAGTTTGCAGTTCAAGCTGAGGGCAAAGAGATGTCCACCACCATGGCTTTTGTGCGCATGCTGGGAAATTTACTGAAAGACAAAGAGCTCGGTCCACGCATCGTACCTATCGTGGCCGATGAGGCCAGAACATTTGGTATGGCCAATTTGTTCAAGCAAGTCGGTATTTATTCCAGTGTCGGCCAATGTTATGAGCCAGAGGACATAGGCTCGGTGCTAAGCTACCGTGAAGCATTGAACGGACAGATACTGGAGGAAGGCATTAGTGAGGCAGGTGCGATCTCGAGCTGGACAGCGGCAGCCACGAGTTACAGCGTGCATGGTGTGGCCATGTTGCCTTTCTACATTTACTACTCCATGTTTGGTTTCCAACGTGTCGGTGATGCCATTTGGGCGGCAGCCGATCAACGCTCCAGAGGATTCTTGTTGGGTGCGACCTCGGGGAGAACCACCTTGGCTGGGGAGGGCTTGCAGCATCAAGATGGCTCCAGCCACTTAATCTCAGCCACCATCCCCAATTGCAAGTCCTATGACCCAGCCTTTGCGGGCGAGTTGGCATTGATCTTGGCCCATGGCATGAAGGAGATGATGGTTGAGCAGCAAGATGTCTTTTACTACATTACTTTGATGAATGAGTCCTATGCCCACCCAAGCCTAGACAGTGCGAAAGCACATGAAGTGTTGAACGGGTGCTATCTATTAAGTCCTGCTAAGAAACAATCAAAGAAACGAGTCACTTTGATGGGCTCGGGTGCCATCCTACTTGAAGTACTCAAAGCCAAGGAGGTTCTTGCTTCCCAGGGTGTTGATGCGGATGTTTTTAGCGTCACCAGTTGGAGCGAACTCGACCGCAATGCGTTGAGAGAGGAGAAATCCTTTTTGGCTTCACAACTCGCTCTATCCAAAGGGCCCATCGTGGCTGCTAGCGACTATGTGAGGGCTGTACCTGAGAGACTTCGTGCTCACATTCCTAGAGAAAGAACTTTTGCGACCTTGGGAACTGATGGCTTTGGTCGCAGCGATACACGCAGTGAACTCAGACGCTTCTTTGGTGTTGACGCCCACAGCATAGCCCAAGTGGCCCTGAAAGAGCTTAAGAACAAAGCCTAAATCACTTGCGTATTGTGTAGTGCAGGAGATTGATTTTTCTAGCGCTTACTGCATACTTAATACGAAGACTTTAAGGGTTAACCTTATGCGTGGGTGAGCAACTTGGGGCCAATGTGTTGAGTGGTGGAACATAAATTTTGTCATAATCCTTGCATTACAAATGCCGAGGGAGCAATGATGAAATTGTGTATGAATTTAACCCATCGACTAAAGCATTGGCTCGCTCAAACTTTGCTACTTTCAATAGCACTGACCTTAGGGGTGTCCTCATGGTCTCAAGTTCCTGAGCGCACCATTGATGAAATCAAAGTTGAGGCTCAAGCACGTGCCAATCGCGGTGGTTATCCCATGGGGGGCTTGGACCCCAAAGATGTTGAACAAGCGCTCTCCCTGATCAAAACTCGTGATGGCAATGATTGGGCATATGGCTGGAGTCAGCTCGCTCAGTCTTATCTCCAAGAGGCTCAAAAGAGCACCGACAACGCGAAGGCCGCACAAGCTTATAAGCGTGCTTGGAGGCTTTTTTACATGGCACAGTGGCCTGTACCGAATTCAGATGGCAAAAAGAAAGCCTATGCAGATGCATTGAGTGCTTATGCACGTTATGCCCAAACACTTGATCCTCCACTTCAAGTGGTTCAAATTCCCTTTGAAGGAAAAACGTTTGCGGCTTATTTGCGCATGCCTAAAAACCAAAGTAAAAAAGTGCCCATGATTCTAGCCATCAGTGGGTTGGATAGCCGCAAAGAAACGGTCGCTGATAGTTATGCGGAAATTCTCAATTATGGCGTTGGCTTTTTAGCAGTCGACTCTCCAGGTACTGGCCAAGCTCCAGTGAAAGTGAATCTGACGGCTGAACGTATGTTCAGTGCTGCCTTGGATTACTTGGCCCGTCTGCCTGAGGTCGACACCTCAAGGATCATTGTCTCTGGGGTGAGTTTTGGGGGGTACTGGGCCAGCAAGCTGGCTATTGTGGAACGCTCAAGACTCTTGGGTAGCGTCGCACAATCTCCTCCGATTGATCAATTCTTCACTGAAAAGTTTCTCCGTGAAGACACCATGGGTAACAAAGAATATTTGTTTGACTTGGCACCTGCCTTTATTAATGTGTTTGAGGGTGCTCAATCGATCGATGACTTGGCGCGGTTGCTGCCGCCCATGTCTTTGAAAACAATGGGGCTTATGGGTAAACCCACTGCACCGATGTTGGTTGTGGGTGGCGTGAAAGACACCCAAGTCCCCATCGTGGACTTGGAGCTTTTGATGCGATCGGGTGACGTGCCCAAAGAGTCCTGGATCAATCCCCATGGCGGACATTTGGGACGAGAGGCCAAAGGCTGGACCGATCCTGTGATTTTCTCTAAAGTCATTATTCCTTGGGAATTGAGACTTTTGGAGAGTTCTTACAAAAAGTGAACAAACGAATAAACATTGTGAATGACGCTTCGCCTTGTTCATCATATGTTGATCTTATGTTGATGAATGAAAATATTGATAGCGTTTAATTTTTCAAAAGCGAACTGTTCATCATGTTTAATTCCACTTGGCCATGCTGTGGTCGTTTTTCATTTTTTAGTATTTGCAGTAAATTCTCGCTCTTGATCGTTGGGTTAGTCTTGGCACCCTGGGTGCAAGCGCAGTCACCACTTCGTACGACACCCGACCTCAATGCTCATGGGAGTGGCCTCTCAAGTCCGAACTCACTCAACACCACCACCCTCAAATTGATCGTTCCTTACACCCCTGGGACAGGTATTGATTTGATTGCCAGGGCAGTGAGCCCAGAACTAGGGCGTCTTACAGGTCAAACTGTTGTGGTGGAAAATCACGCAGGTGCCAGCGGTAATATCGGTGCAATGATGGTGGCCAAGGCTTCACCTGATGGACTGACCCTCATGGTCAACGCCAAGACCTTTGCTCTTACGCCCATGCTTTATAAGAGCGTGAATTACAACCCACTCACTGATTTCACGCCGATCACGCTTGCGGCTTACGGGACCTCCATTTTGGTAACGCATCCCAAAAGTGGTTTTTCTGATTTTCAGAGTTTTCTTCAACAAGCCAAGGCGCAGCCTGGTGTACTCACCTATTCCTCAGCAGGATTAGGGACCTCTCAGCATATCTCTATGGAGTTGGTAAAGGACTTGGCCCATATTGACCTCTTGCATGTTCCTTATAAAGGTTCTGCGGGTGCATTGAGTGATCTGCTGGGCGGGCAGGTGAGTGTGAGCTTTGTCCCTGTTCATGTGGCGATGACTCATGTACTCTCAGGTCGATTGATTGCTCTGGCTGTTGCAAGTCCCAAGCGGCACGCAAAAGCACCGGCTGTGCCCACCTTTAAGGAGGTCGGCCTTGAGGGGGCGGAGGCTGATATTTGGTATGGTTTTTGGGGTCCTAAAGGAATGCCCATCTCATTAGTGAAAAGTCTAAACAAGGATTTGAAAAGCATTTTGCTCTCACCCCAAGTCAAAGACGCATTGGAAAAACAAGGCCTTGACGTCAGTACGAGCTCTCCTGAAGAGCTGCAAACGATCGTCTCCAATGAGATTCAGACCACGGGTGTGATCATCCGAAAAAACAAATTGGCCATGGATTGAGTCCAGTTTGCCCTGAAAATGTAGAGATTGTATTTTCAACGTGATTAATTTTTATGTCAAATAATCAAGCTGTGGTGGTGATTGGTGCTGGACCTGTGGGACTCACCCTGGCCTATTTAGTAGCCCAGCAGCAAATTCCCGTGGTCATTTTAGAGAAACAAGCACAGTTGCAAAAAGACTACCGGGCCTCGACTTTTCATGCAGGGACATTGGATCTTTTTGAATCAACTGGCATTACCCAGGCGCTTTTAGAGCGAGGCATTGCCTGCCCGAATTTTCAGTACCGAGGTTGGAAAGAAGGCAAGATTGCTGAATTTGATCATTCACTCATTTCCCAGTACACCCGTCACCCGTATCGCTTGCAGTGCGAGCAATTCAAATTGAGCGAGTTCTTGATGAGTGAGCTCTCCAAGATGGCTCATGTTCAGATCTTAATGGAGCATGAGCTCACGGGTTTATCGCAAACGACTCATGAGGTTAACCTTCAATTGCTCAATCAGGGCAAGACTGTTGAATTAAAAGCGGCTTGGGTGTGTGCCAGTGATGGGGGACGCAGCGTTGCTCGTAAGAGTCTGGGACTTGAGTTCAAGGGCTTCACTTACGATGAGCGTATTTTGGTGCTGGGTACTCCTTACGACATGCGACAATCTTTTGAAGATCTCTCCTTCATCAATTATTTCTCCGACCCCGTGAATTATGCCCACATGCTGAAAATTCCAGATTTGTGGAGAATGAGTTTGCCCCTCTTTGCGCATGTGAGTGATCAAGAGGCTTTGAGCGACGACTATATCGATTCACGCCTAGCACCCTTGATCCCCGCTTTGCGCAGTGATCAACTGCAAGTCAAAGGCATATACCATGTGCACCAACGTGTCGTGGATCAATACCAAGTGGGCCGGGTGTTCTTGCTGGGTGATGCGGCTCACCTGAACAACCCCAAGGGCGGCATGGGCCTTAACGGCGGCTTGCACGATGCCATGAGTTTGGCCAGGTTATTTGAGGACTACTTTTCGCGTGACAACGAGCATTTTGCTGATTATGAAAAGCAACGCCGTTTTGAGGCTATCAACGCTATTCACCACCAAACACAAAGCAATTACAACGCCTTAAAGGAAAGCGATGACGCAGCCAGGGAGCAATTGTTCTCACGCTGGCGAGCTCTGGCGAAGAATGAAGAGCAAGCACGAGAGCATCTTCTGAATACCTCCATGATCCAATCCCTGTGGAGGTGCGGTCTATTGGAAAAAACTCGACCATGAGGTATTTTTATGGCCTTAGGGTTCAGCTTGAATGCCCGCTTTCTTGATCACATTGGACCAGGTCTGAACTTCCGCATTCATCCATTTGTCCAAGTCCGAGCCTGAGCCACCCAGAGGTTCAATGTTGAGCTCATGCAATTTGGCTCTCAGCTCAGTTGAGGCGAGACTCGTATTCAGTGCAGAATTCAGTACTTGAATCGCCTCATTGGGGGTGCCAATTGGCGCCACAATGCCCCACCAAGAACCTATTTTCATCTCGGCCAGTGGAAATCCGGCTTGCTCGAAGGTGGGAACACTCGGTAAGCTAGTGGCTCGCTTGTCCCCAGTAATGGCCAGAGCTCGAAGTCGACCACTCTCGACCAATGATTTGGCCCCGGACAATCCCGTGACCATCATGTTGACATGACCGGCGATCAGATCATTGAGGGCTGGGTTGGCGCCTTTATAGGGGACGTGGATGATGTCAAGGCCATATTTGGTTTTAAGGAGTTCCATGGCCAAGTGAGTGGTGTTGCCAGCCCCTGCAGAACCGAAATTCATCTGGCCTGCTTGAGCCTTGGCCTGAGAGATGAGTTCCGCCATGGTTTTGGCGGGTGCGTTCTGGCTCACCAGCAGTACAAGCGGGGCTGAGGCAACTAGGCCAATGCTTACAAAATCACGTTGCGGATCAAAACTTAAATTTTTGTAAAGAAATGGGTTCACCACGAGGTTGATGTCTCCAAATAGGAGTGTGTATCCATCGGGTGTTGACTTGGCCACAGCCAAAATGCCCACATTGGCCCCGGCACCTGGGCGGTTGTCAATCACAACACTTTGTTTGAGCACTTCGCTCATTTTTTGCCCCACTAAACGTCCCAATACATCAGTAGGCCCACCTGCAGCGTAAGGGATGATAAGCCGAATGGGGTGTTCTGCAAAGGCGGCCTGTGCCGTGCTAGCCTTCATAATTATGTAAGCCCAGACACCCAAGTTCAACACAAGTACATATAGGCGTTGTTGGATTTTGAGTTGCATAGACAATGCTTTCATCAAGTGTTGGGCAGGGCGGGAGATGGGTGTCCTAAGCCCTAAATGATATGCTTTGCCATTTTAGGGGGTGGATTGCACTATAAGACCTCTGGCTCTTTGGGGGTGATAGGAAATATACTGAGTCTTCAAGTGCTGGCAGTAAAGCACAATGGCAACAGTGTCATATGTAAATGTCTGGCGTTAGGGAGGAATTGAGTCTTTGGATCTGATTGATCTCAATATCAGGCTTTTACTTCAATAGGGCAATTATTAAAGACTTCCATCACAAATTTGCCCTGCAAAATATTTGATACTCACTAAGCATGTCATCTTACCCAATGAAACAATCATTTTTTATCTCGTCCTTTTAATTCAATTCTGACTCCACCACCATGTCAAAACTCTTGCCCCAAGCTTTGCAATCCTTATCGAGTGCAACAGAGTTGAACGAACTCTATCCCTTGTTTGATCAACAACGCATGACTGCGGGTTGGCACAAAAAGAGAGCATCTCTTTGGAAATCCCCACAAACTCAATTTAAACCCATGCATTGGAGCTATGAGTTAGGTAAATTGGCACTGGATCAAGCGGGGCGTTGGATGAGCACAGAGCTTGCAGAACGACGCAATTTACTTCTCTTTAATCCTGTGGGTGACAACGATTACGATACAGTAAGAACATTGGTGGCGGCTTATCAGATGATCAAGCCTGGCGAATATGCCAAGCCCCATTGGCATACTCCTAACGCGCTTCGATTTGTTCTAGAAGCCAAGCCTGGTGCATTTAGCGTGGTCGATGGGGTGAAGCTTCCCATGTTGCCTGGCGACGTGTTGCTCACACCCGGTGGTGCGATGCACTCACATTACAACGAGAGTGACGCCTGTGCTTATTGGATCGATATTTTGGATGTTCCTCTGGTGCACTTATTAGAGCCCATGTTTTTTGAACCCCTACACCAAACGATGCAAGAGGTCAGTATTGAACCTACAGAGCACGAATATTGGTTTAAAGAATCGGATGTGTTGTCACACGTCAATTCGTTGCAGCAATCGGGTAAATTAGCGCAAGGCAAAAATAGTGCCTACACTCACACGTTGAATTCCGTTGAGCACATCGTCACACAAAATTTGAACTATCATCATTTTTTGCCTCAGCAAACGCTCAGCGTTCCCAAAACCACGGTCAGTCGCATTTTTTGTGTTGCTAGTGGTTCTGGTGAGGCCGATTTGGGTGGGGAACGGCTTTCCTGGAAGGTGGGAGATGTGATGGCCTTACCGTCTTGGCACAGCGCCACGTTCAAAGCTTCTGAGTCCTCCAGGTTGTTTGAGGTCAATGATCATCCTGTGCTAGAAAAATTAGGCCTCTTTAGGCAAGAGGCAACGAATGAGATTGAATCTTGACCTATTCTTACTGCTGCTCATGAGTTGTGGCCGATTCAAAGAACATACTTTATATAAAAGTCGCGATTAAAAAGGTACTAAATTGTTGAAGTTTTTAAATTTTTCTAAGTATTCCTTGGTCCTTCTTGGATTTATTGCCTTGTCTCACGCTCAAGTGCAACCCAAGGCAACCAAGTCCATGGGTGTGCAGTGGCCCACCAAACCTGTGACATTGGTCGTTGGATATCCTGCGGGTTCTGGGATTGACACTGTGGCAAGATTTTTGGCGCAGGAGTTGCGTGAAAAAACAAACCAAACATGGATCGTCGATAACAAACCTGGGGCAGTAGCAAATTTGGCTGCACGTTATGTAGCAAGCGCTGCGCCTGACGGTTACACGGTGTTGTTCACCCCCAACTCAACACATGGTATTAATCCACACATTTACAAAAATCTCGGTTTCGATCCGATCAAAGATTTTCAGCCTGTCACTTCCTTGTTAAGTCTGGGTTTTGTACTTTTGGTCAACCCCAAAACGGTGCCGGTTAATTCAGTGGAAGAATTGACTCAGTACCTCAAGGCCAGGCCGGGTCAATTGGCCTATGCCAGTGGAAACGCCTCAGGGCATGTCGCAGCAGAGTGGTACAAACAAATCGTCGGCTTTGATGCTGTACACGTTCCTTATAAAGGGGTACCACAAGCGATCAATGACATGATTGGTGGCAATATTCATTTCATGTTTGCCGATGCAACTCTTGGAATTCCCACCGCAAAGTCTGGTAAATTGCGTGCTCTGGCTGTGACCAACGCAATTCGCGTTCAAAGTATCCCAGAGGTGCCCACGATGTTAGAGTCCGGTGTCAAGGGCTATGATTTCACCAGTTGGTTTGGAGTTTTCTTACCCGCTAAAACACCCATGGAGATCACCGAGAAATTCGCTGAATATTGCAACTCGGTAATGACTACTCCTAAGGCCAAAGAGTTTTTACTGGGTCTGGGCGCTGAGCCCAACCCCAGTAACCCGGAAGCGTTTGCCAAGGTGGTGGAGAAAGAAATTAATAAGTGGGGGCCGATCGTGAAGGCCGCCAAAATAGAGCCCGAGTAATCATTGACAAAAAAGAGAGAGTGGACTTATTGTGGTTTCACGCCTGCGTCTTTCATGACCCCAGTAAACTCCTTCAAATCACTCGAAATTCGGCGACCAAATTGCTCAGGCGTGCTGTAGACAATGTCGGCTGCATAAGTGCTGGCCAATTCTTTGATTTTTGCAGTTTGTAAAATTAACTTAACCTGTTGATTGAGTTTGTCCACGATGGGCCCAGGCACACCCGCAGGTGCAACGACTCCGAACCAGGTCTCCAACATGAAACCTGGGACAGTTTCGCTGCTGGTGGCTACACCAGGTGCTGCAACTTCGTTTCTTTTCTCGGCAGTTGTGGCCAGTGCTTTGAGCTTGCCTTGTTTGACAAAGGGCAGCGAGGAAGCACCACCTTCAAACATCAAATTTACGTTTCCCCCGATTACATCGGTAATGGCTGTGGCGCTGCCTTTATAGGGGACTTGGGTGAATTTGATTTTGGCCTTGGTCTCCAGCATCATGA
>Ga0208618_1000448_pt1 | contig 18973 bp, 19 predicted proteins | sample CryBogCBE18Jul08_FD_184585 | JGI IMG/M metagenome (GOLD analysis project Ga0208618, IMG submission 184585) | Freshwater microbial communities from Crystal Bog, Wisconsin, USA - CBE18Jul08 (SPAdes) | ecosystem: Environmental > Aquatic > Freshwater > Lake | place: Crystal Bog, Wisconsin, USA...
GCAGTTGATCCTGCGCGCGGCGTTAAACGCAAAGCAGCTTGAGACTATTGTACAGGCGGTGTGGCAAGCATCGCCTGTCCTCGCGATTTTATTTTGATAATTCAGACCTGTGGAATGACGGGAGTGCGCCTGCCCTTGCGACGCCGTGATTGAAGCATATCGACATTGTCTTCACCCTTGAGCTGCGACGCATAGTGCTCATTGATCATCTCAGGGGATGTTCGTCCATTACGTGCGAGCGTGATGAGATCGACCTTATCTCCGAAGAGCAGCGTATACATGAAGCAGGTGTGCCGCAGAGAGTACATTGTGCGCTCTTCACCCTTTGGCCCTCGTCCTAGATTGAGGTTCCACATCAGCACGGCAAACTGCCGCTCCAGTTCCTTGAGCGCGTAATCACGCTTGGTATAATTGGGGAAAAACACAAACGCTTCGGCCGATGTGTCACGACCCAGCGATTGATTATAGGCCGTGAGCCGCTCATAGACATCCACTGCCTGCTTCATGGTCACGAACGGATCATCATGGCCTTTTGTCTCAGGCGGATTGAGCACGAGGTAGGTGCGTTCACCCCTTACCACAGTCACATGCTTGTGCTGGAGATTCTTGATATCCGTTGGTCGCACGTAACTGTTTGTGGAAAATACGATCAACTCTACGAGCTCTCGGGTGATCGTGGTCTTGCGGATCAAGCGTCCTTCTCGACATGCGCCTTCTGGGTAAAACGTTCCTTTGGTCTCATGCCCCAGTGTGTCTTTAAGCACCCTATATTCGAATCGCTTACCAATTAGCTTGCGTGCTCGGCTCCACATCTGCCGATATTCCCGCGTGGTAAAATATCCACGTGGTTGATGCTTGCCGCCCACAATTGGAAAGTGAGGGATGTTTATGATCTCACGGCGCTTGTACGCATAGTTGAACACCTGCCTAACCAGTTTCATGTAGCTGCTGATGGTGGAGGAGGACAGCTTTGGCGTCTGATGTGAGAGACCGTCTAGAAGTTCTTCAAGATCCTCATAATGAATGTTGGTTATATCCCGCTCGCCAAGCTTGGGCAGGATCTCCTTGCGCAAGCGATAGGCACTTATGGTTTTGGTTTCTTTGGTGAGGTCGTCTCGCGCCACGCGAGCATCCATTGAATTGAGCATGGCATCACAGATCGCGGCAAATGTCGTGCGCTTAGTATCAAGCGTTCCGTTTATCTGCCTCGCAGTGATGTCGTTGAAGAATTGCTTGGCTGCCGAGATGGCTTCGCGCTTGATATCGGTCTTGGTGCTTCTGCGAAAAATCTTACCATCCGCATAGTAGCGCACCCAAAAATAAGGGCTGGCGTCGATCCTGTAGAGCGTAAGTTTCTTGGGATAGCCAGGTACTGGAGAAAGCGTTCCAGGTATAGGATGCGTCCTGTGCCGAACCTTTGCTACTTTTGGAACCTCGGCCATCCACCATTTCCTTGGTGTTTGAAGGATGAACAAAACGGGCGAATCGATGTGGCAATCGTCCAGCAAACAATCACGGACTTTGACAGGTGTGTACAGCAAGTTTGTAGTATAGTCTACACTATACTACAAATGAGGCAAAACGAACATTGGAAAACCAATGTAAGTTGTTGTAATATTTGGGTAAGTTTGGCGCACCCGAGAGGATTCGAACCTCTGACCTTTGCCTTCGGAGGGCAACGCTCTATCCAGCTGAGCTACGGGTGCAGACCTTAGCCGCCTTTTAGCTGATCCGTTGCGTCTCGGCAACTGATCAGACGCGCCGCTTTAGCGTGGGGCGCGCTTGGCCAGAATGCGTTGGAGCGTTCGCCGATGCATGGTCAGCCGCCGAGCTGTTTCCGAAACATTGCGGTTACATTGCTCGTAGACACGCTGAATATGCTCCCAACGCACCCGATCCGGCGACATTGGATTTTCCGGCGGCGCAACAAGAATGGATCCCTCGGCGCGAAAAGCCCGCTCGATTTCATCGATTTCGGTTGGTTTTGTCAGATAATCCGTTGCGCCAAGCTTCAGCGCGGCCACTGCCGTTGCGATATTGGCGTAACCCGTGACGACCACGCCTTTTGCGCCGGGACGCTTTTTGGAGAGGGCGGCTATCAATTCCAAACCGTTACCATCGCCCAATTTGAGGTCAACGACGGCAAAGGCAGGGGGCGAGCTTTCAATAGCGGCGAGTCCGGCTTTGGCCGTATCAGCGCTGGAAACCTTGTATCCGCGCTGTTCCATTTCTCTGACAAACCGTGCAACAAAAGGCTTTTCGCTATCCACGATGAGGAGAGACCGATCGGCCAAATCGTTCGTGCCTGAAATGTCATTCATTAGGTCAAACTCCGGCGGTGATACGCTCAAAGGGGGTTTACGCCCTATTCACACCATCGGTTCATAATTCAGTCAAAATGATCATTATTCGGGGCCTAAGGCCTCAAGCATTGATCAAGATAATCGCAAATTTGGGAATTTGGCATTGATATCGCTGGATAATCCAAAAATTACGGCATCGTACCTACGAATAATTGCATATCTGTCTCAATTGGCGCTATGGTCCCTCTTGTGCGGTGCAATAACAGGCGTCGGCACGGTCCATTGCGGGAGTTAATCGAATGCAGTTGCCTTATTATATGTGGTATGAAGCGACCCATGCGCTTTTGGGCCCGGCACGCGCTTTGGCTGGATCGACCAAGCTCTTTTACAACAATCCCGTGAACCCGATGTCGCACTCGCCGTTCGGCCGGAGCATTTCGGCGGCGTGCGAGATGTTTGAACGGGCCACGCGGCGCTATGGAAAGCCGGAATTCAACTTCAAAGACATGACCAGCGGCGGCCAGACCGTTGCGATCATCGAGGAAGTGGTTTGGAACCGGCCGTTTTGCAACCTGCTTCATTTCCGCAAGCAAGGCGTACGCAAGGCCGCTCAGCAGCCTAAAGTGCTGATCGTTGCGCCAATGTCCGGCCATTACGCCACGCTTTTGCGCGGCACGGTAGAGGCGTTTTTGCCAACCCATGATGTCTACATCACCGATTGGACCGATGCGCGCACGGTGCCGTTGAATCAGGGTCGTTTCGATCTTGATGATTACATCGATTATGTGATCGCGATGGCCCAGCTTTTGGGCCCCGACGTGCATCTGATGGCCGTCTGCCAGCCTGCTGTTCCGGTGATCGCCGCTATTGCCCGTATGGAAGCGGAAGACGATCCCTCCACGCCCTATTCGATGACGCTGATGGGTGGCCCGATTGATACGCGGGAAAGCCCCACAAAGGTCAATCAATTGGCGCAAGACCGCGGCATCGAATGGTTTAAGCAGAACTGTATCGTAAAGGTGCCATTGCCCAATCCCGGCTTTATGCGTGAAGTCTATCCGGGCTTTTTGCAGCTCTCCGGTTTTATGGCCATGAATATTGATCGCCATATCGAAGCGCATGGCGAAATGTTTAACCATCTCGTCCATGGCGATGGCGATTCGGCCGATAAGCACATCGATTTCTATGATGAATATATGGCCGTGATGGACCTGACGGCCGAGTTTTATTTGCAAACGGTTGATACAGTCTTTGTCCGCCATGCATTGCCTAAAGGCGAGATGATGCACCGCGATAAGCCGGTTGATTTGAAGGCCATTCGTCGCTGCGCCTTGATGACGGTTGAAGGCGAACGCGACGATATTTCGGGCGTTGGTCAAACCCAGGCGGCGCATACTTTATGCGTCAATATTCCGGACGAACGCCGCGTGCATTGGGTGCAGCCAAAAGTGGGCCATTACGGTGTGTTTAACGGCTCTCGTTTCCGCAATGAAATTGCCCCTCGCATCGCAGCCTTTATGGCAGCAAGCGGGGAGCAGCCTGCAAAGTCCGTCAAAGGTAAAGCCTCTTTGAAAGTGGTTGGCGCGTAAAAGGCTTGATCAAGAGATGACAAACAGGCGATCAAAGGGCAGCATTGTCCGATGATTCCCTTTTTGTCGCGCAAGCCAAAAGCGCCTCCGCCAACGCATCTTGAGGTTCCGCACGGAGAGGACACTTTTCGTGTCGCCCTAAAGCGCAGCACGACGGCGCGGCGTTACACGCTGCGCGCCAGCGTGGTGAAGCGCGAAATAACCCTCACAATGCCGCTTAAGGGAAGCCTTGTCCAAGCCACCGATTTTGCTTTGCGCCATGGCGGATGGATTGCGGAACGGCATAAGAAATTCGTAACCCCCATTCTGTGTCAGCCGGGTTCGATTATTCCGCTCAGAGGTGAGCCGCATCTTATCGAACACCGCCCGCAAGCGCGCGGCACGGTTTGGACAGAAATTAATGAGAGAGGCGAAAACCTCATCATCGTTGCCGGCAAAGCGGAATACACGCTTCGGCGGATCAAAGACTTTCTTAAAAAACAAGCGCATCATGATTTAGATCGTGCGGTTGAGAGATACACCGCGATGTTGGGTCTCCCAGCACGGCACATTGCACTTAAAGATACCACGAGCCGTTGGGGCTCATGCTCCAGTTCCGGTCGATTGAATTTTTCGTGGCGCTTGATTTTGGCGCCTTCCGATATTCTGGATTATCTTGCCGCGCATGAAGTGGCGCATCTCAAAGAGCTCAATCATTCGGCGCGTTATTGGCGGGTTGTCGAAGGTCTTTTTCCGGATTACGAAAAAGCCGAAACATGGTTGAAGCGAAACGGCTCTTCACTGCATCGCTACCAATAGCGATAGGCGTTTAATTACCAGCGGGAATCGGTGCAGAGGGGCGCAGGGCAGGCGTCGATTCCGTTGGCTTTCCCGATATCCAAGGCAAGTTCCATCCCGCAAATAAATCAGCCGGAGGCGTGTCGCTTGCCGGCAGCGGAGCTGGTGTTGTTTTAGCCAGCGCCTGCTTCATATAACGCGACCAGATTTCAACCGGAAGGCTTCCACCTGCCACATGTTTGGTGGGTGAATTATCATCATTGCCCAGCCAAATTCCGGTTACCAATGAGCTTGTGTAACCAATAAACCAAGCATCGCGAAAATCCTGGCTCGTACCGGTTTTTCCTGCTGCATCCCATCCGGGTAAATCAGCTTTTTTCGCGGTGCCGCTTTTAATCGTCTCACGCATCATCACATTGAGTTCAGCAAGATAGATCGGATCAATCACTTGCCGTGTCTGACTATCGGCTCGCGTATAAATGAGGTCACCATCGCGTGAAATAACTTCTGTGATAATGTAAGGACTGATCAACACACCCCCATTGGCAAAACTCGTGTAGGCGCCTGTCAGTTCAAGCGGCGTTACAACAGAGGTACCCAAGGCGATGGAAGCATTCACATCGAGTTTTGATTTAATGCCAAGCCTTTGCGCCACATTCGCCACCGTCCTTGGCCCTACTTCCAAGCCCAGCCTTACAGCAACGGTATTGAGGGACTGCGAAAGCCCTTCGGTTAAGGTCACTGGACCGCGATAGTCTTTGGCATAGTTTTCAGGTTGCCATCCTTTGATATTGATGGGCGCATCATCGCGGATGGTTTCCGGCGTAAGTCCTTTTTCAAGCGCCGCTAAATAGACGAAGGGCTTAAAGGCAGAACCCGGTTGTCGTTTGGCGCTTGTTGCCCGGTCGAACTGGCTGTCGGCATAAGAGCGCCCGCCAACTAAAGCGCGAATGGCCCCATCGCTATCGAGCGAAACAAGCGCGCCTTGTGTCACGCCATATTTAGCTCCTTTGATCTGCAATTCTTCCGTCACCGCTTTTTCAGCATAAGACTGCATCAAAGGATTAATCGTGGTGGTTACAATCACGTCGCTGTCAATCGTACCCACGAGTTCGTCGAGGACGTCGATCACATGATCGGCTGCATAGAGAATGGATCCTATTCCCTTAGGCTTGGCAGGCTCAGCCGGATGGGCGAGAGCCTCTTTCATTTGCGGCTCGGTTATAAATCCTTCGCGTTGCATTGCAGCTAACACCAAGGCTCCACGGGCATGGGCAGCATCAGGATTACGATTTGGAGCAAGCCGGGAAGGCGATTGAACCAATCCCCCTAAGATTGCCGCTTCGGCGATGGTTACCTCACGCGCCGATTTTCCAAAATATTTCTGCGCCGCACCTTCAACGCCATAAGCGCCGGCGCCAAAATAAACGCGATTGAGATAGAGTTCGAGAATTTGATCTTTACTGAATTTTTGTTCCAGCCATAGGGCAAGAATGGCTTCTTGAATTTTACGAGAAGCGGTTCGCTCTTGTGTTAGAAATAAATTTTTAGCGAGCTGCTGCGTGAGTGTTGAGCCGCCTTGAATACCACCGCCAACACGTATCACGTTTTTAACAACAGCACGCGCGATGCCAACGGGATCAATTCCCCAATGGCTATAGAAGCGATGATCTTCAATGGCTATAAAAGCTTGCGGCAAATATTTGGGCAATTCATTCAGCGCGACTTCTCGTCCGCCTGTTTCACCGCGATTAGCCAGCAAGGTTCCGTCGGATCCCAAAATGGCGATATTTGGCGGACGCTTTGGTACAGCTAATTGATCAATTGGCGGCAATTTCGAAGCGTGAAAAGCAATAAGACCGCACAGCGCAATAAAGCCCCAAAGGCCAAGGACAGTAGCCCAATAAAACGCTCGTCCGATCAAAGAGCGCCGCTTTTTTTCCGGGGCCTTATTTTTTTGAGCCGTTCTGCGTTTAGGCCGCTCTTGAGTGTGCTCTTCGGCAGGTTCGGACTCAGTTTGGCGCTTTTGCACCCGTTTTAAAGGCTTGGCGGACGGGTTCTCATCCGCCACGCGTCTCGCGGGCGGAGCGCCGTCTTCAAAATACGGCTCGCGTCTATCGCGCTTGTCGTTCATTCCTGCTGAATCTCGCCGCCTCAAATCCCTTGGCAAGCTCTAGCAAGCCGCGATTAAGCAGCGGTTAAGGCGTAGCAATTTGGTTGTATGAATCGTTCAGGCAGCCTTTTTAGGTGCATTGGTCAGCGTACGGCAAAGGCGCGCGATCGTTGCCTTTAATTCATGCCGATGCACAACCATATCCACCATGCCATGGGCTTTAAGAAACTCGGAGCGCTGAAAGCCCTCTGGCAGCTTCTCACGGATGGTTTGCTCAATCACCCGCGGTCCGGCAAAGCCGATCAACGCACCCGGCTCAGCAATGTGAATATCGCCCAGCATCGCGTAGGAGGCCGTCACGCCGCCGGTCGTCGGGTTGGTAAGCACAACGATATAGGGCAGTCTTGCATCACGCAGGCAGCGCACGGCAACGGTTGTGCGCGGCATTTGCATCAGCGAGAACATGCCTTCTTGCATGCGGGCGCCACCGGATGATGCGAAGAGGACGAAAGGCGTTTTTTTCTGGATGGCCGTTTCCATTCCTTTGATCACAGCCTCGCCAGCCGCCATACCAAGAGAGCCGCCCATAAAATCAAAATCCTGCACGCCGATCGTCAAATTGACGCCTTCAACTTTACCGGTTGCGATTTTAACCGCATCAATCAATTGCGTCTTTGTTTTTGCATCCCGTAGACGATCGACATACCGCTTTTCATCGCGAAATTTCAGCGGATCAAGCGGCACTTCTGGCAGTGCAATTTCTTCATAGATGCCATCGTCAAACATTGATTTCAAACGCGGCACAGCGGCCAACCGCATATGATAATCCGAGCCGGGAATAACGTTTAAATTGGCTTCAACATCTTTGGAAAAGACAAGCTGACCACTCTCTGGACATTTGATCCAAAGATTTTGTGGCGTATCGCGCTTCAAAAACGACCTGATCTTGGGCCTGACGACATTGGAGATCCAGTTCATCGTTTCCATAGTCAATTCCTCTTCGTCGTCTTATTTTTTAACGGCGCGAACGCCGGCCGCGATTTCGCTCACAAGCGCGGTAACCGCGCCAATTGTTTTCGAGGTCGCTTTGCCATCGGCATCGAGTGACTTTCGAACAGCTTCAACAAGCGCCGATCCGACAACGACACCATCGGCTCCCTTTGCAATGGCTGAGGCATCGGAAGCCGTCTTCACGCCAAATCCAACAGCTACAGGTAATTGGGTATGGGCCTTGATCCGTGCAACGGCTGTCGCCACTTTGCTAAAATCTGGCGTAGCCGATCCGGTAATGCCCGTAATCGAGACATAATAAACAAAGCCCGATGTATTCGAGAGCACTTTTGGTAAGCGCTTTTCGTCTGTGGTAGGCGTAGCAAGCCGAATAAAATTCAACCCTGCTTTAAGAGCGGGTTTGCACAATTCATCATCTTCTTCTGGCGGACAATCGACAACGATCAAGCCATCAACACCCGCATCTTTCGCATCTTTAAGAAAAGTCTCAACGCCATAGATATAAATCGGATTAAAATAACCCATTAATATGATGGGCGTTTCCGTGTCGCTCGCTCGAAAGGCACGAACAATATCAATGGTGCTATGAAGCGTTTCACCACCTGCTAAAGCGCGAAGGCCAGCCGCTTGAATAGCCGGTCCATCTGCCATCGGATCGGTGAAAGGCATGCCGATTTCAATGAGATCAGCACCGGCCTTTGGCAAAGCCTTGATAATTTCAAGTGCCGTTGCATGGTCAGGATCGCCTGCCATCACAAAGGTTACAAGCGCGGCGCGCCCTTCAGATTTGAGGGCTGCAAAGCGTGTATCGATACGTGTTGTCATTCCATGCCACCCAAATGCTCGGCTACCGAGAAAATATCCTTGTCCCCGCGACCGCACAGATTAACGATCATGAGATGATCTTTTGGCTTCGAAGCGGCGATTTCAACGGCGCGTGCAATAGCGTGCGCCGGCTCTAATGCCGGGATGATCCCTTCGAGCTTTGAAAGAAGTTGAAATGCTTCAAGCGCTTCTGAATCCGTCGTCGAGAGATAGGTTACGCGGCCTGTATCATGCAGCCATGCATGCTCAGGCCCAATGCCGGGATAATCAAGTCCGGCCGAGATGGAATGCGCTTCGGCAATTTGACCATCGGCATCCATCAGCAAATAGGTTCGGTTGCCATGGAGAACACCAGGACGCCCACCATTCAGTGATGCCGCATGTGCACCGGAAGCAACGCCGTGGCCTGCGGCTTCAACGCCATAGATCGCAACGGAAGCATCGTCGAGGAAAGGATGGAACAGTCCGATTGCATTGGAACCGCCGCCAATACAAGCGACAAGCGAATCCGGTAAGCGGCCTTCGCGTTCCAGCATTTGCTCGCGCGCTTCTTTGCCAATAATCGATTGAAAATCACGCACCATCATCGGGTAGGGGTGAGGCCCTGCCGATGTACCGATGCAATAGAAGGTATCTTCCACATTCGAAACCCAATCGCGCAACGCTTCATTCATCGCGTCTTTGAGCGTCTTGGAGCCTGATACGACGGGAACGATCTCCGCTCCCAACATGCGCATACGGAACACATTCGGCTTTTGCCGTTCGACATCGACGGCACCCATATAGACGACGCATTTGAGTCCGAAACGCGCACAAGCCGTGGCCGTTGCAACACCGTGTTGGCCCGCACCCGTCTCGGCAATGATACGCGTTTTGCCCATGCGGCGGGCCAGCAAAATTTGGCCGAGCACATTGTTGATTTTATGCGCGCCGGTGTGGTTGAGCTCGTCGCGCTTTAAATAGATTTTTGCGCCGCCCACATGCTCGGTAAGGCGTTCGGCAAAATAAAGCGGGCTAGGGCGGCCGACATAATGCGTGTGGAAGGAGGTCAGCTCCGCGTGAAACGCCGGATCAGCTTTAGCCTCGGTGTAGGCTTTTTCCAGATCGAGAATAAGTGGCATCAGGGTTTCGGCGACAAAGCGACCGCCGAAATTACCAAAATGTCCCGTCTCATCAGGTCCCGTCCGGAACGAATTGAGCGTCTGCTGAATGGTCATCGAGCCGTATTCCTTCCCAATCTTATCCGATCCGCCTCGCGAGCGGCCTCAATAAAAGCTTTGATCCGAACCGGATCTTTAACGCCTGGCGCGCTTTCAACACCAGAGGAAACATCGACGCCCTGAGCATTCGAAACCCTTAGGGCTTCGGCAACATTGGCGGGGTCTAACCCACCTGAGATCATAAAGGGCTTTGCAAGGTCAAGTCCCGCTAACAGGTTCCAATCAAACCGCACCCCGTTACCACCCGGCAAATCGGCGCCTTTTGGCGGCTTGGCATCCAATAAGAGCCAATCCGCTACACTTTCATAGCTGCGCGCTGCCTTTATGTCGTCTGAATCGGAAATACCGACGGCCTTGATAAGGGGCAGGCCAAATGTCGCACGGATGGATGCAACACGCTCTGGAGCCTCCGAGCCGTGTAATTGGAGCATATCGGGCCTAAGCGCATCAACAATAGCGGCAATCGCATCGTCATCTGCATCAACCATCAACGCTATTTTTTTGGCTCGCCTTTGCACAAGATTTCCTAGCGCTTGGGCTTCATGATGGCTGATATGGCGCGGAGATTTCGTGAAAAATACAAATCCAACCCAGTCCGCCCCGGCATCCAAAGCAACAGCCAGCGTTTCAGGCGTTTTTAATCCGCAAATTTTGATGATCGTGGACATCGTAACGGTTTCGCACAGCGTCTGAGGCAAGTCTATATCGGCGTTGAATTTGATTTACGCCTGCCCGACGCGTTCCCAAACCAGCATAGCCGCCGCCAAATCCTCAATCGCGGCGCCGACCGACTTAAACATCGTAATTTCCTGCGAACTGGCCCGACCGCGATGTTTGCCGCGCGTCAAATCATATAAATCGGCCTTGATATCGCTCTCGTTGATGATTCCCGCTGCGAGTGGTTGGGCATAATCGCCGCCCTCTTTTAAAGCCCCGCCACGGGTATCACAGAAAAGGCTCGCGCGTTTGACCGCCTCGTCATCGGTTTCCCGCATCGAGGGCTTAAAGGCTCCGACGCAATCCAGATGAGCACCGGCCTTCAGCCATTCGCCCCGCACCAATGGCTCACTTGAAAGGGTGGCGGTTGAAATCAGATCGGCCTCGCGCACCGCTGCCTCTAAATTCGTGACCGCACGGACCGGATAGCCTTCTTGGCGCAATTCCGAAGCGACAGCCTCGGCGCGTTCTGGGCGATGGTTCCAGAGCGAAACCTCCTTGATCGGGCTCGTGGCGCAATGGGCTTTGATAAAGAAAGGGGCAAGCGCACCTGCGCCCACCATCACCATTTTTGAAGCGTCAGGCCGCACGCAATACCGCGCCGCAAGCGCCGAGGCTGCCGCCGTCCGCCAAACCGTGAGCCTAGCACCATCCATCGCGGCCAAAGGCGCACCCGTTGCGCCATCAAGCAAAAGATAGGTGCCCATCACGGCGGGAAGGTCCTTGGCGCCATTGCTCGGATAGACGGTCACAATCTTGGTGCCGACAAAAGGGGCTTGTGCGTCACGTCCGGTCCATGCGGGCATCAAAAGAAGCGTCGCATCGGCATCCGGACGCTCGATCTCATGGTGATGCCGCACAGGCGCAACAATTTCCGCGCGGAAGGCATGGGCAAGCGCATCGGCCAGTAAAACGGGATCTAATGCTGCATCAATATCGGCGGCCGATAGAACTTTCATGATTTCCTCGTGGCTCCAGTTCAGCCGATAAAGGGAGTAGGAGGCAGCTGTTGAACATCCCGCAATTTGGCGAGTTCATCGGCCTGGCGGCGCTGCATCTCAATGGTTCGTAAATGCATGCGAACCGCACGCCTATGACGCCCTTGCGAGATCCACATCGCGATCCCACCGATGAGGACACCCACGATCACACCCACAAAAATGGGCAAAAATAGCGGCATGTCAAAGGTTGGCGGCGGATCGATCACGTCAAAAGGATCAAGCCGCAGCACTATGAGGGCCCGATTGGCAAGCGCAAAACACACCATCACCACCGCCACGGGTACAAGAATAACCGCCCGCAGCCATGCCTTCATGATACCCTCTTGGCTTAATCGCTCAGCCGCGTGGCGCTTCCATATTGAGGCGGAAGCGCATTTCTTTGCCAGCCTTAAATACTGGGACAACCTTCTCGGCAACCGATACATGTTCGCCAGTGCGCGGATTGCGTCCGAGCCGAGCATCGCGCTTCTTCACAGAAAAAGCACCGAAGCCGCGAATTTCGACCCGATCGCCCCGTGCTAACGCATCAACGATCTCATCGAGAATGGCATTGACGACGTTTTCCGCGTCGCGTTGGTAAAGTTCCGGATATTGATCCGCAATTTTCTGAACGAGTTCTGACTTAATCATTCTGCTTCTTCTATCTTTAAGCGCCGAAGGCGGATCGAAACCCTTGTAACTATTGGATCTTAAGGGTGCCAGAGGACCAGCATACCGTCAAGCACATGCGCCCGAGAGGCTTCTCCAAGTTGCTCTAGAGCCGAACCAATCTTCTCAAATCCCGCCATTTTGAAGATGGAGGCGGCGTTTTCGGTCAGCCCCCACCGTTCGGCAAGACCATGCGGATGCCATTCGCGGACGGGTAAGCCTTTCGACAAACCCCGTTCCTTTTCAAGCCAGGCAATCGCCTGATCTTCAGAACCCAATTCGTCAACGAGCATCAGCTCAACGCCTTGCTTGCCAGTAAAGACCCGTCCATCGGATACCGCAGCCAATTCTGCATCGTCCAGATGCCGGCGATCTTTGACAAGCGCCTTGAACCACTCGAAATTGGCGTTGACCAAGGCCGCAATCGCTGCACGGGATTCAGGCGTTGCCGATTCAATCGGGCTCGGGGCGGCCTTCAAAGGCGATGATTTGATCGATTCAACCTTTACACCAATCAAATCAAGCATCCGCACGACATCGGGATATTGGAATAAAACGCCAATAGAGCCGACAATAGAGGTTTCACGGGCAATAATATGATCGGTGCCGATAGCGGCAATAAAGCCGCCAGAGGCTGCCATGCCGTCTACAAGGGCTACCGTCGGCTTCTTTGCCGAAAGCTTTCTCAAAGCCTCATACAGAGCCTCGGAACCCGTGACGGTGCCGCCTGGGCTTTCAATAACAATCAGAGCCCCTTTGGCATTGCTCTCTTCAACATCGTGAATCAGCCTTATGGTCGCGTCATCGCCGGTGATCACGCCTGAGATTTTCAATTTGGCGATATGAGCCAATCGCCGTTCCATCTGGCCGCCACCGGCCGCATAAAATCCGGCCACAAGGATGACTGCGAGGGCAATTAGAAACGTCAAAGCGCGCCAAAACGTCACGCGGCGGCTCAATTTACGTCGTTCGACCAAATATTCGCGATCCATCGATAGTTTCCTTCAAGCCAAAAGCCCGTTTAATGGGCTTTCCTACTCTCATGGACAGGCTTGGGCAACACCCGCCGGGTTGCGTATAGGCCTAATGCAAGCTAGGGCATTTGCCGTGCGTGCTTCGGTGGGTCGGGGTAACGCTAAGCAACAAAGGAAATTATCCATGACGATTACACGCATTGGCGCGGGTCCCCGCATGAGCAAGGCCGTCATTCACGGCAATACCGTTTACCTCGCAGGTCAGGTCGCAGATGCGGCTAAAGGCAAAAGCGTTGGCGAACAGACCAAAGATATTCTGCAACAAATCGACGCCATTTTGGCAGAAGCCGGCACCGATAAGACAAAGATTTTGTCGACCAATATTTGGCTTTCCGATATTTCGACTTTTGCCGAAATGAATGCCGAATGGGATGCGTGGATTGTTCCAGGTTCAACGCCAGCCCGCGCAACGGTTGAGTCAAAGCTGGCCGCACCGATCTATACCGTTGAAATCATGATGACGGTTGCACGCTGAGTACAATAGGATGAATGCATCCGATCTTTTGATGGAGCGCTTTTTGGCGCTCCATCCCAAACTGATTGATTTATCGCTTGGTCGGCTGCTGCGATTGCTCGACGCATTGGGCAATCCGCATCGTCGATTGCCACCTGTTATTCATGTTGCAGGTACAAATGGCAAAGGCTCCACGGTTGCTTTTATGCGATCTATTTTGGAAGCCGCAGATCTTAAGGTTCATGTTTATACCTCGCCGCATCTCGTTCGTTTTCATGAGCGTATTCGCTTGGGCGCTACAGGGGGCGGGAAGCTTGTTTCCGAGGCACTTCTTGTTGATGCTTTCGAGCGTTGCGAAGCGGCCAATAAAGGTGAAGCCATTACCGTTTTTGAAATGACGACGGCTGCCGCTTTTCTTCTCTTTTCCGAACATCCCGCCGACATACTTTTGTTGGAAGTAGGTTTAGGCGGCGAGTTCGACGCGACCAATGTGATTGACACGGCACTCGCAACCGTTGTTACACCGGTCTCAATGGATCACTCTGAATATTTAGGCGATACGCTTGAATTGATCGCCAAAGCCAAAGCCGGAATTTTCAAGCGGGGCATTCCTGCCATTATCGCTCAGCAAGAACATCCTGAAGCCGAAACTGTGCTTGAAAGACAAGCGTTCAAAGCCGGCGCGAAACTCATCGTCAGCGGGCAACAGTTTCAAACCTATGAAGAAGATGGACGGCTGATCTATCAAGACGAAGTGGGTCTGCTTGACTTGCCTCTTCCGCGACTACCCGGAAAGCATCAGCAATCGAATGCTGAAACCGCTATTGCCGCATTAAGGGCGGCTGGCTTTGCTTCTTTGCCTTTATCCGCCTTTGAGCAGGGCATCGCTAATGCCTCTTGGCCCGCACGGCTTCAAAATCTGCGCCATGGCACGCTTACACAATCGATCCCTGAGGGTTCGGAATTATGGCTCGATGGCGGGCATAATCCGGATGGAGGCAAAGTGTTGGCTGCCGCCATGCGCGATTTTCAAAACCGCCTTCCACGGCCGCTTATTATGATCGTCGGAATGTTGGCGACAAAGGATTCTTCCGCTTTCCTGCAGGCCTTTAGCGGAATGGCGGAGGAAGTTATTGCGGTCCCTATACCAAGCCAAAAAATGGCGCGTTCACCGCAAGAGGTGGCGGCAATGGCGGCGGAGGCAGGACTGAACGCCCAGATCTCCGATAGTTTCATTACAGCCCTCCATTCGATTGCCGGCCTACCATGGCCCGTTCCGCCGCGCATTTTAATGACGGGGTCGCTCTATCTGGCGGGTGAAATTTTGGCAGCCAACGAGACGTGCCCAGATTAGCTTGTTAATTCGCAGCGTTTCCAATTCTCAGGTTCCGATGGCATCAAGCCATCGGTCGAAGCGATAACCGATACCATCAATAGTTCGCCCATTAATCGCAAGACCATTATCTTTCCCGCATCGGCATCGGGCATGGGAATCGAAAAACTAAAACGATGCCGGGTATATTCGCCGATAATGTGTCGCCCTCCGGGTAAAGTCGCATTAGGCCCCGTAATCGTCATCTGCCGATGATCACGCTCGGAACACCACGTGCCATCGATTGAATCAGCACGAGCTGCCATCCCACTGCCGAGCACGATGCCTAATCCAATGATTCCGATCTGCAAGGCTCTAAGCATGGTCGCTCCCTAAAACATTAAATGGGATATCAGCATGCGCCGCGCTTGAAACCAGCGCAAGCTTCCCTCACACTCGGTTATCACGTTAGTAGATAGTTTTAAAAGGCGCATCACATGACACTTACACGCCTAGGTTATACGGACATGCATACGGCGGGCGAGCCGGTGCGTATCGTTACAAAGGGTTATCCTTCGCTTAAAGGTCCAACGATTTTGGATAGGCGGCGGGACGCTAAGGAAAATCACGATCATCTCCGTCAGGCTATGAATTATGAGCCACGCGGCCACTCGGGCATGTATGGAGTTATTCCCGTCGAGCCCTCGCACCCTGAAGCGGTGATTGGTGTCCTTTTCACGCATCATGAAGGTTACTCAACCATGTGCGGCCACGCGACCATCGCCATTGGACGGTGGGTTGTGGATCAGGGCCTGGTGCCCAAGACCGAACCAATCACGACCTTTGCGATCGAGGCTCCCTGTGGACTTTTGCGCCTTGCATGCACGGTTGAAAAGGGAGAGGTGACGCATGTCAGTTTTGAGAGCGTGCCCGCCTTTCCTTTTGCCCGTGATCTTAAAATTGATGTTCCTAGCTTTGGCTCGATTATAACCGATATTTCATATGGTGGTGCATTTTACTGCATTCTCCCTTCGTCTCGCTTCGGGCTGGATTTTTTCAAGACACCCGTTGATGAGCTAGTGAATGCTGCAGGAGCATTAACGGATCAGGTCCGTGCCGGAACAAGCCTCACACACCCTGAAGCACCGGATCTTGGTTTTCTTTATGGTACCATTCTTACCGATGATGCTGCAATTTCGGATGAAAGCTGGAATCTGTGCGTTTTTGCCGAGCGGCAAATTGATCGTAGTCCGACGGGTTCGGGTGTTACAGCGCGTATGGCGCTTGATCATGCTAAGGGTTTAATCAAACCTGGTACGACCCGTACGTTTAAAGGAATATCAGGCGAACCCTTCACTGGAAAAGTGAAAGATCGAGTAGAATTTTCTGCATCGGATGCAGTCACGGTTCAAGTTGGTGGGCAAGGTTATTATGCGGGCGAGGGGGAGTTCTTGATTGAACCCAATGATCCATTGGGTTGGGGATTTGAACTGGCGAGAAGGTTCGAGGATGTAAAGAACTAAGCGAACTTTTTAGTCCGCATTTTAAGCCTAACAAGAAATGATGAAGGGGAGCAATCGATGAGCCAATATCGAAACATCGTTATCGGGTTGTACGCCGTACTTACATCGTCAAGTTCTGCTTTCGCATCTGATGGAATTAACGGCGCGACCTTCGGCCCATTTTGGGCGCTACCTTTTCTAGGACTGTTAGTTTCTATCGCCGTATTTCCTTTGATAAGCCATCACCTTTGGGAGCAACATCAAGGTAAGGTGGCTCTATTCTGGTCTTTTCTTTTGCTTACGCCGCTCTTAATTTTTGTGGGCAGTGGGGAAACCTTAACCGCTCTCATCCACACGGTCTTTCTCGATTATATACCTTTTATCGTAATGCTGCTTGCTTTGTTTACTACAGCGGGTGGTATTGTCGTCCGGGGTAATTTGCATGGCGCGCCGACCACCAATGTAGCTATTCTTGTTATTGGATCAATCCTAGCGAGCATCATCGGAACAACCGGTGCATCAATGATTTTAATCCGACCGCTCATTCGTGCCAATGATAATCGGAAACATAATGTCCACGTCGTTGTTTTTTTTATTTTTCTTGTTTCTAACATTGGGGGATCTTTGACACCGCTCGGTGATCCACCTTTATTTTTAGGATTTTTAAAAGGGGTCGGCTTTTTTTGGACCACACTCCATCTGTACCGCGAAACACTGTTTGTTGGTGGCATTGTCCTTGCTGCCTTTATCGCTTTGGACATCTACCTCTATTCCAAGGAGGGCGTAGAGCGTGATCCTACGCCTGACTCAAAACTTAGTATCAGCGGATCGATTAATCTTCTTTTGATTGGGTGTATTATAGCTGCTGTTTTGATGAGTGCTTCGTGGAAGCCCGGCATTCTCATAACGCTTGCAGGTATTTCATTAGAAGGCCAAGACGTCGCCCGCGATGGAATTATGATCTTCGTTACACTCGCTTCGCTTCAACTCACGAAGTCGAGCGATCGTAGGGATAATGAATTTAGTTGGGGGCCAATTCTCGAAGTGGCTAAATTATTTTCCGGAATTTTTATAACAATGATTCCGGTGATCGCCATGTTAAAGGCGGGATCCCAAGGTGCTTTTGCACCACTCGTCGCACTTGTCAGTCATGCTGATGGAGCTTCCAATCCGCAGGCCTATTTTTGGCTTACAGGAATCCTCTCATCATTCCTCGATAATGCACCAACCTATCTTGTCTTCTTTGAACTTGCCGGGGGAGATGCTCACCATTTGATGGACCAAGATACGTTAACGCTCATTGGTATATCAGCAGGTGCCGTATTTATGGGCGCCAATACCTATATCGGCAATGCACCAAATTTCATGGTCTATGCGATTGCAAAAGACCGTGGTGTAAAAATGCCAAGCTTTTTTGGTTATATGCTGTGGTCGGGAAGTATACTGATCCCGACCTATCTTTTAACGACGTTGGTATTCTTCCGATAAGCCGAAATTAGACAGCCGAAGAAATCCATTTTGAAAGATCATTCTTCGATGCTGCGCCAACCTTCTGCGCGGCCAACGCACCGCCTTTGAAAATCATCAAAGTAGGAATGGAACGAATGCCATATTGCGCGGCAATGGCTGGGTTTTCATCAACATTCAATTTGACGATCTTGACCTTGCCAGCCATCTCCTTCGAGATGTCTTCAAGGGCAGGCGCAATCATGCGGCAAGGGCCACACCACTCAGCCCAGAAGTCTACAACTACGGGTTCAGCGGATTTAAGTACATCAGCATCAAAGCTGGAATCGGTAACAGCGGCGGTCATGTTTTATCCCCTCGGCCCAGAATCGGGCTGTTCGGCCTGAACCTATGAACGAGCACCCTGATCGTCAAGGGAACATCTATCATTCAATAATCGAAAGTGCCCTGTTAAGTATCTCAACCGGCAGTTCTATTGCTTCTGGGCCTTCCGTATATATCGCAAAACAGCGTATTTTTTTGTCTGGGAACATGCCGGAAACCAGTGAACCATAGATAGCGAGCTGTGCAACCGTGTGATCCGGCACCTCCTCAGGTGAGCGTGGCGGTGACACCGTTGTTTTAAAATCTCCAATGAAAACAGTATCTTCGGTAATCGCAATCCGATCAATTGTGCCAATTACCTTCCGAGGTGGCTTTCCCTCGCGCTCTAACTCACCAGCAATATCAATTTCCGCTCGGCTATCTTTTGAAAAAAGAGCCGAAATACCCAATAAATTCAATGTTTTAATAGCGGTTTGACTAATATCGATATGCTCGTCGGGGCTCAGGTCGGATGCCTGCGTTTTCAGGTATTCCTGAGCAACAAATTGCCGTTGTTCCTCAGCAATTTCCGGCAGATATTCCAATAACTTATGGATCAAAATCCCACGTCGCCGAGCATTCGGTGTAAGCTGACTATCGGCATGTTTCACACCAGAAGGCGTAAAACGCAACGCCT
>Ga0208618_1000450_pt1 | contig 18961 bp, 18 predicted proteins | sample CryBogCBE18Jul08_FD_184585 | JGI IMG/M metagenome (GOLD analysis project Ga0208618, IMG submission 184585) | Freshwater microbial communities from Crystal Bog, Wisconsin, USA - CBE18Jul08 (SPAdes) | ecosystem: Environmental > Aquatic > Freshwater > Lake | place: Crystal Bog, Wisconsin, USA...
GATCTTGTTCGCGTCAATGTTGAAACAGATCGACTAATCGCTGAACAGCTCGAAATTAGCTCATTACCCTCTGTTGTCGCCTTTCAACGTGGTCGACCCGTTGATGGATTTGTCGGCGCATTGTCAAAAGAACAAATTAAAGGCTTCCTTGAACGTCTTCTTGGTCCAATCCAGGATGAAGAGGACGCACTCAAGATCGCGCAAGAAATGATTGTTGCGGGCGATGCGGCAGGCGCGCATGCGTTATTATCGCAACTCACAGCAAAAGAGCCATTTGATCCAAAAGCTTTTGCAATGCTCGCGCGTCTCTATATTTCCGCGCAACAAACAGCATCAGCGCGGACATTGATTGAAAGACTGCCAGAGAGCTTGCAAAAAGACAGTGACGTTAGCGCCGTCTTGGCGATCATCGATACAATGGAGCGGGCCGCCAATCTCGATGAGATAGAGGCGCTGCAGCAGAAAGTGCGGGCCAATCCAAATGACCTGCAGGCCTATTTTGATCTCGCGCTTGGTCTCAATGCCAAAGATAATCGTGATGAGGCGGCCCAAGCGCTCCTTGAAATCATCAAAAAGGATCGTAGTTGGAATGATGACGGAGCCAGAAAACAGCTCGTCCAGTTTTTTGAGGCTTGGGGACCGATGGATAAAGCGACAATCAGTGCGCGCCGTCGTTTGTCGGGACTGTTGTTTTCATAACGGAGATCATACGTCACAATGAGCCTCAATCGTCCATATGAGACTGTTGCGCAACTGCCCTTGATCATACCGGTCTTTCCGCTGCCTGGCGCTGTACTGCTGCCGCGCAGTGAATTGCCGCTGAATATTTTTGAACCGCGCTATCTTGCGATGGTGGAGGACGCTCTTGCAGGCGACCGCGTCATCGGCATGATCCAGCCGCACAAGAACGAAGCGGGATCCTCTGAACTTTTTCAGGTGGGCTGTATGGGGCGGATTACGCGATTTGTTGAAACAGGCGACGGACGTTATCTCATTACATTGAGCGGCGTGGCGCGTTTTGCAACTGTAGCGGAGACAACCTCAACAACGCCTTACCGTTGTTTTGAAGTAGACTATCTGCGCTTTTCATCAGATCTGCTGCCCGGCGCCGGTGAAAACTACGTCGATCGCCCCGGCATGATCGCAATGCTGCGCATGTTTGCAGAGGCTTCAAATCTAGAAATCGACTGGGGCAGCATTGACGCAGCGCCAACGGAAACGCTTGTCAATGCGCTATCAATGATGTGTCCCTTTGGCGCAAATGAAAAACAGGCGTTAATTGAGGCCATCGATCTAAAGTCGCGTGCAGAGACGCTTGTCGCGCTGGCGAAAATGAATTTAGCTGAACGCGGCGCGCAAACATCCCAATGGCATTAGCGCGATCTTGTGACCTGCAACATTTAAGGGATTTATTAAACGATGAGCACGCCGGAACAAAATGACAGCCAAACGGTCAATCACACAGAGCCAACCAAGATTGATCCGCGACTGTTGGAAATACTTGTCTGTCCGCTAACAAAAACAACCTTGGAATATGATCGCGCGCGTCAGGAACTGATCTCGCGCTCCGCAAAACTCGCCTATCCAATCCGTGACGGCATTCCCATCATGCTGCCGGAAGAAGCGCGAAAATTAGATTGATCTCGACACATCAGCGCGATCGGCCTGTCAGCGACATTGTCGATCTCCTCGATTTGGAAAAGATTGGGGAGGATTGCTTCCGCGGCTATAGTCCCGCCACAGCAGGTAAACAGGTCTATGGCGGACAGGCTGTTGCGCAAGCCCTTGTCGCCGCCACGCGCACTGTTGAGACAAACAGACCTGTTCACTCCCTGCACGCTTATTTTATCCTTGCCGGCGATCCGCGTCGGCCGATAGACTTCACTGTAGCGCGTTTGCGCGACGGCAAAAGCTTTACAACGAGACGCTGTGACGCGTCTCAAGATGGGCGCATCATCTTCTCATTAACGGCGTCGTTTCAGGCGCAAGAAGATGGGCTCGCGCATGCGACGCCGATGCCCTCCGTCCCTGATCCCGAGAGCCTGGACGACGCAAACGCTTTGATCAAAAGGTTCCAAGGTTTTCTGCCGCAACCAGCAAAAATCTGGCTCGAACGACCCTGCCCCTTGGAGATGCGCATTGTGTCTCCCCAAGATGTGCTGCTGCCGGAGCAGCCGCCTAAGGCTCGGCAATTAATCTGGTTTCGGATGAAAGAAAGCCTGCCGCAAGATCAGGCGCTGCATCGCGCCCTCATCGCCTATCTTTCAGACATGACCTTGCTGAATACGGCTTTATTGGCGCATGGGCGCACAATTTTTGATCCGCAGCTTCAAGTAGCGAGCCTTGATCATGCCCTATGGTTTCATAGCGACGCATGGGTCGACGATTGGCTGCTGTTTGCTCAGGAGTCTCCCATATCTGGGCAGGCGCGCGCCCTCACCCGCGGTCAGATTTTTTCGCGCGCCGGGGCGCTGGTCGCCTCAGTTGCACAAGAAGGCCTCATTCGTCTGCGTGATAAATAATAGGCGCCAGGCTAATATTTAAGCATATTCTTAAGCCTATTAAAATTTAGGCGCAGAGAGAATGAGAAAAAGGCGCCCTATTTTGCGCCCTTGATCTTCAAACAGAGCCAATGGCGATGATCCATCGCCATTAATTATCCCAGTTTTTTGATTTTCCGGCTTAGTTGGCACGGCATTTGAACTAGATATGCCGGCGATGCGCTCGCATCGTTAATTTATGACTGCACAGCCGCATGTGGCGCGTTTCATAACGCGTGCACGCGGTGTTTATGTAGACAAAAAACGGGATTGGCAGATGAAAATCGTCATAGCGATCATCAAGCCGTTCAAGCTCGATGAGGTGCGCGACGCGCTGACCGAAATCGGCGTGCACGGGTTGACCGTCACAGAAGTAAAAGGCTTCGGCCGTCAGAAGGGGCACACTGAGATCTACCGCGGCGCAGAATATGCCGTCAGCTTTCTTCCAAAATTAAAAATGGAAGTGGCAGTGCCTGCGGATCTTGCTGACAAAGTCGTTGATGCGATCGCATCAACCGCGCGCACGGGTCAAATTGGCGACGGGAAAATTTTTGTCGCCCCGATTGATCGCGCTGTCCGCATCCGAACCGGCGAAGCCGATTCAGACGCCCTTTAATTTCTTCCGCGAAACTCAGGAGCTACCTTATGACAGTTCTTCTGCCACGAAGCGCAAAAGCGTCTTCGCTTGTCGCGGGAACAGCATTCTGCATGCTGATATCTCCCGCCCTGGCCGGCAATGATCCGACGCCAAATCCAGGTGATACAGCCTGGATGCTGGTATCGACCTTACTCGTTCTCATGATGTCAATTCCAGGATTGGCCTTGTTTTATGGCGGTCTGGTCCGCACAAAAAACATGCTCTCCATCCTTTCTCAGACATTTGCGATTGTCGCGCTCGTTGGCGTGATTTGGGCTGTTTATGGCTACTCTGTCGCCTTTGGCGATGGCGGCGCGCTTAGCCCTTATATTGGCGGCCTGAATAAGATTTTCCTCAAAGGCGTCACGATCGCATCGATTGCGCCAACATTCACGCCAGGTCACGTCATTCCGGAATATGCCTTTATGGTGTTCCAGATGACCTTCGCCATGATCACGCCAGCGCTGATCATTGGCGCATTTGCAGAGCGCATGAAGTTCTCTGCCGTCCTTCTCTTTGTGCTGCTCTGGGTGACAGTGATCTACTTCCCCGTGGCGCACTGGGTTTGGGGCGTGGCGGATCCAAACGCTCTGGTTGACGCTGCAACACAGCTTGCCGCCGCAACAAGCGATGCGGATAAAGCCGCCGCTCAAGCCAAAATCGATGGCATTACGGCAGCCGTTGGCTGGCTGGCTGGCAAGGGAGCCCTCGACTTTGCCGGCGGCACGGTCGTGCACATCAATGCCGGCATTGCGGGCCTTGTTGGCGCCATTATGGTTGGTCGTCGCGTCGGCTTTGGGCGTGAGACCTTCGCGCCGCATTCATTGACGATGTCGATGATTGGCGCCTCACTGTTGTGGGTGGGTTGGTTTGGCTTTAATGCCGGCTCAAACTTCGAAGCCAATGGCACAACAGCGCTTGCCTTCGTCAACACGATGGTGGCGACTGCCGCAGCGACCTTGTCGTGGATGGTGGCCGAATGGATCTTGAAAGGGAAACCATCTCTCCTTGGCATGATCACAGGAGCCGTCGCCGGCCTCGTCGCGATCACGCCAGCCTCAGGCTATGCGGGACCAATGGGCTCCATCGTGCTTGGATTGGCCGTGTCCCCGATCTGCGTGTTCTTTGTTGATGTCGTTAAAAAGATGGTCGGTTATGATGATGCGCTCGATGTGTTCGGCGTCCATTGTATCGGCGGCATTACCGGCGCGCTTGCCACAGGCATATTGGTTAACCCAGAACTTGGCGGCATCGGCATCACCGATTACACCAATCTTGTGGATTTTACTGGCGCCTATAACCTTGTCACCCAAATGAAAGCGCAGGCAACGGCTGTTGTTGCAACGCTGCTTTGGTCAGGCATCGGCTCCGCCATACTCTACAAGGTCGTTGATCTTATTGTTGGCCTCAGGCCTGAGACGGATCGCGAACGCGAAGGTCTCGACATCACCGATCACGGCGAGCGCGCTTACAACTACTAAGTAAGTTTGCCTTTAAGAAAAACAAACGGCGCTTTCGAGCGCCGTTTTTGTTTGGTTAGTTTTTTAAACTGTCAATTAATTCTTGACTAGCGCGCGCTATATTAGATTGCGCTTGCGCGAGCCACAACGCGCGGGATGCGTCCAGCCTGAAAAGCCTGTCGCCATAACTTAAGAACTTGTCAAACATCCTTAGACGATCGTGATAGAATTCTTGTTCCGGCACAAAAGAAAATTCAACCCGTATCCGGTCCAGATTGTCTCTAAAAACAGGCCAGCTTGCGCCCAGAGACGACAAGTCAAGATCAAGAAAAAAATCCATATCTCGTCCAAAGCCATCATAATATTGAATGGAGGGCTGCGCTGTCAGATGTGTCGCTGTGGCGAGGATAAGATCGCGGACCGCCTGCGTATCTGTGGCGGAGAAAGCTGAAAAACTTTCAAATAGCGCTGCGCTTGCTTTGACATTATCCTCATCCAAGCGGACAGCGCCGTCCTCTGCGCGCGTAACGTAAACGCCGTCATGCCAAAAGATCGCAGCGCAAATCAAATCCGAGCGCGTCGTTAAACCCTTATGCGCCTCAAGCTTACTCAACAAATCCTCAAGATGGCTCCAATCATGATAGCACCGCGACGGATCGCTATATCCCCGCGCCAAGGCTTCAAAAGCGCCCGTCTTATGCGCAAGTGAAATCTGACGCCAAGAGCTGTCAATAATCGCCTGTGTCATGCGCAATGAGCCAGATGTTTTTTCAATAAAATCGTCCCAAGAAAGATTGCACTGATGCTTGAGGCCAAAATTAATCCAAACGCCTTAAACAACTTAATTGAGCATCCTGCAATATTCCGCACTCGGAACATCGCCGCAACAGTCAAAGCGTAAAAAACAACAAAACAAGGCAAAGCGCCTATTCCGTCTCGTTCATGGCGTCTTGAATACGTTTTTTTAACAGGGCTGGGCGCGGAAGCACGAGCCCGCCCCGTATTTTTTCAAGCAACCCGTCTTCAATCATTGCCGTGAGCTCTCGGCTTACCTGCTCGCGTCGACAGCCAATGCGCGCGGCAAGGTCATGCTGAAATGGCGGCGGAGAAATAATCATTTGATCTTTGACGCCCTTTCGCTTTATCGACATGCGCAAAAGTTCTGCATAAAGACGATGCCGCAAATCTAAGACGCTGCGTTCAAACAACCGCGCATTGAGCAGACGCACGCGTTCTGTAAAGAGTCGCATGAGCCTCTCGCAGATCTTGGGCTCACTATAAATAATCTCACGAAAGATCGTCGGCGGCACGATCAAGACCTCTGCATTGGTAAGGGCCGTGACATTGGCCGATCGATGCGCATCATCAATTGCCGCCATCTCCCCAAAAAAATTGCCAGCGCCAAAATCGCCAAGAATAACTTCTTTGCCTGAGGCCGTCCGGTTAAGGACACGCACGTCGCCAGCAACAATAAAATAGACGTCCTTTGAAAGATCCTCAAAATCCACAACCAGCTCATGCTCAACAAAACGCTTACGCTGACATTGACGGCCGTATTTTTCGATGCGTTTGGCGTCAAGCCCTGAAAAAAAAGGGATCCCATCAAAAATAGACACAGCGCCATACTCCCTAAAAACAGATTGTTGCCGGCAATAGCCATCCCGGTTGAAAGATATTATCCTAAAATGACAGAAACGGGTAAGACCTTATTGCGGTGTTTTGGTCAACAAAGAACGACATTACCCGATGCTCAAGATTAACATAGCGACCTTTAACCTCGAAAATCTTACCTCTTCCAGACAACATCCGGAAGCTTTTAAGATACGCCGCGATGCATTGGAGCCAAAGCTCAACAGCTTGGACTTTGACATTATTTGTTTGCAGGAAATCAACGCTCAAAAACCCCATAAGCATCACAAAAGAGAATTTGTCGCCCTAAGCAAGCTATTTGAGAACACTATTTATGAAAATTTTTACTGTTCATCGACCCTGCGTCCTGACACAGACGCGCCTAATGATATCCATAATGTCGTTATCCTCAGTCGCTGGCCATTTGAGCATCGTCAACAAATTTATCATGAGCTGATCCCACGCTGGTCATGGCGTCCGCCTCTAGATAATGGCGTAAAGCCGCAAGAAATCCTCATAGAATGGGATCGTCCAGCTCTCTATGTCAGCCTCATTCTGCCAACAGGCCAAAGGCTGCATATTTTTAATGTGCATTTGCGGGCGCCGCGACCTACGCCCGTGATAAGCGCAAGAGGCCAAGCCTCCAGCCGCGCCAAATTGCTTGGTTATTACATAGCCGCCTTAAAGCGCGAAGGACAGGCGCTTGAAGTCAGGCTATTTGCCGAAAATATTTTTGACGTAGAACATGATCCGCTGATTGCAATCTGTGGCGATTTTAATGCTGATGCGCATGACGCGCCAACACAATTACTGCGTGGCGCGCAAGATGAGGCGGAAGAAAATGCGCGCATGCTTGTTAGTCTGGAAGAGCGGGTAGACAAGGCTCATGCCTATAGCGTGATCCATGCCGGAAAAACAAAGCTTCTCGATCATATTTTAGCGTCACCCGCGCTTGCAGCCTGCTGGCGTCAAACACGCATCTTTAACGAAGACCTCCAAGATGAAGCCGCCGCAAAAGATCCAATAGCAGGATCCTTGCATGCGCCTGTGGTTGCCCATTTTCACGTCACTTGCGACGCAGACGCCTTATAACAGCCGCCCTTCTAAATTAATGCGATGCATAAAATAGCATAAACAGTCTTGTTTGACGGCAAGAGGATCCAGCGTCAGCATGGCGGGTATTGCAGATCTTATCATGCGTATCTGACACTCTGCATAATCAAAATATTGCGCTGGCGTGGAGTCAAAGCCATCGCCGGGTAAAATCTCCAGACGCATGGATTGATTATTAATCGATCCAAAATGCGCGCCCGCCGCCAATTCCTTAAAATTGAGACTGTCTAAATCTTTACGAAACATAAAATCAGCCAGACGACCATCAAATGAAAGACTGGCGTCATGCGGCAGCCTGACAATTGCGCATGTGCGCAACAAGAAGAGCTCGTCAGACTCGTTCAAAGACGGCGACAAATCCGTCAGGCTCATGCAGGATTCTATTAGCGAAAGGGCGTGTAAGACAGCAGAGCTCTCGCCTGCCTTACCGCATTCAACTGTCATCGCAGGACAAAGATTTGCAAAAGCCGCCGCATGCGTTCCAAGCGGTCGTTCAAAATGAACAATGATATTTGAAAATAATTTAGCCAAGGCGATTGAGCGCGCATCAAGCTTTGCTGTGCAACTATAATGCGGATTAAAGCCGGTGTTGTTATGAATATCAATGCTGGCGAATAAGCGACGCTTTTGCGCATATTCATAAACAAAGCGCGCCATTAAAACGAGCGGGTCATCGCCAACAACGCCCCCTGGCCAGATCCTGTTATGATCCAGATCTCCAGGCAATGTTCGTCGTCCCTGCGATGCTGCGCGCGGGTTGCCAATAAATAATAAGAGCGAGCGTTTTAATCCTTGAGACAAATGGCGTCGCAAGAACAGCTGTACGGCTTTAAGACCGCTCTCTTCATTGCCGTGAAGAAGCGTCGAGAGAAAAAGCGCCCGAGGATCTTCCCCGCGCAGATCAATGAGCGTTGGGTGTGGTAAAAGATTGACGAGTTGATCGGGCGCGCAATCAAGAAAACCGTCTGGCAGCTCATGAAGGACAAGACAGCCCGCCTCGCTTGACGACATACTTATTCTTTCCCTTGTCCATCTGCTCTTGATACGGTGAGGCCCGCGGTCGCGTTGTTTTAAAAATAATGCTTAGGCGCCAAGCATATCGTCAGCATAAAAGAGATCATGGAATCAACTCAAGCGTCTTGAGCCATGTCTGCGCGCTTGAATCGCTTGGCGCGCGCCAATCGCCGCGGGGAGACAAGGAGCCGCCTGAACTCACCTTTGGTCCGTTTGGCATGGCGGAGCGTTTGAATTGAGCGGTCTCAAAGAAACGCCTGATAAAAACCTCAAGCCAACGCTTAATGTCTATAACGCCATAAGCATGGCGCTGGGGCTCATTCAACCCATAAGGCCAATGGCCTTGAGCGGCATCTTTCCAGGCATGCCATGCAAGAAAAGCTATTTTTGGCGGCGAAAAACCATAACGCGTGACATAAAATAAATTAAAATCCTGCAACTCATAAGGTCCAACAACATCTTGCGTTCTTTGGATTGTCTCACCTGGAATAAGTTCTGGAGAAATTTCAGTTGATAAAATATCATTCAAAACATTGATTGTGGCGTGATCACATTCGCCATTATTTATATACCACCGTATCAAATGCTGAATTAATGTCTTAGGCACAGAGGCGTTAACATTATAATGCGACATGTGATCGCCTACGCCATATGTGCACCACCCCAATGCAAGTTCAGAGAGATCTCCAGTTCCAACGACAAGCGCATTGTTTAAATTTGCAAGACGAAACAACAGCGAGGTGCGCGCGCCAGCCTGCACATTCTCATATGTTGCGTCATATTGTGGAACGCCTTGGGCTGCAGGGTGATCAATATCCTTCAGCATCTGAACACAGGCGTGCGAGACGTCTATTTCCTCGCCCCTCACGCCAAGCGCGCGCATCAAGGCTAAGGCGTTTGATTTTGTCCGATCTGTTGTCGCAAATGCCGGTAGCGTATAGGCAAGAATATTGTGACGCGGCAGACCAAGCTGATCCATAGCCGTAATGGCGACAAGCAAGGCGTGCGTTGAATCGAGCCCGCCAGAAACGCCAATCACAATATTTTCTAATTTTGTCGCGCGTATGCGTTGGGCAAGACCATGCGCTTGAATATTTATCGCTTCATAACAGAGCTCTGTTAAACGAGTCTCATCGCTTGGCACAAAAGGAAAGCGCGCAATTTCACGCCGCAAACCGAAATCGCAATCATCAGGCAATCCTAGATCAAAATGAATGCGCCGATAATCATGCTCTCCAGCCTCTAAATCTGCGCAATCGCCAAAGGAGCTTTGACGTAAGCGCTCTGCGGCTAAAAGACCAAGATCAAGATCTGCGACGACGAGCTGCGGTTCATTGGAAAACCGCTTCGCTTTCGCCAGCAGAACGCCATTTTCATAAATCATCGCCTCGCCGTCCCAGGCGAGATCTGTCGTTGACTCTCCTTGCCCAGAGGCTGAGTAGAGATAGGCGGATAAGCATGTTGCAGAATGCGCCGCACATAGCCTTTGTCGGTGATCGGATTTTGAAATGATGGCGTTAGACGCCGACAAATTCAGCAGCACAGTGGCGCCAGCAAGAGCGGCGCGCGCAGAGGGCGGGATCGGAACCCAGACATCCTCACAAATTTCCATGTGTAGGATCAAGCCTGCGACATCGCGCGCCTCAAGCAAGAGATCACAGCCAAATGGCGCAAGCTGATTGGCGATGACAATCTCTTCGCCGCTAACATAAGCGCCAGAGGAAAAATGCCGCTTTTCATAAAACTCGCGATAATTTGGCAAATAGGTTTTTGGCGTAACAGCGAGAACTTTGCCGCGCAAAATCGCAAGAGCGCAATTGTAAAGCCGGCCACGCCAGCGCAACGGCGCGCCAATGATAAGGAGCGTGTTGAATGCGCAAGAGGCCTCAATAATCTGACCAAGCGCCGCATCAACCGCCTGCAGCAATGCTTCTTGCTGTAAAAGATCATCCAGCGCATAGGCAGAGATCCCCAATTCGGGAAACAGAACAAGCGCAGCGTTTTGTCGATCCGCCTCGCGCGCCATCTCTATTGTCTGCTGCGCATTGAAAAAGGGGTCGGCAACGCGCAACCGCGGCGTCGCTACGGCCGTGCGGATAAATCCATGCGTGTGTAAGCAAAAAAATGAATGCGCCATAGGAATGACGTTTATAGGCTAGCGCAGATAAAACTGCGACCCTTATATGAAAAATAACAAAGGCGGGGTCGCCCCCGCCTTTCAATCAAACAATCCTACCCAACTCAGTGCGCCAGAATTGCAAGCAGCAATAAGGCGACAATATTGGTGATTTTAATCGCCGGATTAACAGCAGGTCCCGCCGTATCCTTATAGGGATCGCCGACAGTATCGCCGGTCACTGAGGCCTTATGTGCATCTGAGCCTTTGAGATGTCTGACGCCGTCTTGATCGACAAAGCCATCCTCGAAAGACTTTTTGGCGTTATCCCAGGCGCCGCCGCCCGAGGTCATCGAGATCGCAACAAAAAGACCATTGACGATCACGCCGAGCAGCAAGGCGCCAAGTGCGGCAAAGGCGTTGGCCTTTCCGCCGAGGATCCACGCCACGATAAAGGCGACAATCGGGGCCAGAACAGGCAGGAGCGAGGGAATAATCATTTCCTTAATCGCCGCCTGTGTCAGCATATCGACGGCCCGGCCATAATCAGGACGCTCCGCGCCTGTCATAATGCCTGGCTTTTCCTTAAACTGACGACGCACCTCAACAACAACGGAACCGGCTGCGCGACCAACGGCCGTCATGGCGATGCCGCCAAAGAGATAGGGGATCAAGCCGCCAAAGATCAGGCCAGCAACGACATAAGGGTTGGACAGGTCAAAGTCGACTTTATCGATCCCCTTGAAAAACGGCACGCCCGTTTCAATGAAATGCTTGAGATCGTTCGTGTAGGCGGCAAAGAGAACCAAAGCGCCAAGACCAGCGGAACCAATTGCATAGCCCTTGGTGACCGCCTTCGTCGTATTGCCAACAGCGTCCAGCGCGTCGGTTGCGTGGCGGACTTCCTTTGGCAAACCAGCCATCTCCGCGATGCCGCCCGCATTATCTGTCACTGGACCAAAAGCGTCGAGGGCGACAATCATGCCGGCAAGACCAAGCATCGTCGTCACAGCAATCGCTGTTCCATAAAGACCGCCGAGTTCATAGGTCAGAATAATGCCCAGAACGATGACAAGAGCCGGTCCTGCCGTTGACTCTAAAGAGACCGCCAGGCCCTGAATGACGTTGGTGCCATGACCTGTCACTGAGGCCTGTGCAATTGACACCACAGGCCGCTTACCCGTGGCCGTGTAATATTCGGTGATATAGACGATTGCGCCCGTAACAATCAGACCAATAACCCCGGACAAGAAGAGGCCATAGCCATGAATGGCTTCTCCATTCGCCTTACCGATCTCGCCCCAGCCAACCGTAAAGGTTGTCGCAAGGAACAGACCTGCAATTGATAAGACGCCAGTTGCAATCAAGCCTTTGTAAAGGGCGTCCATGATGGAGTCGTCTTTAAGGCCAATCTTTTCAAAATATGGCGCGGCAATCTTGCCCCAGGGGGTGTCATCATTGCCAAGCTTGACGAAATAAGTCCCGGCAATCGACGTCAGAATGGAAAGACCGCCGATCGCGAGCGGATAGACGACGGCAGAAGAAAGACCTGCCTGACCAGAAAAGAAGATTGACGCCAACACCATGGTCGCAACGACAGTCACAGCATACGTTTCAAAAAGATCTGCCGCCATGCCGGCGCAATCGCCGACATTATCGCCGACATTATCAGCAATCGTTGCTGGGTTGCGAGGATCATCCTCTGGAATGCCGGCTTCAACCTTGCCGACGAGATCAGCGCCGACATCGGCGCCCTTGGTGAAAATGCCGCCGCCAAGTCGCGCAAAAATTGATATCAGCGATGCGCCAAAGCCCAAGCCGACAAGCGCGTCAACCACAGTGCGGTCAGCAGGCGAATAACCTGCAAACCAAGTCAGAATGGCGTAATAAACAGCAACGCCAAGCAAGGCCAGGCCGGCAACGAGCAGGCCGGTAATCGCGCCAGCTTTAAAGGCAATATCCAGGCCGGCGGCAATCGACTGTGTCGCTGCCTGAGCCGTGCGCACATTCGCGCGCACGGACACATTCATGCCGATATATCCGGCGGCGCCAGAAAGCGTTGCGCCGATCAAAAAGCCAAAAGCGACAGCCCAGCCGAGCAGAATCACCAACACAACAAAAATAACGCCGCCCACCATGCCAATCGTTTTATATTGACGGTTGAGATAGGCCTGCGCGCCTTCGGCGACCGCGCCAGAGATTTCCTGCATGCGCGCAGAGCCAGCGTCTGCCGCAAGCAACTCCTGTGACGTCTTGACGCCGTAAACGATGGACATCAGCCCAAAAACAATGGTGAGGAACAAGACCATAATGGGTTCGCCTTTTATGAAGTCAGATGTTGTGACGGACAAAATTGAGAAAATGACATTTTCGCAGTTCGAAAAATTTCACCCAGCGGGCGGGCTTAGAACGCGAGGAGACGCAGCCACCGCGCTTTGTGCCAGAAACAAGTCTCTGGGGCAACGCCAGGCTGCGACATCTTGTCAAAAATGACGGTAGGATCCACTGGGGAAAACGCAGGCGCCGCCAGACGCGTCTTTAAATAACGGCGCGCCGGAACCAGCCGTGATCTGGCCAATGCGGCTAATCCCAGGCGGCGGCGTAAAACCTTGGCCGCAGGTGAAGAGGATTTCGTAATCGTCGCCGCCAGTCAGGACCGTCTCCAAAAGGCTTGGATCGAGGCTCAGCGCCTGTTTTGCGGCCGCAGAGAACGGGATATCGGCGATGGCGACCTCTGCGCTCACGCCAGAGGCGCGCGTTAATTTTGCCAAATCGCCAATCAATCCGTCTGAAATATCCATGGCGGCGGTCGCAAAGCCTCTAAGAACCCCCCTAAGATCAAGTCTTGGGTGCGGCAGGAGATAACGCGCCAAAATGGCCTCGCGCGCCTGCATGCTTATTTGCTCAAATCTGGCAGGATCCTGCCGAAGCTTCAGTCCAAGAGCGGCGTCGCCAATGGGTCCAGAGACATAAATGTCATCGCCAAGCGCTGCGCCGCTGCGCGCAATAAATCTTGGCGCGTCCCCCAGCGCCGTAATCGCAATGGTGAGCGGACCCGGCGTTGACGAGGTGTCGCCGCCGATAAGCGGGGTTGCAAACTCCTGCGCATCTTGCGCCAAGCCGCCAGCAAACCTGCCAAGCCAATCATTTGTCCAATCCATGGGTAAGGCGATGGACAGAAGAAAGCCCACCGGAACCGCGCCCTTGGCGGCAAGATCTGACAGGTTAACCCGTAAGGCTTTTTGGGCAATGAGCTCAGGAGGATCATCGGCAAAAAAATGAACCCCAGCGACCAGCATATCCGCTGTGACGGCAAGCGGATAAGGACGCGCCGTCATCAGCGCTGTATCGTCCTTTAATCCGAGCGCCGCAGGACCGGCGAGCGGCAGAAAAAAATTTGCAATTAAGTCATCTTCGCAAAAGCGCATGGTTGGTTTGTCTGTCACTGTTGTTGCGACTTATGACAACTCCTGTTTTCTCTCCTCTCGCGCAATTCGATCGAGAACAGCATTCACCATACCTGACTCATTTGGACCAAAAAAAGCGCCCGCAACATCAACATACTCTGTGATCACGACCCGAGACGGCACATCTTTTCTAGCGCGCATTTCATAGGCGCCTGCACGTAAGGTTGCGCGCATCACCGATTCAATCCGCGCCAAAGGCCATCCGCCTGCCAAGACATGGTCAATCTGCTGATCAATCGCGACCTGGTCTGTTAACACGCCTTGTAAAATATCTTTAAAAAAACCAACCTCAGCTGGTTTATACTGCGCGCCTTCAATCTCTCGTCCAAGCCAATGCGCTTCATATTCGGCGAAGATTTCATTCAGGCCTTTTCCCGACACTTCCATTTGATAAAGCGCCTGAACGACCGCCAGTCGCGCGGCCGAGCGTTGATCAAGACTCATGCAAGGCCCCTCTTTAACGCAACTAACGCCACCGCCGCTTGCGCCGCATCAGCGCCCTTGTCGCCCTGCAGCGGATCCGCACGCACAAGCGCTTGCGTCATATTATCAACTGTCAGGATCCCATTGCCAAATGGCAGGCGGGACGCCACGGCAAGATCCATCAAGGCGCGTGCGCTTTCATTGGCGACAATTTCAAAATGATAGGTGTCGCCTCTGATAACGCAGCCCAGCGAAACAAAACCATCATAAGGCGCGCCGGCTGCTTTTGCCGCATCAAGAGCCATAGCTGCGGCGATTGGAAGTTCCAGCGCGCCAGGAACACTCAAAAGAGTTGCAACCGCCTGCGCACGCGATAGAGCGCTCATTGCGCCTTGACACAATAAGTCAACAATATCTTTGTTAAATTGCGCAGCGACAACAAGAATACGGGCGCCTGGAACAACCAGGCCTTGCGCATCATTATCTGCGAAGCCAGCCATCTACCCCTACTCCTAAGAAATGGCGCGCAAGCAAATCCTGCTTGGCGATTGTATAAGACGGATGGATATAAAACGCGTCGGCGCATATAGGCTTTGCTGCGCGCCTCTTAAAACTACATTCTCAAACATGTTCACGCGCCAAATGGAGACGCGCGGCATAACGCGCCATAAGATCAACCTCCAGATTGACCCGATCCCCTTGCTGACGGGCGCCAAGTGTCGTCATTTTTAACGTATGCGGAATAAGAAGAACAGAGAAGCGGCGGTTCTCAACCTCATTTACCGTTAACGAGACGCCATCCACCGTAACAGAGCCTTTTTTTGCAATATAGGAGGCAAGTTCTTGCGTTGGCGCCTCAAACCAAAAACAGGTCATTTGATGATCGTGAGGGGACGTCTCATGCGCATTCTCGTGAGCATTGAGATCGTCGCGTGAAATAATTTTTGCCGTGCCATCAATATGCCCTGTCACCAGATGACCGCCTAGCTCATCTCCAATCCTAAGCGCGCGTTCAAGATTAATCTTTGCGCCAGCGCGCCACGCGCCTGCAGTCGTTAGCGTCAGCGTTTCCAAACCGACGTCAACCTCAAATATCGTGCGCGCAAATTCTTTCGTCACAGCAACGACTGTTAAGCAAATACCTGAACAGGCGATTGACGCGCCAAGTGCGATTTGATCGGCTTCATAAGAACAAGAGATCTTGAGGCGTTTGAGTTTCTCGCCTTCTGAAACGAAAACAATCTCACCTAAATCCGTAACAATGCCGGTAAACATCAAGCAACCTTCACATAACGCGTCATATGATCACCGCCAAGCATGCGGCTCTCGATCAAACGATAAAGCGTCTCATCCTGCAAAATAGCGACAGAAGCCGCGGTTAGCGCCAGCTTGCCCTTATGTCCCAATGGCTTAATCGCCTTATGCAAGATAACCTCATCAGCAAGATGATGCGCTAGTAAGCTTTCTGCGACACAGGGACCGCCTTCGCAGAAAATTCGGGTAACGCCGCGCTCTGACAATAAGCGTAACGCTGAATGCAGATCAATCTGACCGCCCGCGGTGCGCATACGCACAATGTCTGCGCCTGTTTGTTGTTTTAATGCGTTGATTGCCGCATCTGACGTCTCTTCACGCGTAAGGATAAGTAAAGGCGTAGATTTTGCCGTTGTTGCAAGACGTGAGCGCGGCGAAAGAGAAAGATTTGTATCCAGTATAATGCGTAAGGGCTTGCAATTTTCCATTGCTGGCAGACGCACCGTCATCAGCGGATCATCCTCACGCGCCGTCCCTGCGCCAATCATAATGGCGTCGTGCAGAGATCGTTGAACATGCGTAAAGGCGTCTGCGACCGCGCCTGTAATGTGCAACCGCGGATCATGCGCCCCGCCAGCGGCGTAGCCGTCCGCCGTTTGCGCCAGCTTCAGCGTCACCATTGGCCGATGCTGCGTCATACGCAGAATATGTCCCATATGATCAATGCGCGCCAATGCGGCGCCAGCGCCAACGCTGACTGCAATTCCTGCGTCGCGCAATCTTTTATGCCCCTCGCCTGCAACGCGGGGATTAGGATCCTCAAGCGCTGAGACAACACGCGCAACGCCAGCAGTTATGATTGCGTCAACACATGGCGGTGAAACGCCATGATGCGAACATGGCTCAAGCGTGACATAAAGCGTCGCGCCATGGGCAAGAGCGCCTGCTTGTTTGAGAGCGACAACCTCTGCGTGAGGTCGCCCGCCCTGCGCCGTCCATCCACGACCAACAACGACGCCGTCTTTCAAGATCAGCGCGCCGACAGCGGGATTGGGGGCTGTGCGTCCAAGGTTACGACGCCCCAATGCAAGGGCTGCCGCCATATAGACGTCATCATTTGGCGCCGACTCTGCCGACTTTGCATTTGTCATATGTCCGCGTCGCCGTCGAGATCAGGATCGACACCGCTCTCTAGCTCGTCAATCAGCGCATTAAAATCTCGCGCTTCACGAAAATCACGGTAAACCGAGGCAAATCTTACATAAGCGACAGCATCAAGCAGACGCAGGCCCTCTATGATTAACTCGCCGATTTGCTGGCTTTCAACTTCCGCTTCGCCAAGACTTTCCAACTGACGCACAACGCCTGAAATCATCCGCTCGACGCGCTCGGGCTCTACAGGGCGTTTGCGTAAGGCAATCTCAACTGAGCGCACAAGCTTGTCGCGATCGAAGGGAGCCCGTCTGCCAGATTTTTTAACAACGATAATATCGCGCAATTGCACGCGCTCAAAAGTTGTAAAGCGACCGCCACAGGTCGGGCACACACGACGGCGACGAATACAAGACGAATCCTCTGCCGGACGCGAGTCTTTTACTTGAGTATCGAAGGAAGCGCAGTAAGGGCAGCGCATATTGATCGCCTCTTGCGCGCGGGGAGCATAATTTTAAGTCTTCACACGAAAAAGCTTTAACGCAGACTATGCGAGAAGATCTCGCCGCTCTCTCGCGCAGACCAGAGCAGCCCTTCCTGAGATTGGGAAGAGCTGCGCTTATGAGAAGAACCGTCAGTAAATCGGGAATTTAGCTGTAAGCGCGTGAACCTTCTCCTTCACAGCCGCCTCTGTCGCCGCATTGCCTTCTTCGCCCTTGCTGGAAAGACCATCAAGAACTTCAACGATTAACATGCCAACCTGCTTGAATTCCTCTTTGCCAAAGCCGCGTGATGTCGCAGCTGGCGCGCCGAGACGAATGCCAGAGGTTACAAACGGCTTTTCTGGATCGAAAGGAATGCCGTTTTTATTACACGTAATATGCGCGCGCCCAAGAGCCGCTTCAGCAGCCTTGCCTGTGATTTTTTTAGGCCGCAGATCCACCAACATCAAATGATTGTCCGTGCCGCCCGAAACAATTGCGAGCCCGGCGTCGACAAGCGTCTGAGCAAGGATTTGCGCATTTTCTTTCACGCGTTGCTGATAGGCCTTAAACTCTGGCGTCAGCGCTTCGCCAAACGCCACAGCCTTTGCCGCAATCACATGCATGAGCGGGCCGCCCTGCATGCCAGGGAACACAGCAGAGTTGAGCTTTTTACCCAAATCTTCGTCATTGCATAAAATCAGGCCGCCGCGTGGACCACGCAGGGTCTTATGCGTTGTCGTTGTCACGACATGCGCATGCGGAAATGGCGATGGATGAAGGCCAGCGGCGACAAGACCCGCAAAATGAGCCATGTCGACCATGAGATAAGCGCCAACGCTGTCGGCAATGCGACGGAAGGCTTCAAAGTCCCAGATACGAGAATAGCCAGAGCCGCCGGCAATAATAATCTTGGGCTTATGTTCTTTCGCCAGACGCTCCACCTGCTCCATATCAATACGGTGATCGTCTTGACGAACGGTGTAAGCCACCGGCTTGAACCAGCGTCCTGAGACGTTCACGGGCGAGCCATGGGTCAAATGGCCGCCCGCGGCCAGATCGAGACCCATATAGGTGTCGCCGGGCTGCAGCAGCGCGAGAAAAACAGCCTGATTGGCCTGGGAGCCAGAATTAGGCTGCACATTGGCGTAGGAACAGCCAAAAAGCTTCTTAGCGCGATCAATGGCGAGATTTTCCGCAATGTCGACATATTGACAGCCGCCATAGTAACGCTTGCCGGGATAACCCTCCGCATATTTGTTGGTCAGCACTGACCCCTGAGCCTCAAGCACCGCTTTGGAAACGATGTTTTCTGAAGCGATCAGCTCGATCTCATGGCGTTGACGCCCGAGTTCAAGATCAATCGCCTTGGCGAGCTCGGGATCTGACTGAGCAACAGAGGAGGTGAAGAAACCGGATTGGGTCATGGACTTCCCTATGAATTGGTTCTTGGCGCCACACTGAGCGCGTATGATTTCCAGAACGCCACAGCTAGGGGCGGCTGGAAGTTTCTGTCGTCTATTTTCAACGCTTCATCGCATGTGTAAAGCACAAAGCCTGCTCAGCGAGCGACGAAAAAGACAAGACGCTGGCGACCCGCTTATCACGCCCGGACCGAATTTGGGAAGACCTTGGTCGCTATTGGGCGCCAAAACGGATCCTGCCCCCATAAGG
>Ga0208618_1000451_pt1 | contig 18952 bp, 17 predicted proteins | sample CryBogCBE18Jul08_FD_184585 | JGI IMG/M metagenome (GOLD analysis project Ga0208618, IMG submission 184585) | Freshwater microbial communities from Crystal Bog, Wisconsin, USA - CBE18Jul08 (SPAdes) | ecosystem: Environmental > Aquatic > Freshwater > Lake | place: Crystal Bog, Wisconsin, USA...
GCGCTTCATGGCCATTTCTTTAAGGCTGACTTGAGGGCCTAGTTTAATCTCAACGTCTTTGCTGTTCATGGTTTTAACGCAGAACTTGAACGGCGCCCACTCCTGCTTTAGAAACACATTGATAGGGATAATCCTATTGCTTTCCCACCACCAAGTATCGCCCAACTGTAAGAACAAGACCTTTTGTTCGGGCGTTTTTAAGCCGGCGAAATCGTAGATGGTAGTAATCTGTTCATCGGCGTTCTGTATGATGCCCACATACTCATTACCCCCGTATGTGAGCAAGGTCAAGTAGGGATATTGTTCTAATAGTTGTTTAATTTCTTCCACTTTTTATTTATTTGGTTTGGAACCAGCTTTTGATTTTCTGCTAAATATGTAAAAGGCCCAGAGATGATAACAGTAAAAGCCTACATTTATCCCAATACAGCGGAGGTTCAAGTAGTTGATCCGACCATATTTACAGTAAGGAATCGCCAAGTGTACTCACGTCCCATCAAAGTCTATCAAGGCGTAGACAACCCTATTCAAGTAGTAGTCAAGAATCAAGACCAAAAAGCAGTCAACTTGACAGGCAGCAGCGTGACCGCAAGTATCCAAGATCCTACTAATCGGGTTACTATACACAGCTATTCAGTCTCTTGGGCCGACATTACCAAGGGACTAGGCAGTTTTACAATCACAGCCAACGTGGCTAACACACTGGAAAATCGTTTCTACAAACTGGCCTTTAGTACCACAGTTACCAGCACAGACGTGACTAGTCCAGTCTATATTGATGACAACTATGGCGTGCCCTTAGATCTTGAGATATTGCCTGCCTACTATGGAACCAGCTATACTCCTCCAAGTTCAGGAACAACTTATAGCTTGGATGGTGGAGCAATCTAATGACCAATATTGTTAACATTTCACAGATACTGATCAAGCGTGGTAACACCATTGCAGCCAATAACTATGTAGGCCCGCTAGGCGAGCTGCTGGTTGATACTGGCCAAAAGACACTACGCCTACAAGATGGTGCTACCCCTGGCGGTATGGCCACTTTGGTCAATTCTCGACAATTTGCCAACTTGTCAGCCACAGTGGCTAACATTTCCGTAACAGCTGGACTGTATGGCAATGCCAACGTGGCCTCATACCTGCCCATCTATGGTGGCACCATTGGTACTGACCTCATAAACTTTCTAAATAGCAACGCTCAAATCGAATCTGGTGAAACCGCGGGTCAACCAAACAGCAGCTGGATTGAAATGACTGCCAACATACAGCATGACATTGCTGGATTTTATGCTGCTGAAAATGGGTCAGCACAGGTTTATTCGGCACAGGACGTTCTGCTCTTTTCTAATACCATTGGCAGCACAGCACCATTATGGACATTTGATCGCACTGGTAATTTGACCTTGCCGACTACTACGGGTAGGATACTTTTCCCTTACAATGATACTACCAATGCCATACTTGATAATAGTCAAGACAGTGGACAATACTTTATAATACAGAATAATCTAGCAGATGGTTACCAAGGCATCAATCTCAACACTGACGACGCACAGGTAACAATTTCATCTAAGAATGCCGGAGGACATCCTCTTTACGTTTGGAACTTTGACTGGCAAGGTCAGATGCACTTTCCTGACAGTACAATACAAACTACTGCTTATCAAGGTCCTGCAGGACAGACCAGCTTTGCTACTGTAGCAAACGTAACCACTGCCAACACAGCACTCAAAGGTTATGTTGACAACAAGTTTAGTCTGTTGGCCAATGCTCCTGCTATACTAGACACACTGGGTCAAATAGCCACAGCCATACAAACAGATGAAGCTAATATTGGCACATTGTTGACTAACTTAACAACAACCAATTCCAATATAGCCGCAGCAAATGCAGCCATCATCACAGCCAACACAGCAATGAAAGGCTATGTTGATGCAGTCACCACAGCATGGACTGCCAATGCTGCCACACAGCAGGGCTTGATTGCAACGCTACAAAGTAATGCAGCCACACAAGAAAGTGAAATTACTAGCATCAATGCCAACATCACGGCAGCCAATCTAGCAATCGCCACACTACAAAGCAATGCTGCCTCACAAGAAGGTGAAGTAACTGGCTTGCGTTCCAATATCATAGCAGCCAATAGTGCAATCACAACACTACAAGCCAATGTGGGCAGTTTCTATACTTGGGCCAATTTGAACTACGGTACCAGCAGTTATGCCAATGCCAACGTGGCAGCATACCTTTTGGCCAATCCGCAAACAGGCACCTACAGCAATACCAACGTCACAGCATATCTAGCAGGTAACATCACAGCGGGTAACGTAACATCTACATACTTTATTGGCAACGGCAGCAAATTAACCAACGTGACTGCTCAATACTTGGGAGCATCGCAGGTTACTGGTGGCTACAACAGCGGAACTAACACTGGATATCTCACTGTTGGACCAAACGGGTTGTTGCAGTCAAGTGCATATGGGCTAACATTATCCACACCCAATACCTATCCTACTCAAAACAATATCAACATCACACCAGGCACAGGTGGTAATGTTGTATTGCAGGGTAACATTGTAGCGGTAGGCAACATATATTACGGAAATGGTTTAGTGGCTACTGGAAACGTTACAGCCGCCAACTTCCTATATCCCAATGGCGTCAGTATCTTAACAGGTATCACGGCAGGTGCAGGAACCTACAGCAATACCAACGTAACTGCATATTTGGCTGGTAATATCAGCACAGGTAATGTTCGATTATCTAGTGGCAGCTGGCTTGATTTTATAAACTCAGATCTAAACTGGAGAATTGGATATAATCTTGGCTCATACACAAAAACCACAGCTCAGACCACAGTGGATGTTGTAGTTGGATCTGGTACTGCTGGCCCTGATGGATTCACAGTTGGTCAGACTGGCGGCGCAAGCATATTTGAACTTGTGGGCTACACACGTAATGCTTGGTTCGCCAACAACGTCACCACAGTTGGTAACGTCACTGCTGGCAACGTATTGGCCACAGGTTTCTTCTACGCTAATGGTACCCCATTTACTAGTAGTAGTTACGGCAACACACAGGTTGCTGCCTACTTGGTAGCTAACCCACAAGCCGGTACATACAGCAACACAAACGTAAGTTCTTATCTAACTACGGCAACTATTACAACTACAGGTAATATTACTGCTGGTAACTTGACAACTAGTGGAACTTATACAGTAGCCAACATCACAACAACTGGCGCATATGGTAACATCACTGGTGCCAACGTGATCAGTGCCAATACACTACAGGTCAGCAACGGTATTTTCTGGGCCAACGGTACAGCTTGGAGTTCGGGCGGAGGTACAACTTACAGCAACACCAACGTGGCTGCTTACTTGACCACACAGACATTCTATAGCAATAGCAATGTGGCCAGTTATTTGGTATCCAACCCACAAGCAGGTACTTACAGCAACAGCAACGTGGCTGCTTACTTGGTAGCTAACCCACAAGGATCAACTTATAGTAACACCAACGTAACTGCATATTTGTCTAACTCAACTGCCAGCACTGGCAACGTATACGCCGGCAACTTGATAGCAAGCGGCAACGTGTACGGTCAGAACTTCGTGGGCAACATCACAACTGGTGCCAACATCACTGCCAGTTACTTTATCACAACCGGCACATACGGCAACATCAGCCAAGTCAACACCATATCGGCCAACAACTATGTGTATGCCAACGGTGTCAGTATCTTGTCGGGCATTACAGCAGGTGCAGGAACATACAGCAATGCCAACGTGGTAGCTAACTTACAGAACTACGTAACGAGTATTAGCACAACAGCTAACATCACTACCACTGCAAATATTATTGCACCAAATTACTTGTTTGCAAATGGTGTGAATATTCTAAGCACCATTGCTCCAAGTAGTACCTATAGTAACACCAACGTAGCTGCTTATTTGACTACACAGACATTCTACAGCAATGCCAACGTTGTGGCCAATTTGCAAAACTTAACTACCAATGTAATTACAACAGCCAACATCACCGCCAACTACTTCATTGGTAACGGTGCTGCACTTAGCAGTTTGACGTATGCCAGCATTGGCAACATCTACGGATCAAGCAGCAACGTAACTCTACAAGCTGGCAGCTACAGTTGGACATTTGACAACACTGGCAACTTGGTTATCCCAACAAACAGTAATATTGTTTATGCTAACGGCACAGTATTCACTAGTGGATCAGGTGGCGGAGGTGGAACAAACTATAGCAACACCAACGTGGTCTCAATGTTAGCTGCTAACACAGCAGTCTTTATTGGTAACGTGGGTAACGTTGCTACAACATATCCTATACAAAGTAACATCACACAATTATTCGTTGGTAATAGTACTGTTCTAGCATCAGGTAACGCAGCCGCGCCATACTCAACGTTCTTGATGTATAACGGATACTTTGCAGCCAATGGTGCAATACTGACCCGTAATGCAGCTACTGGTGTAGGTTTTATATCAATAGATCAAAATGGTATTTCGATGAATGGATACACTGGTGCAGTGACCGCAAACACAGTACCAACGTTTAATCAGTTCTTGAAGATGAACGGCAGTATTGGTGCTCAGTTCAGTGGTGCAGTAACCTCAGGTGGCGCAGTAACTGGTGTTGGTCTGACATCTACTAACGGGTTGACGCTTAATACTCTTGGTCAAATTACAACTAACCAAGCCACATTTGCATTAGTTCCTACTTCCACACTAATACAAATAGGATCTCACTCTGGTCTAATAACCGCTAGCCCTCCAATCGGCGACGTCAATAGTCTTTATATTACTACTGGCAATGTCACTATAGGGCAGTCTACGGTACAGACTGGCAATAGTCCTTTGACTTTACGAGCTAACGCTACATTCAATACGGCCACCCTATATGGTATTGCAGGAGGATACAACAGTCCTCCGTATGTTAATCAATCGGTAACAGGCGGCAGCGGTACAGGAATGACAGCAAGCTACAGCTCCAGCGGTGGCTATGTTAGCGGTGCAGTTGGGGGCATTACTATAACTAACCCCGGCACCGGATATAAGAACGGAGACATTTTAACTCTTCCGGGCGGTGCTGGATCAACATTCATCTTAAGTAACTATAACCCTAACGTTACAAGTGGTTATAGCAAAGCTGACTATGTATTTGGATATGATGGAAATCTTGTGTTGCCAGGCAATGTCTCATACGCATCTAACGCTACAATATTTGGTGACTTCACTAACAGCACCGTAAACTACAGAACAATATTCCGCCCGCTAGCGGCCAATAGTAATCCTGGCGTTTACACAGCACCAACTGGCACAGGTACGGCAGCCAGCTGGCAGGCCGCTAACACAAGCAACATAGCTAACGCAAGCAAGATCTTGATTGCCACAAACGGCACAACAGATGTTCAGTTAGTATCTGGTATAAATGGCACTGGCACATATTTACCATTGAGCTTCTTGACTAATGGCTCGACTCAGATGCAGTTGGGCACAGCTGGTAACTTGTTGATGGTCACTGGTGGTAACATCGTCACTACCGGCAACATCATCGCAGGCAATATCATTGCTAACCAGTATGGTAACAGTGTTGGCACTACTGCTACATATAGCGGCAACATAACAGCAAGTAGTGTAATAGCATCTGGAAGCAGTGGTCCACAGACACGTTTCTTGTGGGATACCTGGCAAGCCAACTCCACTTCTGCACTAAGTTCATTTACCCCAAGTGGCACTATTGGCGGAAATGCCACCTGGGATAGCACACAAGCATACGGATTAAAACTAACCACAAACACCACTACACAGTCTGGCTACATTAACTGGAACAGTTCTACTATAAACTATAACTATGATATGGTTATAACTGCTAGTATTGCTGCTAGTGGAGGCACTGGTGCAGATGGACAATGGATCTACTTTGGATCTAATGCTGCCATAACAGGTAATCCCGGTAATACCAACACTTATGGTGGCATTGCGGTAATGAACCATTATTATAGTAGTGCAAGCCAGTTTGAAGTTTATGTTGGCGGCACACAAACTAATATTCCCTATATTGGTAACGGTAACTACGTAACATCTGGAGTTACATTATGGAACGCTAGTTACACCAGTTTCTACAACTTGACCCTAAAGATTCGCAAGATACAAAACAGCAACCGTATGTTAGAAGTATACCTCAATGAAATATATCAAGGATCGGTTAACATTGGCAGTTGGACTCCAGTTGGAAATTACTTCGGTGTAGCGGCATACACTGGAGGATCTACTGCTCAAAACTGGGTACGTCAACTAAGAATTGATTGGTAATATGATTATAAGCGGAGTTACCCTAAACAACGTTGGCTATGTGAGCGATACTCCGCCCATTGTGACCGCAGGCATTTATGCCAACTACGATCCTGCCACCAGTATTAGTGGTAGTACATTATTAGATACTAGCGGCAACGGATTTGATGCCACACTGTTTAATAGCCCAACTACAGCTACAGTCAATGGAAAAACAGTATTACAATTAACTGCGGCTAGTAGTCAATACTACGGTTATGTTGGCGGCTCGGGCTACGGATCAGATCTCAACAATGCCTTTACTTTTGATGTGTGGGCACGTAACCTAAGCGCAAATACTCCCGGTACACTCATAGCCGAATGGGGAGAATGGGATAATCCTGGATACAATCTCGGCGGTTGGACAGATAATCAAATGGGTTTTACCAATGGCACAATCAACATGGGACTATATAATACAGGATACGTTACAGGCCCTGGTTGGAGTTCAAACAATTGGTATCACATTGTGATGTGTTATGATGCTACAGTTAGCCCCACACTCAGAACCTATGTTAATGGTGTATTTGCTGGCTCCACTGATGGTACAAAAGACAATCCCGGTACTACATTCCTAAGTATGGGATATCCTGGCAATGACTATATAGGTATCAATGGCTATCCCTACTTTAATGGCTATGTGGGCGCTTGGAAGATTTACAATCGTGCGTTAACCGCCAATGAAGTAGTGCAAAACTTTGCAGCACTACGTGGGAGATACGGAGCATGATAATAGGACCTGGAATTAATTTTGGTGGCGGCGTTTTGATAAGCGGACCAATTAACCTAGTATCATCGGGATTGGTATTGTATCTTGATGCGGCAAATACCACAAGTTATCCAGGATCTGGAACTACTTGGTACGACCTAAGTGGACAAAATAACAATGTTACTATGCAGAATAGTAGCAACATTACCTACTCAAGCACAGGTGGCGGATACTTTACTTTAGCCAGTAATGGATATTTTAAAGCAGCATCTACCACCTTACCAACAGGATCAAATGCCTACAGTATGTCGGCATGGATTCAACTTGGATCAACTTGGGGTGGACAGGGAATTGTTGGTATAGGCAGTTCAACTACTGGTAATCAAACCAATCAATTTAGAACCACTACTACCAATGGTTTTGTTGCTTATTGGTATGGCAATGATTATGCAGTCACAACTTCACTTAGTCCCACAACACAATGGTTCAACATTCTAACACAATTTGATGGTACTAATAGAAGTATATGGCTCAATGGCAGTCAAGTTGGTACTCAAACGGCTAGTGGACTCAATGTCACATCAAGTCTCCTACAAGTTGGAGCCACTAACGTTGGTGGTAGTGAACCCTTGCAAGGTAAAATTGGGCAAGCATTGGTTTACAATCGTGCACTAACATCAACAGAAATAGCGCAAAACTACGCAGCAACAAGAGCGAGGTACGGCGTATGAACATAGGTGGAGGAATCAACATTGGCGGTGGTATAAGCATTCAAACAGAATCAAATTTAAGCTATGTTACTGCTGGTCTGCTGTTCAATCTTGACATGCAAAACTATGTGTCGGGAACAACTTGGCCTGATAACAGTGGTAATAACAACAATTTTACTTTCTACCAAGCTCCCACCGGTAGCAGTTATGGCACGGTGTACAATACTGGTACAAGACAGGCCTATTGGAGTAGTCCTGGAAATAACGGTGCAGTTGCAGCCAGTGCTATATTTCCAGCAAATACTAACTATAGCAAAGGTATTGTGTTTCAGTTCACAGCATCAACCTTTTTCAACCTAATAGGATCTGGTACTAACGAAACATTTTGGGGTTCTGGTTCTACCACCCTACAGGCCGGCAATAACAACGGTGACGGGTATGGCGTAGTTCAGGCCAACGCCACGCTCAGTGCCAACACATGGTACTATGCTTCGCTGAGTTTTAGCGGCACTACGGGCTGGACTATCTACATAAATGGTGTGGCACACGGAACCAGTGCTTCTACCACAAATAGATCGGCGGCATCAACCCCAGAGATATTTGCGTATCAAGGCAATGCCAACAACACAACTGGTAAAGTTGCGGTGGCACATGTATACACCAGGGCATTGACTGCCGCAGAACATCTTCAAAATGCCACCTATTATTTGACTAGATATAACGGCTCAAGCCCAGCCTAAACAGTTGATCTTAACCAAAATGTCTTATATAATAGTGTATGCTCACAGCCGTACAAGACGCAGTAAATCTATTACTTCCAGCAAAACGTAAAACAAACTCTACAAGTGGTTGGATCAGTTTCAATGCGCCCTGCTGTGGGGATAAACGTGGGCGTGGTGGCATTATTTCAAACGCAAATGGATCAGTCAGTTATCACTGTTTCAACTGTAACTTCAAAGCTAACTACACACCAGGGCGTCACTTAAACTACAAGTTTCGAAAACTGCTAGGCTATTTGGGCGCAGACGACAACACCATTAAACGCTTGGTTATTGAAGCGGTACGTGTCAAAGACTTAATTGCACCTGAAGAACTGGAAAAAGTTGTCAAGGAAGAAGTAACCTTTGCGCCGAAACCCTTGCCCGAAAGTGTGGTCAGTTTCAGTGAGTGGCGCACATTTTTGCGATTGCAAAACGAAGATGATCCCATACATCCACAGTTCCAAGCAGCAGCCACATACGTATTGGATCGCAAGATTGACGTTGATCGCTATGAATTTTATACAACTGATAGTGAAGCCTACAATCTACACAAACGTATAATCATTCCATTTTACTGGAAGGGAGAACTAATTGGGTATACCGCCAGAGGGCTGGACGACAACGTCAAGCCAAAATATTACAGCCAATATGCCACTGACTTTGTGTTTAATGTGGATCTACAAACAGCTGAAAAGAAATTCGTCATCGTCACAGAAGGACCGTTTGATGCGATGGCCATTGATGGTGTTGCTATACTGGGTAATGAGTGCAGTGAGAATCAAGCTGACATTGTTGACAGTCTGGGGCGGGAAGTCATTGTCGTTCCCGATCGCGATAGTGCAGGGGTCAACCTTATCAACAACGCAATTGAATACGGATGGAGTGTCAGCTTTCCGGTATGGCATGATACGTGCAAAGATATCAATGATGCAGTGCGCCGGTATGGTAAGTTGTTTGTTCTCAAAACCATACTAGATGCACGAGAAACCAGCAGATTAAAAATTGAACTCAAGAAAAGACACATAATTAATAAGCAATGACAAAAGAATACAGCCCTGAATTACAAAAACTATTTTTAGAAATGATGTTGGCAGATGCACAGAACTTTGTGCGTGTGCAGAACATTTACAACAACGACAACTTTGATCGCAGTCTACGTGAGACTGCAAAGTTTATCAACGAGTACAGTGACAAGTACAAGACATTACCTACACCTGACCAGGTAAAGGCCACAACTGGAGTAGAGCTCAAACCAGCAGTGGAAATGCACGAGCACAATGACTGGTTCATTGAGGAATTTGAACAGTTTACTAAACGTCAAGAATTGGAACGTGCTATTCTCAAGGCAGCAGACCTGCTAGAGAATGGCGACTTTGACCCAGTAGAAAAATTAATCAAAGATGCAGTACAGATATCACTTACTAAAGACATGGGCACGGATTACTTTGCTGATCCTGCAGCTCGTATTAAAAGATACTTCGACAACGGTGGGCAAGTCAGCACAGGTTGGCCACAACTAGACAGACTGCTATATGGTGGATTTAGTCGTGGTGAACTAAACATCTTTGCTGGTGGATCTGGCTCGGGCAAGTCCTTGGTCATGATGAACATAGCACTTAACTGGCTACAGATGGGCTTGAGCGGTGTCTACGTTACACTGGAATTGAGTGAAGAACTCACAGGCCTGCGTAGTGATGCCATGTTGACCAATGCCAGCACACGTGATATCCGCAAGGATATTGACAACACCAGTCTGCGTGTTAGCATGATTGGTAAGAAGGCAGGTAACTATCAAATCAAGGCATTGCCTGCACAGAGTAATGTAAATGACATTCGCAGTTATTTGAAAGAGTATCAGATACAGACAGGTAAACGAGTTGACTTTGTTATGATTGACTATTTGGACTTGGTCATGCCAGTCAGTGCCAAAGTCAGTCCCAATGACCTGTTTGTTAAAGACAAGTATGTGTCAGAAGAACTACGCAACTTGGCCAAAGAGCTGGGCATCCTAATGGTAACAGCATCGCAACTTAACCGTAGTGCTGTGGAAGAAGTTGAGTTTAACCACAGTCATATCTCGGGTGGTATCAGTAAAATTAACACAGCAGATAACGTGTTTGGTATCTTGACAAGTCGTGCTATGAAAGAACGTGGGCGCTATCAAATCCAGTGTTTGAAATCGCGTAGTTCGACTGGCGTTGATCAAAAGATTGACCTTGAGTACAACATTGAAACCATGCGTATCAGCGATCCAGGATTGGATGCTACCCAGGGCAGTGGCCCACCTAGTGTAGCTAACATCATGAGCAAGATCAAAGGCACAGCTACAGATGAGGGAGAAGGCGAGGCTAAGTTTGAACGAGCACAGCCCAAGGCAGGGTTTAATTTAGAAACTCCGCAGCCACGTGCAACGGGCGAAGCACAGAGTGCTAAACTAAAAAGCATGATTGCAGGATTGAAAAAGTCCAATGACTAACATACATTGCCCAATGATTCATGGTGGGCTGCAAATTGATTTAAAAAAGTCTCCAACTGACATTTCGGTAAACAACTGTTGCCTAAGAACAGACTTTGAAGTTACCGCTGAGGAAAATGTTTGGAACAGTAGATCTCTAATACCCTTACGAGAACTAAATTCTAATAATCAATGGGATCCAGGCTGCTGGACTTGTCAAGGAAACGAACTAGCAGGAATGGAAAGTTTTCGTACTGGCATGTTAAACAAGTTTGGTCAACGAACAAATTTGTCCGGACCCACAAGATTAGATCTAATGTTTGACATAGGCTGCAATCTAGCTTGTCGTATATGTAATCCTGGATCCAGTACATTTTGGCAACGCCATCTCAAAGAAAATAAAATTGCATTTATAGCCCCGTCCGAAGGTTCTAGAGCCAATGACATGATTGAGATACTGAAAAAACTTGATCTTAGTAATCTAGAGATGGTGGTATTCTGCGGCGGGGAAACACTATTGGGGCAGGGTTATTGGCGTGTTGCTGAAGCGCTTGCAGAACTAGCACCCAGTGGACAGGTGACTCTGTGTTTTCAAACAAACGGAACTCAGCCTATCGCTGAACGCAACTATAAAACAATTGAACGATTCCAATTGGTTAAACTGCATATCAGTCTAGATGGCATTGGCGAGAGATTTGAATACATGCGTTGGCCTGCAAACTGGAATCAAGTAGTAGACAACATTAATCGCTTACGAGATACTGCACCTACAAATGTCATGTTCTTGATTGAAGAAACAATCAGTGTGTTTAATTTGTATTATCAAGCAGAACTAGCACAGTGGGCACAGCGCAACTTCAACACTAATAGACTAGGTGATGTAATCAATCATACTAGACACGTGGCAGAAGGCATATTTTCATTAAAGAATCTCTCACAAGAATACGTAGATGCAATAGCCAATAGTGAGATTAGCGATCTAATACACCCCAATTGGCAAGAAAACCCCAAATCTATACGGGCCATGATGCAAGAGATTGATCGTTTTGATCTAATTAGAAACCAAGATTGGCGTAAAACATTTCCCGAGGTCGCTGAGTTATACTCTAAGTATCTTTAAGCAATTAATAAATATAACATAGATTGGAGTAAATCTTGCAAAAGCAGACCCGTAGCATTTTAGAAGAATTATCCAGCATGGGCTTACAGAGAGACAAAAACAGTCTCATTGAAAGTCGTGCCAATAATGTCATCGCAAGTGCTATTAACCTCATGAATCACATACGTGAGAACTACGATGCTGAAACTGCCGATGATCTAGAACGCAGATTATTGAACAGCATACGGGCGCAGGATCCAACTAAATTTACACGTGGAATCCGGAGAACACGCCCAAATGAAAATTAACCAACTGAACGAAGCCATCATTCGCAAACAAATTCGCGAAGACCAAACATACAAAAACTTTTACGCCATTGGTATTCTACTAAAAGAATACAACATGACTCAGCAACAGGTGCAGTCACTGTTCCAACAGGTAGCACAAGGTGCAGCAGCCGGGGGAAACGTTGACCGAGAGGGCGATGCTCCGGTTAGCAACAGAACCATGTTGGGCAAGGGTGCAGACGTTGCCGGAAAGGTGCGTGATGCATATCGTGGACTTAAAGACGCCATCGGCAAGACTGGTCCAGTTAAAGGTATTGACGCTTTTATTGACAGCGCACAGACGCAGATCATGCAGGCCGCAGGTGGCGAGTCTGGCAAAGTTGGGCAAGCACTAGAATTCTATCGTGAACTAAGCAAAGTGCCCGGTATGGCAATGGCTGTTAAAGTTGCAGTCTTGGGCTTGGCAGGGTTAGCAGGTTCAGGTCTAGGTCCAGTTGGTATTGCGGCCGGTCTTTCATTTGCCAACAAGATGTTGCAAGGTGACAAGTTTTCTAGCGCTGTCATTGGCGCCATGGAAACTGGCGGTACAGTACAAGCTATCCACGTGGCCAAAGATTTATTGGCAACAAACGTTGGCGCAGACTACGGAAATGCAGACGATCAATCGTTTGGGACCCTTGACCGTCCTGGTATGGTAACAGGACAAAATTTAGACAACTATCCAGCTGGAGACAACACACAGTTTGCCAACACCTATGGTGACAACGGTTATGGTGGTCCAGTTGACCAAGGTGAAGTACCAGCAGCTGACAGTTTGAGTCAAGGCGAAGAACTAGTACCAAATGACGCTAGTGCTATCAATCCAATGGATCCCAATGCTTGGAATGATGGTACACAGACTGATTTTGCTACAGATGCGTTAAATTCATATACTGTTATGCCTGGCGAAACATTGAGCCAAATTGCTCAAGCACACGGTGTTAGCGTAGCAGATCTAAAAGGATTGAATCCCGAGATCACAAACCCAGACGACATTAGAGCCGGTATGACCATTAACATTCCACCAGAGAATGGATCTGATGTCTATGCTGGCGGTACAGGAACAGCCGCAGACACAGCCAATCAAATTGCACGTGGTAATTATACAGCTAGTCCAAACAGCATGTCGCAAGCACAAGCAGATGCTATCAGTGATCGCGCAGGTAACCTAGCACGTATGCAACAACAGGCCGGCGGTACAGCTCCAATAAGAACACAAGCTGACCTAGACAACTACGTACAACAAAACATTGATGCAGGAAGAACTCCTACAGGTAATGGCGGTGTTGGTCCAGATACTCCTAGCGATGGCTCTTACAGACAAGCAGCACCATTGGGTCGTGATGGTAAACCAATGCAGCTGATGAAAGAATATGTAGACACACGTCTAACAGCACGTATGTGGTTATTACATGAAAGTATGGGCAAGCCACGTGGCGGTGTTTATATAACTAACGAAGGTGTACAGGCTATATTTGCAGAAGTTGCACGCCGTTCTGTAGTTACTGAAGGTCCAATGTTGGACAAGCTAAAAGCCTTTAATCAACGTGCTGGCAATGCAATTGGTAAATTTACAGCACCTATTAAACAAGCAGCCGCAGCAGGTTGGGATAGTGCCACTAACAAAATTACAGCACGTGACCTAGACATCAACTGGCGTCGTAGTGCTAAACTAGACAAAGAAGCCAGCGTTGATAGTCAACAGGTTATTAACTTCTTGAAACAACAGGGCGTTAAAGATCCATTGATCAATGCATCATTCAAGGCATTGAACATCCCGATGACTGGTGATCAACCCGGCGGACAAGCAGGGATGGCACAAAAACCAACTGACTACAGTTTGAAAGATACTGGATATGATGCGACTACCATGTTTAAAAACATGTCTACTTCAATGCGCGGTCCCAAAGCTGGCAAGAGAATACCTTCTCCTAGTTCAGTGCCAACAGCAGAACCAGCAGTAGCAACTCCAACAACTACTGCTACAACTACTACAACTACAGTACCAGCAGCCAAGACACGCACAGGCGGCAAAGTAGCAGGACAACTAAGCACTAACCCAAGAGCAGTAGCACGCCGTGATGCAAATGCTGCTAAGAAGGCTGCTACAACTACAGCAGGCGGAGCAGGTGCATTTGGTCAAATGGCAGCAAACCTTGCTGCTCGCCCAACCGCGTCTAGCACAGGTGGCACTACAACAGGTGTAGCAGGTGTAGGTAATGGTGTTGTACGTCATACTGCAAATCCAAATAATCCTAATCTAAAACCTACACCTACAGCTACAACTACAGCTACACCTACTGCAACAGACGTATGGGCAGGAGATCCTAACAAAGCAACTGCAAAGAAAGCACCTACAAAGAAGTCGCCTGCAGCAAGTGCATTTGGTAACATGGCTGCAAGTCTTGAAGAAAACAAACAGTTCACACGTGATTTTGGTGCCATGTTGTGGACTAAGATGAGAGACGGCAAATGATCTTAACAGAAGGCGGCAACGTATTCAAGCACGAGGACAAAACTCCTGCTACACAGCGCATTAACCGCATTGATGTGCCTACAACTGTACAGTGGCTAGAACAGGTCACTGGACTAAGTCTCATGGATACCATGGTAGGCAGCACAGGCAAACGTGAGACCAGTGGCGACATTGATCTTGCACTTGACGCCAAACTAATCACCAAAGACGCTGTGCTAGGCACCTTGGTCAACTGGTGCAAGCAGCAAGGCATTCCCGAAGATCAAATCATGAACAGCAAAGCCAAGGGTGGCAAGCCTGCACAGTTGGATGGTTGGATTGACCAAACAGGTATTGAAGTACATTTCAAATGTCCTATCAACGGTGACGCCAAACAGGGATTGGTACAAGTTGACTTTAACTTTTTAAACGACCTAAAGTGGAGCCGATTCATGCTTGCAGCCATGCCTGACGGTAGCGCATTTAAAGGTGTTGACCGTGCTGTGCTATTCAACAGCATTGGCAAAGTGCTAGGGGTTAAAGTCAATGTCAATAGCGGCGTACATGACCGTACTACTAACGAACTAGTAACAAATGATCCTGCCAAGATGGCTCACTTGTTCTTGGGTCCAACGGGCACCATCGGTGACCTAGCCGGAGTAGAAAGCACTATTGCAGCACTACGTAACGATCCGCAACGTGATGCTAAACTGCATGACTTTGCCAACTATTTGAAAACCAGTGGGCGAGAAATGCCTACTCTAGAAGCTAGCGCACACCCAAGCAATTGGTTCCGTTATATGAACCAAAGGTTAAAATAATGTTGCTTGAATTTGTACAGTATCTAACCGAAGCAGCACGTACCCCACATCCTGAGGACTTTATCTTTCAGGGCAGTGAAAGTGCCATGGATGCTATCAACGGCATTGTAAGTGCCATTGAAAAACCACAGACAGTTACAATCAAGTGGGACGGTAGCCCTGCTATTGTGTTTGGACGTAGAACAGCCGACGGCAAGTTTACAATGAACTACAAAGAGTACATTGGCGTGCCCGGGGGTCAAGTTACTACGGCACAAGAACTGTTGGATTTCTACGTCAAAAACGGCAAAAACGTAGAGGTAGCACGTAAATTAGCATCTGCTTTTAACGCCATAGGCAGCATTTGTCCTGCAACGTTCCGTGGCTTTGTACAAGGCGATCTCATGTGGACCGAACCCTTACAGCCCGTAGAAGGCAAGTTTGTATTCAAACCCAACCCACACGGCGTTACCTACAAGGTGCCTGTTGACAGCGAAGTAGGGCAAAAGATTGCAGGTCGTCAGGTGGGCATTGCCGTACACAGCATTGGCACGGATGTTGAAAACAACAAAGAAACTCCCTTGATAGGACGTCACAGCATGAACGGACTAGAGGGACTTGCTGACAGCACTCAGTGGTGTACAGTATTTACAGGCAACATGGGCATCACCTTTAAGATGAAACGTCCTGTCAAAGTTGAAAACGCAGCTCGTGCAGCAGTTAAAAAGTTTGCGGCGCTGGGCGGCGATGACTTTCTTGGCAGCATTACAGGATCTAGTAAGGCAACTCTACAGACCTACTATAATCGTAAAGTCACAGGACAGGCAGTTGGGCCCGAATGGCTACAGACTAAACTGAGCAAACCACAGTATGCAGTGATTGCTAGTGATGAAAATAAACCCATTGTAGCGCAGCTAGATGCTGTGTACAGTGCAATAACTACGCTGAAAATGGCAGTTCTAGAACAACTAGAACCACAGGTTGGCAGCATAGAGCAGTATGTTGGAGACACGCCTAAAGGCGAGGGATTTAACATTGATACTCCCAGCGGCTTTATCAAGCTAGTAAACCGTGGGGTATTTTCAGCAGCAAACTTCGCGGGAAGAGCCTAGTATTTTGGCGTAAGAGCTAAATAAAAGTATGCAGCCCAATTGGCTCATTTAAATAAAGGAAAATAAAATGGCAGTATTTACACGTATTAATGGCGATGCATATGGCGTCGTAAACGTTGACCTAGGTCGTCAACTTGGTAACGGTACAAGCACATCGGCTAACGGTCAGGTAGTCAACACAGGTATCGCAGCTCCTATTACATCTTACAAAGTAACATTTGCAGCAGGTGTATCTGGTAACTTGGCAGCTGAAATGACAACTGGTGGTGCAGTTGAGACAGTTTTGCGTATCGTTTCTGGTAACGCAACAATCTTGGCATACCAAGTTGATGCAGGCTCTGCAGGCGCACAACAAATCAGCATCTTGACAGAACGTAGCGGTTGGTCTAGCGACACAGTTATCCAAAACGCACTTCGTTACACAACAGCTGGTGACGGCGCTGGTAACATTGGTGCATTGGCTAACGTTTACACAGTTTCTGCAACTGTATCGTCAGCTAACGGCTTCAAACTAGCTTAATAGTTTACAACTACACAAAACCCACTTCGGTGGGTTTTTTGTTGACTAAATATTCACATGCAGAGCAACGTAGAATATTATCGTTTATACACACTAGTTGACATTACCAACACTGGGGTGACTCGCGGCCCTGACACTGTAGAACGTGAACAACAGCGTAACTTTGACACAGTACTACAGGCTATTGGGCTTATAACACAGCCACAACAACTAACACCACCAGTGGCCACAATGGCACACATGGAATGGTTGGAATTTGGCGAGTACTTTCAAGGCGAGCAGCGTGTGTGGGTTTGGCAATTTGCCACAGAACACAGCGACATATTCACCATTGGTACTAACCCAGTTGGGCGTCTAGCAGAAGCATTTGACCAAATTCCTGTCATTTGTGGACTAGACGAGACAGCACGTTTTATGCTACCCATTTTTTATCCCTATGGCGCTATAAAGAACATATACTTTAAAAAAGGCTATTGGGACATAAATAACGTATAAGATGCTACTGGCACCTACTCTGGCTCACTTTATGGCTCATCCTTACGGCAACAACTAAAACAGCATCAACCCCTTTGAAAGAATAGATAGTGATGAAGCCGACCGAAATAGAGAAGCAGAACCTTGAGGCGCACGTAGAAATTTGTGCAGTGAGGTATGCCAGCTTGGAAACAAAATTAGACAACTTAGAACATCGCATAGACAAAGTCGAGTTGCACCTTATCGACATCAAAGACCGCTTGGTGGCCAGTTTGCAAACATCGCAACCGCAGCAACCTAAAGCGGATGCCCCTAAAGCGGATGCCCCCAAAGAGAGTGCTGATCCCTACAAAACCATGATTGCCATTGGCACCACAATTATCGGCGTATTAATTACAGGCATAATCACACTACTGGTCAAACTTTCCTAACATGCGTATCGTAGAACTATTAAATAACTTGACACTGCCAATAACCAACGAAGAAGCTGAAATATTGGACATGTTCAATGAGACCAAAGAACTAAGAAAATCAGATCTAGATCCAAGGCACCAAATAGTCGCAAATCAATTAGTCAACAAAGACGTACTTTACAGAATCAATGAAAACGGTCGCATCATCTACAAAAAACGAATCTCCAGAACTGGCAGAAGTTAAAGCAGCAATCAAGGCCACGGCTCTGTATCTGAGCCAATGGACAGAACAACAAGTACATCAATTCAGCATAGGACAAAAGACGCCCTATATATGGCCTTTGGGAGACTTGGGTTATGTAGTAGGGCGTTATCGTGTGCTTAACGATCACGGCATTTGGCAACTACGCAACAGCGATAACAGACTGATACAGAACTTCACAGACAAACTCAGCGCAGTATTCTATACGCTCTGCTATCAAAGCCAACGCTATAACATTGCTGACAGCATAGCCCTAGCAGATGCAGCAGTATTACGGCTAAGAAACGACATACAGCACTATGAATTTAGTGTAAAACGTGCTAAAATAGCCAAACAATACGATAAAGCAGACATATGGACAGCACGATTATTTGACGCTCGCCTACAGTTGCGGGACGCCAATAATCAATTGCAGAAATCTTTATCACATGCTAAATATATAAAATATTGGGAATAACAACCATGCGTTTATCAGAAATGAGCAATCAGCCTAG